>Ga0256845_1001180_pt1 | contig 21644 bp, 20 predicted proteins | sample RiftiametaG_FD_189101 | JGI IMG/M metagenome (GOLD analysis project Ga0256845, IMG submission 189101) | Tube worm associated microbial communities from hydrothermal vent at the East Pacific Rise, Pacific Ocean - Riftia | ecosystem: Host-associated > Annelida > Integument > Unclassified ... | reverse complement strand
GGGGCATCGGGGGCGCCATTTGTGCCGGGGGTGGCGCTTCGGAGGTCGACTCAATTTTTCCGGGGGCGATCATGGGAGGCAAGTCGCCAATATTTAATGGTGACCTGGGGGTTAAGGGAGATTTCCAAGGAGTGGGGGCACTCATGGGGGGCAAAGTGCTAGCGCGGGGCAATGCAATATGGCGGCCGCTGGGGGTTTCGTTGTAACCAAGAGTGAGATCACCCGATATTTGCAGTGCGCCTTGAAGAGACTCCCAAAATGCCTCCATCGTCTGATATCGATAACGCGGATCGACAGAGAGTGCTTTTAAGAAAACAGACTCCACCTCATCACTTACAATGACGCCTTCGGCGCGCGGTGAGGGGCGGGCACTCGGGTCGAGAATTGTGCCCATCATGGCTTGATGGTCGCCGAGGATAACCGGGTCTCCCTTAATGATTTCAACCAAGGTAAGCGCAAGCCCCCACACATCCGTCCAGGGGCCTGTCTGGCCCAAGCGCTTAGGAACCCATTGTTCGGGAGCTCCGTACGCGGGAGAGAAGGGAGCGCGTCCGTCTGTTTTACTAAAATGACCAGCGAGCTGAGTGGCGGCTCGGCGTACTTTGGAAATGCCGAAGTCGAGGATCTTTACGATTTTTTTCCCGGCGATTTCCGTCACAAAGAGATTGTCGGGTTTGATGTCGCGATGTACAATCGTGAGTCTTTCACCATCGACGACAAAGCGATGAGCTTGGTGCAGGGCGTGCGCCGCCGGACCAATCAATTGCATCGCTTCGGAGAGAGAGAGGGGAGGCTTACCGCCTAAGGCTCGCTCTTCAATAATTGTATCGAAGCTCTGTCCTTCTAACCATTCAAGCACCATGAGGGGGACCAAAACACCCTCGTCTGAGTGGATTGCATCGACGTGCAGGGGGCGCACAATGTGTGGAATGTGAGCCGAGAGCCGAAATTGGATTTCGGCTTCAGAACGGAAGCGCTCTAGAAACTCTTGCCTTTCCTGTTCTGAAAGTTCTTCGGGGATCTTCAAACATTTCAGAGCTACAGGGGCGCGAAAATGAGAATGAAAGGCCCGATAGACTACGCCAAATCCTCCCTCGGCGATCACATCATCTACGCGAAAGGTTCCACCTACAGTCTTGCCTATCAGCCCAAAGCGGTCGTTAGTCGTCACCACGCTGCAGCCAGATCTTTTTTAGGGGACGCAAGGGGAGGCGGGCTTGAGCTCGTTTGAATCTCAAAGCTAAACACGCTCTTTGAATTTTACTCAGCTCTTGTTTCATGGGCCAATCAAATCGTGGGCCGTCCTGATACCCATCCGATTATCTTTCGCACCCACCATTGTAGCATATAAACGAGAGAAGTTGTCTTCTTCGTTTGGCGTCAAGCCATGCTTGTAGGATCGCCGATGCGCTCAGTTAAATAGGAGCGTAACTTTCCGGTCATACGCGCTTCTAGTTGTCGGACTCGTTCTCGAGATACTCCAAATTGGTTCCCTAAATCCTGTAGAGTACGAGGATCGTCCGCGATGAGTCGTTCATCAAAAATGATTAAATCTTTTCCAGAGAGATCTTTGCGAAATTCGGTCAGATGCTCCCTGAGCAATCGCCCTAGTTGGGCGCTTTCTGTCGCGACGTCCGGTGCCGTACCTAAAGCTGGCATCAACTCGACTCGCGCTATTTGTCTTCCGTCTGCTTCATTGACAGGTGTGTCGAGAGAAGCATCGTTTCGAGAGAGACGTTTATCCATCTCGTCGACTTCTTTTTCAGTCACGTCCAATCTTTTAGCGATCTCACTATTTGTGGGCTCAATGCCCATCGCCGAGAGGCGCGACTTTTCTTTGTTCAAATTAAAGAAGAGCTTACGTTGTGCTTGGGTTGTTCCCAATTTAACCATGCGCCAATTGGATAAAATATAACGTAGAATATACGCACGTATCCACCAGGCGGCGTAGCTCGAAAGTTTCACACCTCGATAGGGATCATACTTTTTTACCGCCTGCATGAGCCCCATATTTCCTTCTTGGATGAGGTCCATCATATTTCGATACGCTCGCTTGTACTCGTAGGCGAGTTTTACGACCAAGCGTAGATTAGCTGTCACGAGTTGGGCCGCCGCCTCTACGTCCGCCTGCTCAGTATAACGAACGGCTAGCTCATGCTCCTCTTCGCGCGTCAGCAGAGGATGACGCTGCACCTCTCGCATGTAAATCTGCAAGGGATCACGACTACCCAAGCTGGATGACTTCTTTGTGGTAGCGAGGGCTGTGGCTTTAGAGCGAGAGGGCTCATCCGCCTCTTCTTCTAATTGGCTTTCGCTCGGCTCAGGCTCCTCTTCGTCGAGATTCTCTTCCTCATCGAGATTTTCGTCCTCGTCGAGGGACTCCCCTTTAGTTTCTATAAGCTCTCCGCTCGTCTCGATGACGATTGGAGACTCAACTGACCTCTTTTCTGCGCTAGATCGCGAAGAAGTTTTGAAAGTCTTTTTCCGTGAAGGGCGTTTTTTTGTGGCCAAGATAAAAACTGGGGCTTAGAGGGCTGCGAACGGGCGTCCCAGAAAGCAAGGTGGGTCGGCTAGTCGAGTTCGTCAAGGATTAGGATGCACCTAGAGTGAATAAATCGGAAAACGAGCGCTTGGAGCGCCGAACGAGCGGTGGGAGAATGTTCTGGGGGTCTTCCTTGAACCATAGCGTCGCTCGCGGGTGCCCGTTGAAAAGTGCCGCGTGCAGTGAAGGGTTTTTTTCCTTGAATAGGGGGTCGCTTGAATCTGTCCATCGAGAGATCTTCTCTTCAATGACGAAGGGGAGAAAAAGAGGGAATGATCATGGATGCATCTGTTGAAAAATGGCATAGCCGCCGCAGGAGTCGTTCGACTTCGTATGTCTGCAAGGAGAAGATTTGCTGCCACGTGTTTTGGTGATCGATGACGAGGAATTGCTCGGTCAAACGATTCAACTAGGTCTTGAAGGTACAATGGACGTGGAGCTTGAAACCTCCGGCGTGAAGGGATTGGAGCGCCTACTCTCTCGCGAGAACTTTGCGCTAGTTCTGTGTGATTTGAGTTTACCCGATCTCTCGGGTATCGAAATATTCGCTCAAATTGAAGAACAACGACCCGATTTTCTTCCTCGCTTTGTCGTCATGACCGGCGGAGCAGTATCGAACGAGTCCCATGAGTTTCTGGAGAGATTTCAAGGGCCTTTACTCAACAAACCTTTTACTTTGAGTCAGGTGGAAGCGCTCGTAAAAAAGCTCATTGCAGATTGAGCTCACTTCGTCGCGGTATCAGCTGATGCGGCGACGAAGTAGGAAGCTCATAGCTTGACTGGTCGTCCGGGGGTGAGGGCGCTCTTAGACAATACGGCGTGAGTAATTCCAGCTTTTTCAAGAGAAATGCCAGCGCCGGCCAAGTCATAAATTTGCCCCCAGGTGATGCCTTCTGCCGCCGTGACAAAGAAAGTGTCGGACTCACACTTCTTTGCCATTCTTTCGATGGTCTCCCCAGTCATTGAGAGGTCGGGACCGCTCATTCCTCGCGCCCGTTTGTGAGCCGTGCCACCCGATAACTTCCAAATAGCGGTGCCGCGCTTTTTGGTGATAGTTCCGACCAAGGAACAAGGTTTCGGCTTCTTGAGTAATTCTTGAGGGATGAATTCGATTGTAGTGGGGTAACTACTCCGAGTGGACGTTTTGATTGTGACCTTTTGAGGATGTAAATCTGCGAGAGCCGAGAGAAATATCACGACGAACTCAGGAGGCGTTTTCCTGGCGATTTCAATCTCGACTTCTTTGTCCTCAAGAAATTCTTTTTCGTCCTCAAGATAGCTCTTGAGATTTGCAATACCGGGGGCATTGGGGGCGCCATTTTCCTGTTTGAGTACCGCGCTCATACCACGTACCTGAGGACCGCTTTCGTCAATGACTAGGGTGGGGGGAGATTTTGCAATGGGCGCTACAGGCTCTGGAGCTGCTGCACTTTTCGCTACCCGGGTAGCAGGTTCAGCACTTTTCTTTTCTTCATCGCAGCCTGACACCAGAGCGACGAAAGAGAGGGCAACTAAGAGTGCTCTGGACGCAGTGTGAAACTGCTTGCGGTTCGTAGGGAGCGTTTTCATGAGGGGGAGCATCTCATGGCTCGCATGTCGGATCCATCCTCAGATTGTCAGCCGCAGCGTGCAGTGCCGATATATACATGCACCCCCACATTACTGGGGACCTTTTGATTAAAATGCGCGGTTGAATGGGGGTTTCCAGCGAATATATCGATGTGCATGCCTTTGACTTTCATGCCTCGATCTTCGGCAATGAAACAGCCGTCGTGGGGAGCCCCGCCTGAAGAGCGAGGCACTCCGTCGTATTCAAGTAGGTAAAGCTTGGTTCCTAAGGGGATGATGTCACTGTCTACCGCTACCGTAAGCAAAGGGGTGATGGGAGTTCCTCTCGCTCCCCGCCCCCAAGGAAACTCTTCGCGAGAGAGCTTGTCGAAGCAAATCTTTTGCCCAGTGCGGGGACAGACAGCAGCGCAAGAACAATTTCTTTTGGCAAAACTGACGGTCGAGCCATCGAGGAGTGTTCCGCTACCCTGTACGCAGACAGCGTCGTAGAAATCTTTTGGGACTTGTGCAATTGGCTTGCATGCGCTGCCCATGAGCGAAATAGAAGTGCCCGAGTAGCTCATCACGGCGGGAAAATCGTAGTAGGTGTTACGAAATAGGCCCAATAACTCACCGTCGACGGGACCTCTTGCCCTAGGACGTTTCTTTCCTTGCAGCTTGAGGCCCGGTCTCTCTCCGGGGGCGTCCGCTAACTCGTAGTCGTCGAGGGGGCCCCTTGCGGGGTTGATAACCTGGGGGGACTGCGAAGGAACGGTTCTTGAGCTCTTTGAAAGGGTAGTTGGGGGAGATGGTTCCATTATACGCACGCCATGATCCCCGCTTCCTCCTCGTGAAGGGGCTCGTACCCACTGTTTTCCTGAGGAGCAGCTAGGACAGGTGAGGCCCAGAAAAAATAGGGAAAGAAGTCCGAATTGAAGAGAACTTGGACGGGCCGAACACCCTCGGGGAGTGTTCAAGAATCTCGTCCCTTGTGTGCTCCGGCGACGTCGTTGCACTCGTTCTTCGTGTCTCGCGTAATATGGGCTCGAAGTTGCTCATTATGAGCTAACCATAGATCACAAATTTCCGGATCAACCCCGTGATCGCGCAGCGTGTTTTCTAGTATGCGCAGGCGACGATTGAATTGACCCCCCATGATAGCGTGAGCCTGATGGGCGACCTTGAGAGGTCGACCTTGGTAATCGTTGGGGCCGCCCAAGTGGGTCGATGCAAATTGCACCTCCAACTTTTTGAGCTTGTCCTTGTCGATTTGTCGAAAGAAGAAGCCAATCATCACATCACTTACAACTCTTTCGACGAAGTCATCAATCAGTGCGACTAAGACGGGCTCACCGCCTAGTCGCTCATAAGGGGTCTGAAGAGAGTTCACTCTTTCACCATCAAAAGCAGCGAATTAGGCCGCTTTTCCGCAACACTTCTTGTATTTTTTTCCGCTGCCACACTTGCAGGGATCATTTCGACCTAGTTTTGGCTCTTCACGAACAACTGGCGGACCAGCAATCTGCTCCCCGTCCACAAAGAGCCAGGTGCCCCCGTCGTTGCGAAATGTAGCCGACTCGCGGTGCTCAATTTCGGTGCCTTTGATTTTGTAAGTGGACACAAAATCAACCCGTCCAAAGTGGTCATCTTCACCACCTTTTTCAGTCTTTACGATCTCTAAGCGGATCCACTCGGACTCTTTGGCCCATTGCAGGGTGTTGTCTCGATCTACCTGCTTCACAGTATCAGGATCATGGGTATCCATGATGTAGTCGATATTCGCTTCTACAAAAGCGCTGTAGCGAGCACGCATGAGCTCTTCAGCGGTTTTCGCTTTCTTCTTTTTGGCGAGTAGGGGAGCACAGCAGGCTTCGAAAGATTCGCCTTTTCCACAATGGCAGGTCACGTTAGATTTTCTCCGGATGTCGTAGAGTTGAGGGAGGGTGCCGCTTCGATTGTCGCGGCATGGGGGGCTACAGCAAGAGCCTCCAATAGTTTTTCGTGAATGCCACCGAATGGGCCGTTCGACAAGACTGCAATTGTGTCTCCGGGCTCAGCAAGGTGGGTTACGTGGGCGACAATCGCAGCAATTTCAGTAAAATACGCCGCATTGAGTGATTTTTGTCCGATTTTTCGCTGGTTCAAGGCATGGATGAGAGCCGGGACATGCAATTTTTCTTCTTCAGGGAGCTCGGGACGCCCCACAGGAGCCACAATGACATGGGTGGCAGAGTCAAAAGCTGATTGGTAAGCTTCTTGATGGAGACGTCGACAGGCGGTGGCGCTCCGCGGTTCGAAGATAGCTATCAACTTGCCCCGAGGGTGTTTTGCCCGCAGTCCCGAAAGAGTCTCACGCACTGCCGTCGGGTGGTGGGCAAAGTCGTCGTAGACAGCTACTTCACGAGGAGAGCCCAATAATTCTTGCCGTCGTTTGACCCCTTGAAAGGACGAGAGAGGTTGGACCAGATCGGCAAGAGGAACACCGTAGCCGTGCGCGGCTGCGCCGAGTGCGGCAGTCGCGTTGCGCAAATTGTGTGAACCCGACAAAGGGTTAATGAAGCGCCCTACGAGAACTCCGCCAGCGAAGAGGTCAAAGGTTGTTCCTTCGGGGCTCGTCTCCGCTGGGGCAGCCAGCCAATGGGGGGCGACGCCATAAGTTTCTTCACCTTGCAATGCATAGTAGGCGACTTCGCAAGATGCTTCTTTGGCAATTTTCACCACTTGAGGATCACCCGCGTACGCCAAGAGTAACCCCGACTCGGGAAGGGTTCTTACGAATTTTCGAAAAGCGCTGAGGTAGTCCTCTAGTGTCGGATAGATATCAATATGATCATGCTCAATGGAGGTAAGAATCGCGACATCAGCTCGATAATGCAGGAACTTTGCCGTTTTTTCCCAGAAGGCGGTGTCATATTCGTCCCCTTCGAGCACAAATGGCGTGGCCCGAGTCCCCTTACGAGTGCCACTTGTCGCAAGTTTTCTTTTTCCAGGAGCAGAAAAACTCTTACCCAATGATTGAGGTACTCCCCCAATGAGGAAACCTGGGTTCAGTCCCGCGGCCTGCAAAAGGTGAGCACATAATGAGCTTGTCGTCGTCTTACCGTGAGTGCCTGTAACCACGAGGGGAGAGGTGCCAGGCAATGCGAAGCGCTGAAGAGCATCAGCAATATGCAATCGCTCGATGCCTAGTCTTGCAGAGGCTAGTGCTTCCACGTTGTCTTTGCGGCAGACGTTTCCCACCACGACCACCTCCGGTCGTTCGCCATTGAAGGCATTTCCGTTGAGATGCCGGGGGTCAAAACCCTGGTGAAGTTCAACGCCCCATTCTTGAAGTGCCGGGCCCATAGGGGGGTGGAAAGCCACATCGCTGCCGGCGACCTCGTGGCCCAATTCTTTAAGCAATCCAGCGAGCGAGCCCATGCCAGTACCTGCTACGGCTGTGATAAAAATACGCATACTATTATTTACGAATCACGACGAGAGTTGTGTCGTTTTGAGAAGGCACGAGCACGCTATGCCAACCGGAGGGCATCGTGGGGGAGGACCAATGCCATAAAAAGTGTCCGTCTTGAGGCGAAAGCTCAATATTGCCATCTGTATGTTCGATGCCAAATCGATTGTGTCGCGGGGTGGCATGAAGCCAGCTACCGTTTTCTAACGCCAGGGCCCAAGGTGCATCGTGCAAAGGAGAATCCGGGCTATCGTTGATTCGACGGGTGATCTCTTTGCGCGTGACCCTAAACGTACCACGCTCGGTGGACGCAGTCGTCTTCGGATCGCCCAAGCGATCTCGACCCACGCTGACCAGGGTTGCATACTTTGGAGATTGTCCCTGGTAGGCGATGGCGCTCCCTGTGATGATACTAACATCAATCCATTTTTGTTCACCGTGGGCAAATTCGGGAAATTCGTGACGCTTACGTAGTACCGTAACATCGCGATGGCGTACCCACCGTTCATCCTTTGTTGCCCAAAACCGTTGACCTTGAATGGTTCGATAGCGCCCGCTCAATTCGAGGCGGTCATGAAATTTGAGTCGGTCTTTCTTCACCGCGGCGGCCCCGTCCATTGCCCAGGCACGCACACCTCTACGCACTACAAAAGCAAGAGGTAAACTGAGCTCTTTTGTGAGCGATGCCCCAGAAAACGAACTACCTTGTGCGGCTTCGAGATCTCCCGCCCTTACAAAGTGTCCATCGGTTTTCAGTCCCAATCGTTGCGGTTCTCGAGACTCGTCTGGAGCGGTCCAAGAACCAACAATCGCCATGACCGTGCTTTTTGCCAGGCGACCGCCGAGCTCCACACCCTTGGTCTCGCTCTTATGAAAAAGGGCGGTGACCTTCGTAGTTCGGGCGTATGTATAGGGAAGGTTCGCTCCCAAATTTGCCCCCAAAGCCATGGTACGCAAGGTCGGGTGTTGCAAATCTGTGGAGGCAGATTTTTCCGTGCACATGAAGCCCCTTGGTGCCACTGCGTACCAACCCTCGGTACATTGCTCGTTGTCGTGGGCCCGAGCGCTGCGCCGAATCTTCTCCCCGGCGTGGAGATAACCGAGAATTTGTGACTTCTTGTGGGCGGCAGAATAGATCGGTGCGCGATTGGTCAAAGCACCGATGAGCGGGCTTTCTTTCGTAATAGCCCCTAGGTCAGGCCGCTCAAACTCTTCAGCCTGATTCTGTGCGAGGGGGCTCTCCGTGCGGGAGAGCGCAGGGGAAGAATCATTGCAGGCTGAGAGCATGCCCAGACAGGCAAGAGCGCTCAGGGTTTTAAGTTGCCGAGAAGACTGCGAGCCCATCTTTTTTGAGTGGCACAGGCACTTTGATTGGGGCAAGAAAGAGCTCGATTATTCTGCTTGCGGAGGCTGTATTCTCTCCAGAGTGGAATATCCCTCCATTGGAGCGGAAAGAAACATTGGGGTTCTACTGGGGCTGGGGAATTGTCGTGTTGCTAAATTATCACGAAGGATCACACGTCATAATCCTGAACAAGATTCAAATAAGTTTGAAAGTCGCCCACCCTATTTAAACTCTGTTGTAAAAATATACCCACGATATAATATATTTTAGGCAAATGCTGGCGGGAACTCGACCAATCCATCATCTTAGTTCAAGTTCGCGTCCCCCAGAGGCATTGCCTCAAAGGAACCCCCTCTATGAGCTTCTTAAAAATCTCCGCTATTGATACCGTTTTCTCTTCATCAAGCTCACGCACGTCTGGCGAGTCCTCCGAAAGGGGAATGCTACGTCATGCCCTCGCAGCCTTACCGCTCCTTATGTTAGCTGGTGCCTGCGGCTCGACGAATGCACCCGACGGGCAAATCAACGGGGGACTTGGTCGGACAATCATTGGACCCGATGGTAAAATGGTTCAAATTGATATCGATGGCGATGGAAAGTTCGACGGTGTTGGTGTGGATACTACGGGCGACGGCATAGTGGACGCTCTGGCCATCGATCGGGATAACGACGGCATCATCGACGCAATCGATCGTGATGGTGATATGATCCCAGATGTGGCCACGAATCTTGACGGAACCACAACCGTCAATGGGGGTTTGGGGACAACTATCAGGGATGAAAATGGCAATCTGGTACAAATAGACATCGACAAGGATGGCATTCTCGACGGAATCGGAATGGATACCAACGGAGATGGCGTGGTGGACGCTTTGGGCCTTGACCGCAACAACGACGGTATCATCGATGCGATTGATCGAGATGGTGATCGCATTCCCGAGGTAGCTGTGGACATCAGCGGCGGCTCAGGTACCGATAATCCAGGTACGGGGGGAGGCGGAAACGTTGGCGGGGGCACCGGAGGAGCGGCCAGTTCCGGAACTGGCGGAACTACCGAACCGGGAGGGACAGGCGGCTCTGATCCTGGAGGAACCGGCGGGGGAAGCACCACCGAGCCTCATCCCGACGAGAAATGTCTCGGCGGCTACTTGATCGACGACTTTTCCGACGCCTCGACCTATCCTCTCTTTCGTCCGTACAATGACGGCAAAGCTTCGAATATGAGCCCAGCCCCTAACACAACGATTGCTCCAGTGATGGGGGCTTTGCGCCTTACCGGCTCTGGATACATCGGGTGGGGAGCAGGAGTTGGCCGTCAATTTGATGCGCCCGTTGAGTGTGAGGCTCGGTCCATTGGTGTAAAGTTTCGAGCCAAAGCGTCGGCTCCCGGGGCGAAGATTACGGTAGCCTCGCCCGTATCAGCGACCACCCTTCAATCAGAGGGAGGAACGTGCAAATCGGGTGTTGACTGTAACAATCATCATCAAAGAGTTGACCTAGCTCTCTCAACAGAGTGGAAAACGTACGAAGTGCGTTGGACCGAAATGAAACAGCTCCTCAACGATCAAGGAGGCCTGCAATGGGGCTTCTACGCCACGCTGGACGTACGAAGTATTGTTGAGATTCTCTTTACGGCCCGCCCCAACTATCAACCTTTCGATTATTGGATCGACGATCTGCAATTGATGGACAATGGAAGTGATGTCGGAACCGTCTCTGATGGTTTAGGGGGGGACACCGCTGCGGGCGGGACAGGCGGCGGTTGTGTCTTGGATTCGGTCATGGGCGGCGAGGCCGCTTTCAATGCTTGGTTTGACGCCCGGCGTAATAAGTCATTTTACACGTACGCGAGTCTTTGCACCGCTTTGGAGCTGTTTCCAGGTTTTGCCTCTTCGGGAAATGCTGAGACCAACAAGCGCGAGGTGGCTGCGTTCTTTGCCAATGTTGCCCGAGAAACTGGTGAGCTCGAGTACATTGAAGAAATTATTCCGTCAGTACCTAATTACTATGGGCGTGGTCCACTCCAGTTGACACATAGCTACAATTATCAGTCAGCTGGAGGATTTCTGGGAGTCGATCTTCTAGCTAACCCAGGGCTTTTGGCCACCGATGCTGTGCTTTCTTGGAGGGCGGCTCTCTGGTTTTGGATGAAGTCGGACGGCGCCGGTAAGGGCACATGTCATGGCGCTATGGTTCAAGGCAGCGGCTTTGGTCAGACTATCAATGTCATCAATGGCGGACTTGAATGTCCGAGCTCTGGCAATACAGCGGCAGGGCAACGTATTGGCTACTATACGAACTACTGCGGAAAACTCGGCGTTTCCCCAGGGGGCAATACAGGCTGCTGACCGCACAATAGGAAACCGCTCTCTCTTTAGTGGGGGAGACTGCGATGATTCCTGATTCAAGGCGCTCTCTTTGTAAGAGGAGGCGCCTTTTTTTCATTGCGGTATTGACCCGCGAGGCGCTTTGCCACTGACCACTCGCTCATGTCCACCAAAGTCCCTTTTTCTTTCAAGGTCGGTGAACCCATGATCTGCCAGTATTTTCTCGACGTCGCTAGCTTGCCCCGCTCCTAGTTCGAGAGCCAAAATTCCTCCTGGTACGAGATGTTTCGACGCGCCCTGGGCGACAAGAGGATAGAAGTCGAGTCCAGTTTCCCCCCCATCGAGAGCTTCGTGGGGTTCGAAATCTTTCACATTAGCTTCGAGGGTGAGTACTTCTTGCGAAGCAATATATGGGGGATTGCACGTGATGAGTTCGAATTTTTCTTCTTTCGAAACGGCGCCAAAGAGATTGCCCGAAGCAAATCGCACGCCCCAGAGCGCACCTAAATGCAGAGCATTTTTTCGGGCGACGGCGAGAGCCTTCTCGCTGAGATCGGTACCAGTCACCTTCCAGGTGGGGCGCTCCAGTGCATAACTGATTGCTACGCACCCCGAGCCTGTGCATAAGTCGAGTGCACGACCCGACAAATTTCGATGGGCAGTGCGCTGGAGCGCAACCTCTACTAATGTTTCTGTGTCGGGGCGGGGTATCAGTACCGAGGGGGTGACCATGAATGCATGCCCGTAGAACTCGCGCGTGCCCAGAATATAAGAGATGGGCTCTCCTTTTCTTCGCCGTTGAAAGAGAGCGCGGTAGGCGCCCAATTCCCTTTCGCCGAGGGGGCGCTGAGCGTCCATAATCAAACGCATTCGGTCGACTTGAAGCACAGAAGTCAAAAGTAACTCTGCCTCCAAACGTGGACTCTCGAGTCCACGTTTTCTTAGGTCATCAGTTGCCCAGGCGAGCAATCTTGCGATTGTCCAGGGGGTGCTCTCTTCATTGGAGGAGTCGGTCACGCCGTTTCGCGTCTATCACCTTGTGTCGCCGAAGGCGAATCCCTTGCGGGCACGAGCAGGGCTTTGTTCCTCTGTTTCCAACTCAATCGCTATTTGCTTCGGGGCAAGGTTGCACCCGTTCGCACGATGAGATGGCGGAGGACCTGGGGTGCCAGACGCCGGGTCGGTGAACCAAGATGGTGCCGTCGCCTAGGCGCTCGTAGGTCGTCTGGGGTGCGGCATAATAGCACCCATGTGGTGGAAGCACCCAAGCCCCCTTTGCCCATGACCACTTGCCCTCGTTGGGCTCCCACTTGCCGTCCAAATAGTAGCAGAGTTGATTGCGCCGTAGTGGCAGGACCTCGACTTTCGCAGGAGGGGGTGCCTCGTGGACCTCCAGGGGGGTAGGCTCTTTTGTTGCAATATGGTCGCCCTGGGGCACGAGGGCGGTGTGTGAGGCGCACGAGCCGTTCAAGGAGAGGGTGAGTGCCAGGGCTGCCTGGTTTTTGCTCAGTATCGACACAAGAGCTCAAAAGTAGAGGTGGGAGCTGAGCCAGGCGTCCACGACCTCATAGAAGAGCATCAACTCGATGAGGGCGAGGGCCAAGAAGGGGCCAAAGGCAATACGCGCGGGGCTTTCTTCCGGAGGTCGACCCAGAGGATCGTCATCAAGCTCTTTTTGAAGGTCTACTTTCTCTTGGCCTGTGGCTTCCGAGATGGCCTGGAGAAGTTCCTCACGCTGTTCTCGCACGGCCGTAGGCTCCTCTAGTTTTCCTCGGGTTAACCATGAAATTCCGGCGAAGACTGTTCCTTGCATTGCTCCAGCGTAGAGGGTGAAAAGGACTCCCCAGGGGCCGAACCATGCACCCGCTAGGGCCATCAATTTTGCGTCACCCAGACCCATACCTGGAAAACCACGTAGCTTCGTATGAGCCCAGATGAAGGGAAGCCAAATTCCGAAATAGCCGACCAAGGCGCCCACGATATCCATGGGAGGGTCTAGTTCGGGACGAAATGGTGAACTGAAGAATCCAAGGGCGGCTCCTCCCCAAGTGAGGGAGTCCGGCAAAATCATGTGTTCAAAATCGATAGCGGCGGCGGCCACAAGACCCAAGCCGAGAGCGAGGTAGAGGCAAAAGAGTAGAGTCGCTTCGCCCAGGTAGAGAGTTTCTGCATGGGGTTCGATGCGTGCGACAATGATAGCCCAGGCCATCAAACCACCGATTAACTCGATGAGGGGGTAGCGTGGGCTGATAGAAACATCACAACAGCTAGCTCTGCCTCTTAATAAAATCCAGCTAAGAACGGGGATGTTATTGTAAAACGGTATGGGAGTATCACAGGCCGGACACTGGGAACCAGGATGAGCCAGCGACATACCCAAAGGCAGACGATAGATCACAACATTGAGAAAGCTGCCAATGTTGAGCCCAAGTGTCACCGCCGTCAAAACGACAAACCAATGAGGTAAATCCTCTAAAAGCACAATTGCTCAATAGTGCATCCTGGCGTCAGAATCGATCTGCGTGGGAGAGAAGCGCAATTAGAGTGTCTGCAGTCAATCGAAATGAGTACCGTCCCGGCGTATGCGTGCTGGCTGAAATAAATGCTCCCGTGAGTAAGTAGCTAAAATTACACACTAAATCATTCCTTTCTAAGTGTAATAATTTAGTTCTTGCGGAATCCATTGGAAGAAGGCATAGAAAACATAGGTAATAGTAAAGATATCTCGACACCGTCATGGCGTGAGTGCTCCTCGGGAGAGGTCCTCATTATCGCGGAGAGAGCACGAGCGGGGGAGCGCAACGCATGTTGTCGCGTAAGGAAAGAGAACTATGAAGACCATTGAAATCACATGTGACAATTGCTCTGCGCGTATGCTCTTAAGTGCCAAGCTACTTTCTCGTATTGAGGGCAAGACGGGTCGCGTCACTTGTAAGCAATGCCACAACAAGGTTTCTCTTGATGGGCGCAGTGACACAGTGAGTATTCTCTCGGGCGGCTCACTCGCAGAGCCGGCTTTGGTTTTGGAGCCTCTATCTTCCGTAGAGGAGGGCAAAGAGCCGCACCTGAGTGAATATCCCTTTGAAGGGAGCGACGCAGCGGATTCGTCAAACGATGTTGAAGGGGTGCTTCTTGCCGCAGACGAAGACCTCATTCAAAGCAATTCGGCTCCAGTGGCTTCAGACTTTGTATTGTCCGAGACTCGGACCTCTCTCCCTCCCCCTTTACCTGAGGAGGCCCACGCGCGTGACTCTCTTGAGGTCAACTCGTCGGAGGAGAGTCCTGAGGAAGAAGCTCCTGCCCCGAGCCTGAGGCAGCTGGCTGAGCAAGTTCGCGCCCACGAAGAGTCGTTCGAGGGCGCCCCCTCTTCCCGTCGCAAGCTCCTGGACGCTCCCGTGCCTCCTGAGGCGAGGGAACAGGACGACACTCTCAGTCCTTGTACGTTAGAGAAAGATGAAGAGGAGGACGGCCTGATCCCTCTGGGGCGCGAGTTCAGATCATCTCCCTTTGCTGCGAGCGCACGCGACGAGACATTTCATTCTCTCTATCCCGAGGCGAAAGCAAAACCTCAGATTCGTAAAAAGCAGCCATCTCATTCGATGATTTCTCAAGCCCCAGCCCCTCCTCAAGCGGGAGAGTTGCATCGTTCAAGCCAAAAAGTCGTCAATCCATTTGAAGATAAGTTTGGTATGGCGGCACCTGCTCCGGGAGGGACAAACTCAATTGTATTGGGTCCAGACGGGGAGTTGCTCAATGACGTCGACTTCAAGAATGGCGGCTCATCGGCCAAGAAGGAGCGAAACACGAGCAATTGGGTCCCTTGGGCGCTTGCAGCCGCCGCCCTCCTCGCCTTAGGAGTGTCCGTGTCCAATCAGGCCGGAGATTCTTCGTCGAAGACTCGAACGACGGCTGCCGAGGTGGGCGTTGTCGCGCCGGCTCACGTTCCTCTACAGGTTGAAGAGGGTGATGCAATGACCTCACAGGCGAGCGATGTCGATTCAAGCCAATCCTCTCAGCAAGAGACTTCAATGTCCCCAACTCTCCTAGCTGCTGACGGGGTTACGGCGCGTGATGCCGTGGAGAAGCCTTCGTTGGCAGCGAAGAAGAGTCTTCCTCAAGCGCCAGCTGAAGAGGCTGAACAGAAGAAGCCTGCTGTTCAAAAAGTAGTTACGTCAACAACCTCAGCTAAAAAAGCGCCCGTGATGGACGATGAAAAGGGGAACGAGGCTGAAGTCATCGTTCCTCCCTTTAGTGCTAGCTCAGCTTCTTCTGCGATGCGCGAGGCGACGGCTTTAGCTTCTGCTTGTCGTCGACCGGGGGATCCTACAGGGCGCGCACGGGTCGTGGTCACCTTTGCTCCCTCTGGGCGTGCTACTCGCGCCTTAGTCTCAGGTCCGCCTTTTGCTGGCACATTGACCGGCGGTTGTATCTCCCAACGCTTTCGCTCAGCGCGGGTGCCTGCATTTTCTGGCCAGCATGTGACCGTGTCCAAGACCGTGACAATTCGATAAACACGTCTGTACGAGATTCGTTCAGATCGCGCCGGGCGGGGGTCTTTGCTATGCAAGGAGAAATCCCGTGACAAATAAGCTCCAAAATTTAAAATTTGACGATCGAGGCTTGATGCCCGCCATTGTGCAAGACCGGCTAACCGGCGAAGTGCGCATGATGGCATGGATGAATCAGGAGTCTCTTGAGGCAACTATTAGCACCGGCAAGGCTACATTCTACAGTCGCTCTCGTGGCAAGCTGTGGATCAAGGGCGAGGAAAGCGGCAACACACTCTTTGTGACAAGTGTGCGAACCGATTGTGACGCGGACACTCTGCTTATTTTATGTGATCCAGCCGGACCAAGTTGCCATACCGGCCAGGATAATTGCTTCTTTGTTTCCCTGGACTCTGACGTAGACGGGGCGCCCAAGCCGATGATGGAACTCTTGGAGAATGTGTTAGAGGAACGTAAGCAAAGCACCGGCGAAAAGAGCTATACTCGTAGCCTTTTTGACGGGGGTATCAAAAAAATTAATAGTAAGATTATAGAAGAGTCTCTCGAGGTGACTCAAGCATTGGAGAACGAGTCCGACGAGCGCGTTGCTAGCGAGGCGGCCGATGTCCTCTATCACCTGCTCGTGGGCTTGCGCGCGCGCGGTATCAAGTGGCGAGACGTGCTCAAGGTGTTGGCTGGGCGCTTTGGCACTGGTGGTCACGTAGAGAAGGCTACACGAAGTTAAGTAGGGCTCGTTCGGTTTTGCGTTGTCTGCCGCATCGTAAATACTTCACGAAGCACTTTGTGAACTCACTGGGCAAAGGGCAGGGCGTGTCACTCTATTGTCTCAATATGTAGGGTAAACTCCTACCAAAAGTGCCTTCTTTTCTTTGAGGACAGACAAGTTTTGGCAACTGACTAGGCCGCTCTCGCGGCCTGAGGTTAAGATGCTAGCCGTTGCGCGTTGAGTGCGCTCGGTGCCTTTCCATCTGGAAGAGCATGCTTCTTTTGACCCTAGATTTTTAAGAGATCCCCCATGACGACGAAAGTCCTCGTTTTTGAGAGCGATAGTGAATTCGCTTCTAGCCTCTCCTCTGGCCTCTCCTCCTATGGCTGTGAAGTCCAGGTTGTCGAAGATGGCGAGGAGGGAATTAATGCAGCCTCGTCCGACAAACCGGATCTGATCTTATTGACGATTGAGCTGCCACGCATGAACGGTTTTTCCGTTTGCAACAAGCTCAAGAGAAATAAGGCGCTAAAAGGCGTGCCCCTCGTTCTCTTAAGTAGTGAAGCTACCGAAGAAACATTTGAGCAGCATAAGCGGTTGCGCACTCGCGCGGACGAATATGTTCGCAAGCCAGTTACGGTGGACGAACTTGTAGCAAAGATTTCCAATGTTCTTAAGCTGGAAAAAGAAGAAGAAGTCGATATCGATGACGATATTGAGATCGAAGATTTTGAGGAAGTGTCTCTCGACGACGATGTAGAGATCGAGGAGGTTCCAGATAGCTCAAGCTTGGTTGATGCCGAGACGGACGAAGCTTTTGGGAACTTGATGTCGCCTGAGAAGCCAGCCGCGAAAGCAGACGATATCGAAATAGAGGACTTGCATGTCGAGGAGAGCGAAGGGTTAGAGTCAAAACCAAAGGCAGAGGAGGAAACTCCAAAAGTCATAGAAGATAAACCCGCGCCGTCTTCGGCTGCACCGTCCGTGCCGTCTTCAGCTGCACCGTCCGCGCCGTCTTCGGCCCAGTCTAGCGAGCCACCTGTTTCAAGCGGAATTGACCCAGAAACTCACGAGGCCCTGGTTGCTGAGCTAAAAGCCGCTCAGGGGAAACTGGCTGAACTAGAAGACGAAGTGAAGAGCGCTCGCGCTGCTGCCGTGGCAGAGGAAGATGTCAGAGCCCAGGTTGTTCAAAAGAAGGACGCCGAGATTGAAATATTTGAAAAAGAAGTTGAAGAACTCAAGAAAAAGTTAGAGTCAAAAGGCGGAGCCGGAACGGCGCGCGAGTTCCTCGACCTTCGGGAGCAATTGAATAAGAAGGACAAAGAGATCCTTGATATTCGCGATCAACTGACTTCGAAAGAGAAGGAGGTGATTCGTCTCAATGAGGACAATATATCTCATGGGCGCGAGAAAGCCGATCTCTCCGATAGTGTAACTTCTCTTGAGGCGAACAAGACCGAGCTTGAAAAAAGTTGCTCAGCCCTGACCCAAGACAAGGAGCAAGCGAGCAAACGTGGGGATGATTTCAAGGCGAAGGCGGAACGCCTCACCCAAGAGCTTGAAACTCGTTCAGGCGAACTCAAAGAAGCTCGCGAAAAGCACGAAAACAAGATGGCGTCTCGTGACGCCCAAGAGGCGGCCCAGCGCGACGACCACAACACTGCTCTCAAAGACGCCGAGAAGGCGGCGGCCGAGACTCTAGAGAAGGCTGTGGCCCGCGCTGTTGAAGCCGCCGGTGAGGTTGCCGCAGAAAAGCAAGAGACGGCGCTAGTGGAGGCTGCCGAAAAAGCTACTCAAGCCCAGCAGGAAGCAATTCGCTCTCGAGAGGCGGAGCTCAAGGCCGAGCAAGACTCGAAAATGGCGGCGCTGCATCGGGCCAATGAGGAGTCCTTGCGAAAACTGCGCGCTGAACACGAGCACGCAGCCGAGGAGGCCTTGCAAACCGCAGCTGGAGAACTTTCTGCCCGCGAACTTGAACTCAAAACGGACAAGGAAAACGCTCTTGAGGCCCAGAAGGTCGCAAGCGACGAGAAGTACTCAGCCTTGGAGTCCGAAAAGGTAGCCTTGGAGGCGCTGGTTGCGACTCGAACCGAAGAGCGTGACGCGGATAGAAAGACGATAGAAGAAAAGGAGCAAGAGGTTGTATCCTTAGAGGCGAACGTAGCATCGCTACGGGCCGAAGTTGTTGAGTTCAAGGATAAGCTCGAAGCAGAGTCTGCTCTTCTTCAGCAAGCACGAGAGAAGTGGCAGGCCGATTCCGAGGGGCTCAAGTCAGCTCAAGAAGCTTTGTTGCGCGCAACTGAAGAGGTTGAAAAAGCTCTAGGCCGCGAGATGCAGGGAGCTTCTTAACTCTTGTCACTCACTATGAGTGTCGAGTAAGTACTGAGTGTTTGGAGAGCAACTGCTCTTCTGAAAACACAAGCTCAACTCATGAAACGAAAGCGTGTGCAATCTCTAGAGCGCCTCTCAGTTTGAGGGAAGTACGCGGCATTTTCGCCCCCCTCCAGATTGTAGAGGTGGTCAAAAATGCCGCACTAGCTCCACTAGTACCAAAGGTCGGAACTTCGTGCCGGGTTTTGGTACCCATGAGACAAAAAGTAGTACCGAGGGCAAATAGGGAGGCTATTGCGGGTTTTGGTACCCATGAGACAAAAAGTAGTACCGAGGGCAAATAGGGAGGCTATTGCGGGTTTCATCAGGCCCCCACTTCAGTTGGGTCTGGTGAAACCCGGCACGGACTTCCGGCACGAGGTACTAGTGCCCACTTATCGACGCTCTAGATGTCCGACTGCTCGCGACAACGGGCAACCGGCAACCGATCGCCGCTCTAGGGGCGCAGATGCTCTTTCTATTGGGCTGCACGAGGGGATGGCGGCGTCACTTCTCAGTTGTTCACACGTTGCGCTCGAACTTTTGCCACTTTTGATGGTAGAGGCGCTCATGAGGTAAGAACTTTGCCTTATATTGCATGCTTTCGCAGGCAGAAATATAGAGACCAAGGTAGAGGTATTGGAGTTCCCATTTCTTGCAAAGTTCCAATTGTTGTAAGATTGAATAGGTTCCAATGCTCAAGGCCGAATGGTCTGGATCGTAGCAACAATACACCGCCGAAAGGGCGTCCTCTGCGCGATCACAGGTGGCTACACCAATCAGTTTTTCTCCTAAATAGTACGAGAGTTCAATGGTCTCACAGCAGGTCGCGACAAGAAAGTCTCGGTAGCCGTCCTCATCAATAGGGGGTTGCCCATCACTTAGGTCTCGCTGCAATTTATGGGCGTTGTAAAGTTCAACGCGACGGGCGTCGACTTGGGGGGGGCCAATACGCACCTCGATACACTGGTTTCCTTTTTTTAGGATGCGTTTTTGCGTGCGGGTGTAGCGGTAGTCTTTGGTGACCAAGCGGATAGGTTCGCAGGCGTTGCAAGCCGGACAGGCTGGCCGATACAGAACAAATCCTTGGCGCCTGTCCCCCGCGCTCAATCTTTGGGCGAGTTCATCTGCGTGCAAGGGACGAGATGGCAGTCTCAAAGGAAGACGAGCAGTCTGAGATTTAAGGTAGGGGCAACTTTGCTCTCTATCAAATACCACCAACTCGGGAGGGGAGCCCTCGACTACGCGAGGTACCTGGACATTGGGTCCGGCCATAAAAGAGAGACTGACATGAATCGTTCCGTGGGAAAAGCGGGACGCGCGCTCCGTAGCAGGAGGAGCGATTCAATAGATGACTTAACTTTTCTTAGCGCTCCCCGCAGGGGCATCCTTGCTAAAATGAGGAGATTTCCCGACAAAGAGAAGTCACCAAGCGAAGAAACGAAGCGCTGGAGCGATCTGCGACTGCGGCTACTTCTTCATGATTGAGCTCAGTCTCGGATATTCCAGCGGCCTTATTGGTAATGCAGCTGATACCAACGACGTCAACTCCCTGATGCCGCAAGGCGATCACCTCATGCACTGTACTCATGCCCACCGCATCGGCTCCGAGAATTTCTAACATGCGCACCTCCGCTGGGGTTTCATAGGTGGGCCCCAGGAGGCCCGCGTACACACCTTGCGATAGGGAAATGTTTTCTTGCGCACCTATCTCTATCGCCAAACGAACGAGACGAGGATTGTAGGCGTGACTCATATCCAAGAACCGAGGTCCCCATAGCTCGTCGTTCTTTCCTGTCAGGGGATTTTGTCCCGTCAGGTTGAGATGATCGTTGATTACCATCAAGCTCCCCGGAGCATTTTCTTGAGAAATACCCCCCGCTGCATTGGTCATGATCATGGTGCGTACGCCCAAGGCCGCTAAGAGGCGCACACCGAAAACCACTTGTTGAGGAGAACGTCCCTCGTAAAGGTGAGCGCGCCCGCTGAGGCAGAGTACGCTGACCCCTTCCAGTTTTCCCCAAAGCAATTCCCCTTGATGGTTTGCCACGCTCACCTGAGGCATTCCTCGAATTTTATCATACGAAATCTTTCGTACCTCTGTGAGCGAATGGGCAAGAGCGCCTAAGCCCGAGCCTAAGACTATGCCGAGAGCCGGGGGAAGGCTCTCAAGCATCCAATTGTTCAGGACATCTTCTTTTGCCAGTGCAATCGCCTCGAAAGGGGGAACTTTGGCTTGGGTGTTCGACATCGACTTTTCTCTTTTCAACTGATGATGCAGGTCCGCGAATGCTCAATCCCGCTTCATGACCAGGGTGCGGCCTTCATCGAGAACCCAGCGCAGGCTTTCCGCATCGTCCACAATGAGGTTGAGTTCTGTTTGCTCCCCTTGCGCGTTCAATACACTCAGAGTGAGCTGTCTATTTTCGATAGACGTCAGACTGTAGACTCCGTGGCGTGGCTTTTCTTCGGGGACGGTTACTTTTAGATGTTTTCCCTCAAATTCGAAGGAAGTGCCTTTGGCCCAGCCGGTGGCCGCAGCGAGGTTATCTCGCTCAAAATTTTCGACCGACTCACCATGCCATCTTCCCTGAAGTGCGCGCTCGGCAGGGTGGGCGCAACCCCCTTGGCTTAGAGCGAGGAGTGAGGCGAGCAAAAGACCAAAAAACGGAGTCCTTTCCATGCCCCTCATTACTGCAACGGGGTAAGCTTGGCCCAGTTTTTGACCAGATGGGGTGGAAATGGTCCTTCTCGCCCTCCGCTGGTGTTCTCTTGCTGCCCTGAGGGGCAAAAGGGGCTATTCGATGCTCTCGAATTCATCGACTCTCTCGGTGTAAATTCCCCCCC
>Ga0256845_1001179_pt1 | contig 21654 bp, 17 predicted proteins | sample RiftiametaG_FD_189101 | JGI IMG/M metagenome (GOLD analysis project Ga0256845, IMG submission 189101) | Tube worm associated microbial communities from hydrothermal vent at the East Pacific Rise, Pacific Ocean - Riftia | ecosystem: Host-associated > Annelida > Integument > Unclassified ... | reverse complement strand
GTCAGAGCCGCTCTTTATTCAGGCTCATAGATCCACCGGGTGACACCGGTGGTTCCCTCCTTTTTTAGAAGTGGGAACAACTTCTTCAAGCGACTTCGTGTCGCACCATTTCATGTTGGACAAGGCTCAGAAGAGCCTTCCAGTGATATGATGTTAAATGGTAGAAACTCTGACTTTTCTGCCTTAAATTTTGATCTAGAATTACGTTCATTTTCTCCAGTAATACGAGAAAATCGATGGAGCTTCTACACTGCATATCTAGAAGATATAATTGATTGTTGCGGTGTTATTTTATTTCAATGTAGTTAATGTCAAAAGCGGTATTTTTATTGACTTGTTGTTCTAATTGAGAAAATTGGTATAAGTCAGTATCCGCGAGATGCGAAGGAGTGACATTTCGAATTGATCGAAAAATATTATCAACTCTTCCAGGTGTTTCCTTATCCCAATTACTTAGCATTTGTTTGATTGTTTGTCGTTGAAGATTATCTTGAGAACCACAGAGATTACAAGGGATGATTGGAAAATTAACGGCTTCAGAGTATTTCTTGATATCACTTTCACGGCAATATGCCAGAGGTCGAATAACGATATTCCGTTTATCATCTGATATGAGTTTTGGTGGCATAGACTTCATCCTACCGCCATAAAACATATTTAAAAAGAGAGTCTCAACTATGTCATCGGCATGATGTCCTAAGGCTATTTTGTTAGCTCCCAGCTTTTCTGCTGCATTGTAAAGAATACCTCGTCTTAATCTTGAGCATAAACTGCAAGTTGTTGCTCCTTCAGGAATCTTTTCTTTTACAATGCTGTAAGTATCTTTTTCAATGATCTTGTATTCTATTTCAAGCGCATCTAGGTAGTTTGGTAGTACTTCCTCAGGGAAGCCTGGCTGTTTCTGGTCCAAGTTAACTGCAATAATATCAAAGTTGATAGGAGCGACTCTTTTCATATGAATCAGAATGTCTAACATTGTGAAAGAATCTGCACCGCCAGAAAGGCACACCATCACCTTGTCACCATCATTTATCATGCTGTAGTCGGCAATTGCTTTACCAAGATTATGATGAAGCTTTTTCTTTAATTTATCAAACTGAGGGTTTTTTGATGATATTTTTGGCATATTGTTAATACTTATTTAAATAGATAGCCATGCAATAAATAAAGGGCAATCTTTAGGTCATGTAAAATAATTGGCGAGATTTTATACTATTTTATATAGTATTGCTTAGATTAAAGCGATTTATTCAACTTAGGCTCTTTCCGTTAAAGCTCTAACATTTCGGAATTTTGTTGTAGCAGGTATTTAGAATTTTTCATGTAGGTCGCTTAATTGGGCTGACATTTTTTCCACGAATCCAACTGATTATTTTAGGTTCAAACATATCCTATTGTACCTGTATTGGGGGTTTCAAAATACCGCCAATGGGTGGAAGAAAGGTTTTTTCTCAAAATCACCTGCCAAATATCGTTACCTGCATATTTAGTCACATCGGTGTATTATCCTAGGATTACAATAGGTTTAGATTGAGATGAATTTACACCGGTTTTTAGTTCAACAACAAAGACAAAAAACACGTCAAAAATTGTCATGTGAGTGACCACTTTACGTTTAAACGCAAGTACCGGCGTGACCATTGTAAAATATTTCACAGGTGTTAGTTCAAGCACTATATTGGATGGCTGTCAATTAAAATCCACAGAAAAAATTAAATATTTTTATGGCGCTCTGCACAAGAAATATACAGCAACGGTAACTCACTGATTTTACTAAAGATAAGTCTAACCTATTGATTTTAAAAGATAATAACCGGACTGTATAAAAAACGACCAATCCAAACGGGAAGCTTTTATTTAGCGGCATTGGCCTTGTTTTCATTATCTTTTCCCCAAAGTTATCCACAGTTTTTGTGGACTAATTTCCTCGCTTTTTGGTGGCTGTTTAATTGATAATCAGTTGTTTTTTGTGATGAATTGTAACTCCTTTGTTGTGGAGGATATTGTATATGCTTGGCCTTGTTTTATTTTCTTGTAATTACCAAAAACCTCTTTAAATGTCCGCTTGCAAAAATGTCGTAAACCATTAACGGTAACGACTACAAATTTTCCACCCGGTTTCAGGTGGTGATAAGCATCATAAAGAAATAGATAGAGCATTTCATTGCCGACTTTGGCAGGAATATTGGAAACAATCAAATCGAACTCTTGTTCTGCCAGAGCGGAAAAACCATTACTAAGCAAGGCTGTAGCATTTTTAAGTTGATTTATTTTGACATTGCGATTGGCATAATCTATCGCAACAAAATCCTTGTCTAACATAATGACCTGACCTTTGTTGGCTTTTTTGGCCATCCAAACCCCAACGGGGCCATAACCGCAGCCTAAATCCAGACAATTGAAATCTTCTTCCACCTGTAAGTAGCGTAACAGAAGTTTGGTTCCTTGATCGATTTCCTTTGGTGAAAAAAGGCCATAGGTGGTTTCAAATTTTAAGTCTTCGTCTTGTAGTTTGGTATTTATTCTCAAAGGCTTCCTAATTTCGAGGGCTTCTTTGATGGGAGAAGGACACATTTGGTAAGAGTTCCTGAGCTGTCATTTGATGAGCGCTATTATATGATGAAACTAGATATGATAAAATCGATTAAGTAGCCAATATCCTAAGAGTTTTAATCAATGAGTGATCAACCTATTTTCCGTATCGTGTTTATTAATGGCGGAAAAACCTATGAGATCTATGCCAAGAGTGTCTATCAAGGAGATTTATACGGTTTTGTGTGTGTAGAGCAGTTGTTATTTAATAATCGCTCAAGCGTTGTGGTTGATCCCAGTGAAGAAAAGCTTAAATCGGAATTTAGCGGTGTCAAACGCACCCAAATTCCAATGCATTCGGTTATTCGTATCGATGAGGTGGAAAAACCGGGCACAGCGAAAATAAGCGGTGTATCAGGCTCTGTAATCACCCCCTTTCCAATGTTTTCGGCACCTTCAAAACCTTAGCTAAGCAAAGCAGTCATGTCATACAATAAATCAACCAATGCTCTGAATAGTCCTTTGGGTAAGAGTGTCGACTATTCTGTCGGTTATCAAGCTTCTTTGTTATTTCCGATCGCTCGACAAGAAAAACGCGATGAATTAGGCCTGTCAGGTAAAATGCCTTTTTGCGGTGAAGATATTTGGAATGCCTATGAAATCAGCTGGCTTAGTACTCTAGGATTACCACAGGTGGCAATTGCTGAATTTAGATTTCCATCAACTAGTACCAATATAGTGGAATCAAAATCGCTAAAGTTATACCTAAATTCACTTAACCAATCGGTGTTTGATAATGGGTCATCCATCCAAAAGCTTATTTCAAATGACTTGAGTGAATCGGCCGGAGGTGATGTTGAGGTCGTTTTAAAGGCCGTAGATTCGAAAGTCGATCATGTTATCCAAAGCTTTAATGCGAAATGTATCGATACCATTAATGCTAAAGTGGATCAGTATGAATACGACGTTTCATTGCTCGAACTAGAATCAAATGACATCATTTCTGAAAACCTGTGTTCTCATCTTTTAAAAAGTAACTGCCTCATTACCAATCAACCAGACTGGGCTTCGATATTCATTCAATATAAGGGCGCTAAGATTAAGCATGAATCGTTGCTCAAATATATTATTTCATTTAGAACTCATAATGAATTTCATGAGCAATGTGTGGAACGAATTTTTATGGATATTCTGAAGTGTTGTGGACCCCAAAAATTAACCGTTTATGCACGTTATACTCGCAGAGGAGGGCTTGATATTAACCCTTGGCGGAGTAATAACATTCACTCCATGGATAATGTGAGATTGTCTAGACAGTAGGTGATATTATGGCTTTTGTCGGTTGGTGTTGATGGCTGGCTCTACATGGTTCGGATTAATTTGCGCCGAGATGGGCGCTCCTACCGACAGTTATCATGACCGTCTAACAGGTAGAAGGTCCCAATTGTTTAACCGCCAGTTTGACAAAATCATTGGATGTTATTACCCCCACTAATATTTCATTTTCAAGAATTGCCACGCAGCCACTTTTTTGTTGAAGCAGGTTGTTCGCTACCTCGACTAAATTATCTCCCACATCAAAAGTTGCAGGAGAGGTTTCCATGATAGTAGCGATTTCGGTTGACTTTTCTTCGTGTTCCAGTTTTTGTAATCCTCGCCGATTGATAATTTTTATCGCATTAGATAGGACGGCTTTTTGACTCAACATGCCGATTAATTGGTTGTTTTCGATATCTTTGACCGGAATATGCCGGATGGATTTTTCCGCCATTAACATTCTGGCCTTATTCACGTTGGCATGCTCTGATAAGCAGATGGGGTTCTTGGTCATTATGTCCTGAATTTTACTCATGGCTATCTCTTTTTCTTTTGATCAGTTTTAGCAATAGTATAGACCAAAAATAAAAAAAACCGGCTTCAGCCGGTTTTAAGCTCTAAAATTTGCTTGGGTGTTTAAGTATGTTTTTCTGGCATTGCTTCATGGGTGCCTGTTACAGATAATTCTTCTTCTAACTTGCTTTCCATATCGCTAGAATCATCACCTTCTGCTCCGTGCATCCACTCTACTAATTTGCCTGCTGAAAGGAAGATTATTACGCCCGTAATTAGTGCGGCAATACCTACGGCCATAAAGATCGTACTTGCATTTTCAACGGCTTCTTGTCCTTCACCAACAAATGAACCAATAAAAGCGGCTAATTTATTTGATAATGCTGTAAAGAAGAACCATATACCCATCAATAATGAAGTGAACTTTAATGGGGCTAATTTAGTAACCATGGATAGTCCGATTGGTGATAAACAAAGTTCACCTAAAGTATGGAACAAATAAGCAAATACTAAAAACAACATACTGACTTTAGTACTAACATCACCACCTTGAACGATAGTTGCCCAAAGCATCACAAAGAACCCAAGCGCTAAAAATACCATTGCATAGGCGAATTTTTTGGGGGATGTTGGTTCTTTAGAGCCCATTTTTACCCATACTGCGGCTATAACGGGTGCCAGCAAAATGATAAACAGTGCGTTGAGCGATTGAAACGAAGAGGCTGCTATTTCGTATCCAAACAAATTACGATCAGTAAAATCGGATGCGTAAATTGTGAATAAGCCACCGGCCTGTTCAAAACCAGCCCAAAAAATAACGGAGAACATACTCATAATTAATATTACTTTCATTCGATCATAGTCGTCAGACGTTAACGGGACGTCAGGTTTTTGTACACCTTTAGTTCGTTTTGCTGATGGTTGAACGCCGATATCACCTAAATATTTATTGGCTAATGTTAGTTGCAACAGTAGGCCGATTAACATACCACAGCCCGCAACAATGAAACCATAATGCCAATTTACCTGTTCGCCAAGTGGACCAACTATTAAGGGTGATAAGAATGCACCTAAGTTTATGCCCATATAGAATATCGTAAATGCGCCATCTCGTCGGTGGTCACCTTCTTCGTATAAATCACCAACTAGACTAGATACATTGGCTTTAAATAAACCATTTCCAATAATAATAAGCGTTAAACCAAGATAAAAGATGCTTTCTTCCATGCCCGGTATCATTGATTTAGGAATACCTAATGTGAAATAACCTAGTGAAAATATTATTCCACCATAGATAATTGCTTTTCTTTGTCCTATATAGTTATCAGCTAACCAACCACCGATTAAAGGCGTCAAATAGACTGCCATGGTGAACGTGCCATATAAGCCTAAAGCTTCACCTCTTGTCCAACCAAATCCACCGTCTTCAACTGAAGCGATCAAATACAGTACGAGCAAGGCTCGCATACCATAATAACCAAAACGTTCCCACATTTCGGTACCGAACAAGAGGAAAAGTCCCTTGGGATGACCAAATAAGGTGCCTGCATCAGGTTTGTTCATGTTTTTTCCTTCCATTACTTCTAAAATTTATTTTATAAATGCTAAACAAAAGGCTTACTCGTAATTATTTTTTAAAACGAAACACCGTTTCTTTTTTTTAATTTTCATTATTCAATGGATAAAAGCCATTTGAAGCACTCGCCTCGTTAGCCGCCTTTTATAACCTTTTAGTCTATCTAACACAAGCTTACTTTTAATCAATAGGCTCAATATCAATAACTTAACGCCCAAAAAAGCAATTAATGTGATAATCACTCCTAAAACTGGCGGGATAGACTAAAAAATAAACAAACTAATGTTGCTAGAAAAACGACCCTAAATGCTTAGTTTTATGTTCTTTTCAGTTACAATGAAGTGAAATCACCTAACGAGTATCTAAAGTGACCTTTTTAGCTTGTCGTATCTATAAGAGCGGATCTGAAAATAATAAAGTGAGCCATCGTCTTGAGCAAATGAGTCTCGATGATTTAAGGGACGGTGAAGTGGTAGTACGGGTTCATTATTCAGGAGTGAACTATAAGGATGCATTAGCGGCGACCGGCAAAGGTGCCATTTTGAAGCGATTTCCTCTTAATGGTGGGATCGATTTTTCCGGAGTCGTAGAATCATCCAGCGATGATCGTTTTGAGGCAGGCCAACCAATATTAGTCAACGGTTGTGGTTTAGGTGAAGTTCATGATGGCGGTTTATCTGAGTATGCGCGTGTTCCTGCGGATTGGATTATGCCGATCCCTAATGGTTTAACGATGAAAAGTTGTATGGTTTTGGGTACCGCAGGTTTTACTGCGGGCTTGGCTATACATCGCATGCTAGAAAATGGTCAATCTCCCGACAAAGGACCGATTGTGGTAACGGGGGCAAGTGGAGGAGTTGGCTCGAACGCGATTAGTATGCTCACTGGACTAGGTTATGAAACTATTGCTGTGAGCGGTAGACGGGAGTTTGATGATTATCTTAGCTCGCTTGGCGCGACAAAAGTGTGTTCGGCTGATGATTTAAAACTGAGTGACCGTCCTTTGGACAAAGGATTATTTGGCGGCGCGGTGGATAGTGTTGGGGGGCAACTGCTTAGCAAAATAATGGCTCATACAAATTTGTGGGGAAATATCGCTAGTATTGGGCTCGCCGATACTCATGAATTTGAAAGCACGGTTTTTCCATTTATTTTACGTGGTGTAAGTTTGCTTGGCGTAAGTTCGACCAATTGCCCGATGCCTCTTAGAAGGAGTATTTGGAAAAGATTAGGCGAAGATCTTAAGCCAAAACATCTAGACAAAATTTTGACCGATGAAGTTAAACTGAAAGATGTTTCACCGGTATTTAAGGAATTATTAAATCGAAAACGATTTGGGCGAACGATTGTAAATTGTTTGTAAGGGTCAATGATTGTGACGGTAATAAAATGAAAAACCAACTCGCCAAAATCGTCGAAAAACTGCAAAAAAAACCGGAATGGTTACGTTATCGGTTGCTCAGTTATGTGTTGGGCGCCACGGTAAAATTTGTTGGTACTGCTGATGTCAGATGTCAGTTTTTATCAGAAGATAAAGCCGTATTTAGATTAGCCAATCGTAAAAAGGTTCGCAATCATATCGGTACCATCCATGCAGCTGCTTCTGCTCTGGTTGCAGAAACCGCTACAGGTATGGCGCTCGGAATGCATATTCCAGACGATAAAATACCTTTATTAAAGACGATGCATATTGATTATTTAAAACGCTCAACTGGCGCATTGATTGCCGAGGCGAGTTTAACAAAGGAACAAATTGAAGCATTGCATCGTGATGAAAAAGGTTCAATCTTTATTGTGTGTAAGGTGATTGATGATGCGGGCATTGAGCCAGTAAATTGCCAAATGGAATGGGCCTGGATGCCCAAGCGTCACAAGTAAAAAATAAAGGATAAAAGAAAATATTTTTAGCATAAAGGCACAGAGGAAAAAATAAGTTAAATCGGTTGTTGCTCTTCGTCACTTACTTGTCTCTGTGTCCTCTGTGGTGAAAACTCTTTTAATTTCTAACGAATATTCAAACTGCAAATTATAATGAACGTATTTTTAACTTCTTTAGGCTGTCGTCTCAACGAAGCCGAATTACAAACTTGGGCAAAAAATTTCCATGAATTTGGGATTGCAGTGATCGCTGATCAATCAGATGCCGATCTTATTGTCATCAATACCTGCGCGGTAACGGGTGAAGCAGCCAGAAAATCTAGACAAACTATTCGCCGTCTTCATCGAAAAAACCCAACCGCTAAAATGCTAGTCACAGGATGCTATGCTTCGTTAGAAAAAAGCGAAGCAGGAGCATTGTTGGGTGTTGACCTAATTGTTAGTAATCAGGATAAGAATTTACTTCCTCAAAAGGCCAAAGAATTATTAGAATGGCAGTCGATGCCTTATGCTGCTACTGAACCTGAAGAATCAGCGCTTTTTATTCGAAATAGAGAAAGAGCCTTTATTAAAATCCAGGATGGCTGTCGTTATCGATGTACTTATTGCATTGTGACCGTAGCGCGAGGCGAGGAAGTTTCCCGAAGCATTGATGATATTATTGCAGAAATAAATCAGCTCATTCAGCAAGGAGTACAGGAAATTGTGATCACTGGTGTACATGTTGGAGGTTATGGTTCTGATTTAGACACTAACTTATTTAATTTGGTTATCGCTGTACTTGAGCGGACCAGTATTGCTAGGATCCGCTTTGCTTCGGTAGAGCCGTGGGAGTTGTCGGATGAATTCTTCGATCTATTCAGGGATCCTCGGCTAATGCCTCATATGCATTTACCGATTCAGAGTGGTAGTGACAAAATATTGAAAAAAATGTCCCGACGATGTAAATCCGAAACTTTTTTATCTTTATTAAATAAGGCCCGAAGTGTGGTGCCAGATTTTAATATTACTAGTGATATCATTGTCGGATTTCCCGGTGAAACGAAGAATGATTTCGACTCTTCTTTATTGATGGTTGAGCAAGCGAAATTTGGTCATGTGCATATTTTTACCTATTCCAAAAGGGAAGGAACCAAAGCGGCCGGATTGCCTGAGCAAATTGATGATTCTGTGAAAAAAACTCGAAGTCAAATAATGCACAATCTGGCTGCAAAAATAAAGAATACAGAGCTAAATAATATGATCGGTACATCGGTATCAGTTTTATGGGAAGGGCAAGGAAAAAGATTGGAAAATGGTCTTTGCCAATATTTTGGCTACACACCTAATTACCACAAAGTTTGCGTTAAAGTTGCCAGTGAATTATCGATTTCAAATCAAATATTGCAGAGCAAAATAATATCGGTGGATGAAAGAGGTTATCTTTGTGCTGAGTTAACCAATGCTCCCCAAACGTTGCTACAAAATCTTGTGGTCAAACAATTGTGATTAATTAATTTTAATCCAATATCATTCCTGCATCATTTTTAACTCGCTCAAGTTCGTCTAGGAATTTGATGTGAAGAGCGTGAAGCAGTTGATCAATCCCACTTGTTTTGAGTAAGCTTTCATATTGATTAGCCAGAGATTTTAATTCTGGTACGCCGCAATAGGCGGTTGCACCATGTAGTTTGTGAACTTGAGCGGTGAGCTCCTGGATATCACCGGAGTCCAGATTTTCCTGAATCAGTTCGCGAGCTTCAGGAAAACTGGCGACCAGCATTTTCAGCATATCTCTCGCCAAATCATCTTTCCCTCCAGCATTTTTCAAACTTAGTTGCCAATCAATGGAGAGTTCTAGGACGTTGCTTGAATTTGAGTCGTTCAATGTATTGATGTCCAGTTTCATAGAGACATTTTTATTGGTCCACTTTAGAATGGATTCTTGCAATTGATTTTGACTGATAGGTTTGGTTAGATAGTCATCCATACCCTCTTGCAGTAACCGATCTTTTTCGCCTTTCATTGCGTGGGCGGTTAGTGCAATGATCGGTGATGACTTGTAAAAAGGACTAATTCGACGAATAACCTGTGTCGCCTCTAAACCATCCATATCCGGCATTTGAATATCCATAAAAATCAAATGAAACTCAGTGTCTTTACATCGCTCGACCGCTTGTAATCCACTGCTTGCTAGTTGTGTTTCTACCGAAAAATCTGACAGAAAAGCATCAATTAATTTTAGATTCGCCTGATTATCATCAACACATAAGATATGTATTTTGCTAGGTGCTACCGGTTGGTTGATTTGTGGTTTATTGTCGTTTAGTTGTTGATTGTCAATATTAAACCAATGCATGAGAGCGTCATAAAAAGGTTCTTTAGTGACGGGTTTAGATAAATAGCGTGTTAGTCCAAGATTGGCATATTGTTGGATATTTTTTTCTTCTTTTGAATTGATTAACACAGCCATTGGCGTATTGAGTTTGTCGGAAATTTCCTTGAGAGCAAGCAATTCCTTTTTGTTATTTTCAGGTTGGCATCCACCGATTAGAATTAAATGAATATCCTTGTTTTGTTTTTGATATATTTCTGCCATTGCAATGAGGTCAGTTAAATTATCGGAGCTTTCAACTAGTGTATCCCATCGCCCCAGTAAATATTTTGTTGCTAATTGGGAAACGTTGTTGGTGTCATGAAATAACACACGTCTTCCGGGGAAGCCGAGACTACTTTTCGCAACGGTTTGTAAATCTTTATCTAGCTCCAGAGTAAACCAGAAGGTTGAACCAACATTTTCTTTACTTTCTAAACCGATTTTCCCTTTCATAGATTCGGCTAGTTTTTTAGAGATCACAAGGCCCAGTCCGGTACCACCAAATCGGCGGGTGGTGGTGGTGTCGGCTTGAGTGAATGCCTGGAATAGTACTTTTTGCTGATCTTCGCTCAGGCCAACGCCGGTATCGGAAATGTTGATCCTCAGACGCACCGATGTGTTATTTTCTTCTTCCAGCATCACTCTTATTTGAATGGTGCCTTGCTCAGTAAATTTGATCGCATTGTTACAAAGGTTGGTCAAAATTTGTCCAATTCTTCCAGCGTCCCCTAAAAGAAGTTCTGGAACATCCTGATAAACGATCCCTAATATTTCAATGTTTTTTGCTTGAGCGGCTGGAGCTAAAAGGTTGAGTGTTTCATCGACACAATCACCGATGCAAAATGAACGTTTCTCGAATTCCATTTTTCCCGCTTCAATTTTTGAAAAATCTAATATGTTGTCGATAATTGAAAGCAAGCCGTTGGCGGATTTTTTGATAGTCGAAAGGTAATCTTTTTGTTTTTTAGTTAATTTTGAACGAAGCAATAGGTTTGTGAAACCGATGACCCCATTCATAGGAGTTCTAATTTCATGACTCATGTTAGCCAAAAATTCAGATTTGACTCTACTCGCTTCAACCGCCTCTTTTCTGGCCATATTAAGTTCTACATTTTGCTCTTCTAATGAAGTCGCGGTGGCATTAATATCGGCAGTAGCTTGTTCGATGGCCATTTGCATTTCTTCTCTGGCTTCATATAGCGAATCACTCATGTCGTTAAATCCATCGACAAGCGTTCTTAATTCACCGGATGTCTTTGCTTTAATGGCGACTTTTAATTGACCTTCTTTGATCCGTTTTACCGCATTGGCAAGTTGAATGATGGGGATCGTGATATTACGTGCCATGTTTTGAGCTAATATTCCGCCGAGGATCAATCCGATTAACAAAATCACAAATGCGGTGGCTAACGTTTGATATTGTCGCAACTGAATATTTTTATTGGTGATAAGCACTGCGACATATCCAATCACCGGTAAATCGGAGATAGCACTATTGTTATTACGTTTGGTTATCGTAGGTTGGCTAACAATCGGCGCTCTAACGATAAAACCATTATTGTTTTTATTAATGCTGGTTTGCAGTAGTGGTTTATTGGCTGTTTGGGAAAGTTGAGAAACAAGCTCTTTGGTTCCTGAGCTTGACAAAAGCAAATTGTTTTTTGCAAAAATAGCGATGGCTAAAATATCATCGTCGCCGTCTCTGGCGGAGGTAACCAGTCGGGACAATGTTCTGGAATTACGGGATAGCAGACTATATTCGGAAGTTTGTGCAAGATAATTGGCGATGGTCATACCGCGATCTTGAACATTGACATTCAGATCTTGAATACGCGCCGCGACAAAATAGGCTCCCATTACTAACGCTACCAGCCCGGTCGGGATAATGGCCAACAAAATAACGCGTGATCTTATCCCCCAATCATTCATATTTTAAGTTTTCCGTTTGGCTCTGGTGTTTTTTTTCTAAATTCAAAACTTCTTTGGTCAGTTTTTTTTCATCGATTGAATCATAGCCCAGAGACTTAGCAAGTTGGTGGTTTATGGCTACAGAAAAATATTTGGCATATTTTACTGTTGGTAATTGGCGCCTAGTACATGTTTGCTGGAGTCCTAAGGCTGTTTCTTTTGCTAATATTCTAAAAGGAGTATAGACACTGGCAAGAGCGGCTGTTTTGGAATCTGATGCCTTGTTACCAATCATGGGTATGTTGTGCGAATGACTAGTGATAAGCAGTGATTGCAGATCTTGATCAGAATATTGTTGTTTCGTATTGAGGATCAACAAAAAACCGTTATTCACGGACAGTCTTGTTAATGATTGTTGAGGAGATTCCTGATGCTTTAATATGTCAAAAATTAAATTGAGTGATTGTTTTTTAGTTGTGACTTGATAGTCATCCAAATAATAGCGAGATTTCCTGCCTAGTATCACAATGATATTTTTGTTCTCAGGATTAATGGCTCGGCTAAGCCGCAATTGGCGAGCAAAAGATTGTTCTTCGTAGATTCCTGTGACTCGACTACCTAATCGAGCATAGCTATTGGCGAGGTTGTCTAGATTAATACGAGAGACTAACGTGGAGAAAATGGGAGTTTTATCTCTGGTTGCAAGGATTGTTTCTAGTGCTTGTTGGCCGATGGTTAAAACACAACTTTCGGATTCTTCAAGTTGTGATTTTAGCTGAGCAATATTTAAATCACCAGTATTGATGATTTTAATCTTATAATGGCTAAGTTTATTTTCCAGCTCTACCAGCAAAGACATCATATAAACTGAATCAAAATTTTCAAGTCCAGAATGGTAAAGTAATAATGTTTTTTTATGTTCATCAGCCATACTGAGACAAGAGCCACTTAAACTGATGCCAATAGCGACAAAAAGACCACAGGACCTAACAATGCGATAAAAAGGATTCATTGATATCAATTAACAGGCTGGTTAGCTAAAAAATGGGTCTTATGGGACTTTATTTTATTGCTTTTCATGTGATTCCTTGTAAAGCGTATTGCTGTTTTTCTAGATCAAAGTATATAGTATATTTCCCATCTTGAGAATAATAACATATAGCCTCTGCTTTCAGTCCACTTACCGCTAAGTATTGCTGCCTACATATGTGTGAAGTTTTATATAGGGATTTTAGCTATATGAAAAGTAAAGATATATATGCCATATCGGTGTAAAATTGCGCATGATTTTTATCCTACTCAATATTTATTGTACTCAGTTAGGTATAGAAATTTTGAAATGACTCTATTTAAGCAGGGATTAAATGGCCAAGAGAAGACATCGAAGAGGCAAGCCTCTTCCCACTGAACCGGTTGAAATAACCATCGGTTCATTATCACATGAAGGTCGGGGTGTTGGCAGAATAGACGGTAAAACCGTTTTTGTTGATCGCGGACTTGCTGGTGAAACGATTCAAATGAAATATACTTTTCAACGAGGCAAATTCGATGAAGGAAGGGCAATCAGCGTTGATAATCCGAATCCACAACGTGTTGCACCGCCTTGTAAGTATTTTGGAGTGTGTGGTGGTTGCAGTATGCAGCATTTATCTACGGGTGCTCAAATTGTTCACAAGCAAAGTATTTTAGCGGAACAGCTAAAGCATTTTGCAAACACGGTTCCCGAGCAGTGGTTGCAACCCTTACAAGCGGATTTACTGGCTTATCGACGTAAAGCTCGTTTGGGGGTACGCTACGTGATTAAGAAAGAACGTACCTTGATTGGTTTTAGAGAAAAGTACTCGAATTATTTGGCAGATATCGGAAAATGTCCGATTCTAGTTGAGCCGGTCAGTGATTTGCTTGACCCCATGAGCAAACTAATTGATGAGATGGATAGTCGATTATTTATTCCACAAATAGAAGTCGCTTGTGGCGACGAACAAGTGGCTTTGATCATTAGGCATTTGCAACCGGTTTCAGAAAAAGATCATACCGCCTGGGTCGAATTTGCCAAGCAGCATAAAGTGATTATTTATCTTCAACCGAAAGGCCCTAAAACGGTGCATCGTATTTGGCCGGTTGATGATACGGATGCTCAACTTAGTTACCGTCTAAAAGATTTTGATCTGGAAATGCTGGTGGAACCTTTGGATTTTACCCAAGTAAATGCCAGTATCAATAATTTGATGATCCCGTTGGCTCTCGAATTATTAGATGTGCAGCCGCAAGATAACGTATTGGATTTATTTTGTGGAATAGGCAATTTTACTCTCCCCCTTGCGACTAAAGCTAAAGCGGTTGTTGGAGTGGAAGGTGTTCAGGATATGGTGGATAGAGCAACAAAAAATGCAGCGCACAATCAACTGAAAAATGTTGAATTTTATCAAGCAGACCTAGCCGCTGATTTAAGTGATAAGGAATGGGTTAAGCGGCAATATAACAAAGTGCTGATCGATCCAGCGAGAAGCGGAGCATTGGAAGTGATTGCTAATATTGTTCAATTTAATCCGCAAAAGATAGTGTATGTTTCATGTAATCCGGCGACCTTGGCACGAGATACCGGTGAATTGATAAAAGCAGGTTATAAACTGGTCAAAGCGGGGGTAATGGACATGTTTCCGCATACCACCCATGTGGAATCAATAGCATTATTTGAGAAATAGAAAACGACAAAAAAGGATGAAAAGCTAGCGCCCAGAACTTAAAATATAGAGCCTAGAACCTCAAAATGGTACAAGTAAAAAAAATATCACCGCCCATTGACCTACAGGATGAATTATCCATTGATTGGTGCGAGCAATTGGTTTTTGATGTGGATCAATTTGATCGTCCGTTATTTGTTCGTGCTCGCCAGTTGATCATCAATCATATTCCTGATGAATTTAACGACTCCAACGAGCTTTATGCTCGTTCCATTGAAATCGCAATTATTTTAAGTGAACTGAGAGTCGATAGCGCCACTCTGGTGGCTGCCATAATGTATTCTTTTGTTGGACCGCTGGATATTAAACTGGATGAATTAAGTCAGCACTGTTCCCCTGAGGTGATGCGGAAAATAAAAGGCGTTAGGTCGATGGATGCCGTTAGAGGATTACAGGCTAATCAATCAATCGGTAGTGATCATTTACAGATTGAGAATTTGCGAAAGATGCTACTCGTTATGGTCGATGATGTGACCGTCGTTTTGATAAAACTGGCTGAGCGGCTTTACACGCTACGTATCGCTAAAGACAAGACAATGGATGAACGGGAACTTATCGCTCAGGAAGTTAAAGATGTGTATGCGCCTCTTGCTAATCGACTGGGTATTGGTCATATTAAATGGGAAATGGAAGATCTCTCGTTTCGATATTTAAATCGAGAGGCTTATATTAATATAGCTAGGCACTTAGCTGAAAAAAGAGTTGCCAGAGAGATCTATGTTGAAAACGTTCTTAAAGCGATAAATAACGCATTATTAAAGCTTAACATCACGGCCGATCTAATGGGCAGGGCCAAGCATATTTTTAGTATATGGAAAAAAATGCAGCGTAAGCAAGTGGGCTTCGGAGAAATATATGATGTTCGAGCCGTCCGTGTTTTGGTACCCAAGATTCAGGATTGTTATTCAGTTCTCGGTGTTGTACATGGACTATGGAAACATATACCCAAAGAATTTGACGACTATATAGCCACTCCAAAAGAGAATGGATATCGCTCGTTGCACACCGCCGTTATTGGTCCTGAAGGAAAAACTCTTGAGGTACAGATCCGTACAGATGAAATGCATCAGGAGTCAGAACTCGGGGTTGCCGCTCACTGGAAATACAAAGAAGGTTCTGGCTCTACAACGGATGGTTACGAAGCTAAAATATCCTGGCTCAGACAGCTCTTAGAATGGCAGGATGAGGTGGTCGATAGTCATCAGCTCGCCGAAGAATTTAAAGCCCAAGTTTTTGAAGAGCGGATTTACGTATTTACACCACAAGGTAAGTTGATTGATTTGCCATTTGGTTCCACCGCTTTGGATTTTGCCTATCGTGTTCATACGAACGTTGGACATCGTTGTCGTGGGGCTAAATCTAACGGTCGGATTATTACCTTAACCCAGTCACTCGAAACTGGACAGCGGATTGAGATTTTGACCAGTAAAACAGGCGGTCCTAGCCGAGACTGGTTAAGTGAACAACGAGGATATTTAAAATCTTCCAGAGCTAGACACAAGGTCCAGCAATGGTTTAAGCATCAGGATAAAGGTAAAAATACCACCGCTGGAAAATTATTATTAGAAAAAGAGTTAAAGAAAAATGCGATTGATTTTAGTGATTTTATCCCATTAGCTAAACATTTTAACTATAACAGTTGTGATGAGCTTTATGCTGGAATTGGTGCTGGTGATAAGGGATTGCATCAGGTGATGAATGCCATTAGAACACTGCAACCTTCAATAGAGCCGATTACCCGTGAAACTAAATTTAAAAGGCAACCTAAAACCGAAAAAAGGAGCAAGTCCAACGATGTTCTGGTTGAAGGTGTCGGTAATTTACTGACTCGGATAGCCGGTTGTTGCAAGCCTGTGCCAGGAGATGAAATTTCCGGCTATGTGACTTTAAGCCGTGGCATTATGATTCATCGAAGTGATTGTCGTTATTTATTGACCAGCCAAAAAAAATCTCCTGAAAAAGTTTTGGAAGTCAGTTGGACTCATCAGGTTAATAAGTACTATTTAATCGATCTAGTAATAAAAGCTTATGATCGAAAAGGATTACTGAGCGATGTTACTTTATTAATGCTGAATGAAAAAATTAGTGTTACTCGGTTGAATACCGTTGTAAGTCAAAAACGGTTAGATCTTAAGATTGATATTCAGATTGAAGTGGCTAATTTATCCAGCGTATCCCGAGTGATTAATTTGCTTGAGCAGTTAGCCAATGTAATTAGTGTCAATCGAATGAGTCATTAGTTTATATTTTTGCCATTAGGTTATAAAGGCCATACATTGAAAAAAATCAAAATAGAAAAGCTTGTTGATATTATGCAAAAACTGCGTGATCCTGATTGCGGATGCCCTTGGGATACCCAACAGAACTATCAAAGTATTTTGCCTTATACCATTGAAGAAGTTTATGAAGTGGCGGATGCGATTGAGCGCGAAGATTTTACTGACCTTAAAGAGGAGTTAGGTGATTTACTATTTCAGGTGGTATTTTATGCACAGCTAGCGTCTGAAGATGGGTATTTTGATTTATCTGAAGTGATTGAAAGTCTATGTCATAAATTAACACGAAGGCATCCCCATGTGTTCGATGACAAAAACTATGTTGATGAAGACGCCGTTCATCGGGCTTGGGAAGAACGAAAGCATCAAGAAAGACAGGATAAAAACCATCAAGGAAAAGCCAGTCTTCTAGACGATATTCCGCGAGTACTCCCAGAACTCAAAAGAGCTCAAAAAATTCAAAAAAGAGTAGCCAAACAGGGTTTTGATTGGCCGAATGTAAAGCAAGTGTGGGATAAGTTCGATGAAGAAATGACTGAAGTCAAACAAGCCGCTGAATCGGGCGATCAAAAACACATTAAAGAAGAGATTGGTGATTTATTATTTGTTTGTGTCAATCTTGCCAGGCACTATAAAGTCGATGCTGATATGGCGTTAAGGAGGGCTAATAAAAAATTTGAAACTCGTTTTCGTAAGGTGGAAAAATTGGCTGGGGGCGCTGTTTCTGATTTTGATCTAGGTGAGCTTGAAAAATTTTGGAAGATAGTCAAGAAAAATGAAAAAAATTGACTGGTTGAAAAGCTCGAATGAACGTCTTTCATTTTTATTTTCTTTAGGGTCAAAAGCATTTCGCTGCGCTCTGACTGCGGCATTCTTTTGTCAAGAGCAATAAAAGAGCGAAAAAATGCCCATTGCGTTACGCACTAGGCGACCGCGATCACGGCATTCACTTGATTTAGGCCACATAACCTGCGCCAATATTCCGTATTTGATATGGCTTTCGTACGAGAATTTGAACCTTCTGATTTTTAGCTTTTCCTTCTTTGGCGAAAGATTACAATGCCATTTCAGATGATCCAATATCACTCCAAAAATGAGGTAGAGATCTCTTAAAAATATACCAAGGAAACGATGAATGTAGGCGCCCAAGTTGCTGTTTCGAACAAAACAGCCAAACATTACTTTACAAAACACCCAGCCAATCACATAACCTTTTAATACCAATCTTAATTCTATCAAATTGAGCGTGAGTATTACTCGCTTGCCAGATTTGAGCGCCATCAAAGTCGACAAAAGCCAGTCGCGTAGTCAAACTTGATTCAGCCATTCCAAATGCTGAACCCGGTAATAATGCGATCCCGATTTCTTCCATCAAAGTTGTCGTTAGTTGCTCGCTGGTAAAGATATTTCGATCAGACAGTTTTTTTATAAAAGGAGAAAAATCGGGAAATAAATAAAATCCACCTTGCGCATTATGTACATTGACACCTGATTTTCTAAGGGTTGAACTACAGTGTTGGCTAATTGTTTTTAGTAAAGTGATTTGTTTGGACAAAAAAATCTTGGCGAGTGGGATATCTTCATAGGCCTCAGTGGCAGCGATTTGAATAGGGCTTGGTGCACAAGAGTAGGTCTCGGATGCAACGCCGATGACTGCTTGAAAAAAGAACGGTCCTAGTTCTTTTGGAATATGATGATATCCTAGGCGCCATCCTCCAGCGCCACACCATTTTGATATGCCCGATGATACAATACAACCTTCGGGATAAAACTTATCAAGTGTTGAGTAATGGCTTTGGTAACTTAATAAGCTGTAAATTTCATCGGCAATCACAACTATTTTATGTTTGCGCATTACTTCGGTTAATGTACTAAGTTGTTCGCAGGAATAGGTTTGCCCTGTGGGATTGCTAGGGTAATTGAAAACTAAAACAAGCGGGATATTTTTGTTTTTTCTGTTAACACAATATTGTTCCAAGATTTCAGGAGTTAGTAGCCATTGTTGTTCAAAGCTAGTGGCCAACCAATCAACCTTGTGGCCTGATAATTTTCCTTGGGGTTCGTATGATACCCAGCTGGGTGCAGGTAACAAAATATCAGCCTTTTCGAATGCCGCCATAACACAAAATAGTAAAATTTTACTACCAGCACCCACAATGATTTGATTTTCATTCCAATTTTTATTTTCTAATTTCGTATGAAAATTAACAATTGCTTTTCTTAAGGGGAGATGTCCTTGTACGCTCATATATTCCTTCCGATGGGCCGCGTCGGATAAAGAGTTTACTATTTTTTTTGGCACTGGAAATGGACTCTGTCCGAAACCGAATTTGAAGACATCCTGTTGGTTGTCGCTACGCAGTTGAGATAATTGGTTGATTAAAAGTGTTTCTGACTGTTTGCCGGATCTAAGGTTTGTATGTAAATGCTCTTGCATGTTCATCGATTGGTCCAAATTTTTGTTGAAAAAAAATGATTTGCTGGAGGGTGGGGCAATCGATTATTACTTTAGGCCTGATTTAATTGGTAAACAAGTAAATATCAAAAATTAAAATATATTTTCAAAAAATATATAGATATCTACATGAATGGTCGATCATCGGTCTATTTTGAAATAATTGAAAAAGAGTTGTTTTTTGAACTATTATAAAATAGGTTGATTTTAGGTCGACTACTATCCAGACTCAGCTAGTCTCAAATAGATCTTATGCTGGTTAATTTTTTTGTGCTGAATACTAAAGTTTTGCTCAAGTACACTTAGGAGTCCGGTGATATCTCCAGTTCGAAACATGCCAGCAACACGAATTTTTTTTAGTTCTATATCGTCATCTAGCTCAAATTTAACATCGCTATAACGGCTAATTTCGGCCATGACTTCCGCCAGTGATTCACCTCTAAATATTAAATTTCCGGTACGCCACGACAGACTGGCGGCAATCTCGATTGGAGCGACTTTAACAATTTTTTCCTCAACGGATTTGCTTTGCTGTTGGCTGGCAACCGCCAAGTTGATTTTTTCGCCTTTTGAAATTGAGACTGAATTTTCTGGAAGTTCAATACTTATGCTTTTAGCATCAACTAATTTCAACTCTTCCTGTACTGGTGCTACTAATACTTTACCATCGGTTACAATAAGTTCAATAGAGTCACTGCGAACCTCAATATTAAACGCAGTGCCAACGGCTTGGATTATTTTCCCACCAACAACAACACTTAAAGGACGGGTTTTATCGTGGGCAACATCAATATGGACTTCGCCTCGTTTGAGTTCAATGATCCTTGCGGTAGGAGTATATCGAATTTTTGCCAGTGTATTAGTATTTAATATTATTTTACTACCATCCGGTAAGTTGATGGTGTTACTTTCGCCGATATTTGTTTGTAGAGTTTGATTCGGATTTATGGCCGCTAAGTTTTGCTGTTGGGCAAAATAACGATTTTGATCCATATTCATAAAAACCCCGGCCGTAACGACAAACATCAACGAAGCTACTAAGCCACTAACCCATTTTTTTGAATGATTCTTTTTTACGACTATCGGTTTTTGCGGAAACAAGTCAGCCAAGCGTTCGAGTTCGTTCATTTTGTCCCACAAATGAGCAACTTCTAATAATACCTGTATATTTTTAGGTTCTGTCGCCAGCCAATTCCCTAATGATTGTTTTTCTGATTGAGATAAACTACGATCTAACTTGGTGACCCAGTCACTTGCAGTGTCCAGTCTGGCTTCTTCGAGCTCTTCAGAAATTTGACGACGTTTTTGGTGTTCATGCATTGAGTGGATATTAGTCATGAATACCTCCTACAAAATTTTTATTCAGACCCGAACGGCTCTTACTAGAACAACTATTTATTTTGCGTATGTATTGCGTACAACGCTTCATGCCATTGGCAATATGTTTTTCCACTGTACTTTCACTAATACCTAAATTTTCGGCTATTTCTCGCTGAGAGCTACCATAAACTTTTTTTAGTATAAACACTCTACGACATTGCATTGGTAGTTGTCTGACTGCATCACAAAAATGCGAAAATTCACTATCAATAACTAAATTTTCATACATTTCATCTTTGTTATGGTCACTAAGCAGACGTTCAAGTTCTTGCATGTTTTCTACTCGATCAACCAATCTAACATTTGATTGTTTTAAATAATCTAAGGCTAAATTCCGTGCCGTCTTGAACATAAAAGACTTAGGTGACGATATCCGTTCCTTATTTTCTATTTGGCAAATACGAACATAAGTTTCCTGAACAATGTCTTCAATTTCATGAGGGGGCACCATTTTAGAAACAATTCGTGAAAGAGTGCTTCTCGATGCTATATAAATTTTATGAAATACCTTGTCATTGGCCATAGTTATCATCTTTCAGATTTTTTTGAACTTATTTGCTTAAAGATCAATTGTACTCTTTATTATTAATTCATCGTAACTATTCAGCGTAAATCATGAAAGTCCACCAACAAAATCTGGTAGTTTACCTTCAAATATCAAATTCATTGCCTGACTAGAACTCACACCATGCTTTCGACAAGTCGATAAGTAACCTCTG
>Ga0256845_1001178_pt1 | contig 21664 bp, 20 predicted proteins | sample RiftiametaG_FD_189101 | JGI IMG/M metagenome (GOLD analysis project Ga0256845, IMG submission 189101) | Tube worm associated microbial communities from hydrothermal vent at the East Pacific Rise, Pacific Ocean - Riftia | ecosystem: Host-associated > Annelida > Integument > Unclassified ... | reverse complement strand
GGGGGAAAGGAAATAATCGAAGTTGTGATAAAGAAATTTTCTTGTGTGTTCTCTGTTTTGTTTCTGTCGGAAACCGGGATGGCAATGCCAGAGAGCTGAAAAACATCACTGTATTGATAAAGGGGGCAGCTGCGATTTTCTACAATGTGAAAAGTAACTTTTGGAAATCCCATAAAACGCCTTAAATGAATAGTGTGCTTGTTAAAATTAGTTTGCCCATAAGTAAATGACAATTATAATAATGTTATTTTCAAGGTTTATACAATAACCTATGATAGTTGAATGTGTCAAACACCGCTTTAAAAAAGTGTTAAATGGAAAAGATGAATGGATTTGCATCAATATTTGTTGACTTTATCTGTTTGTTGCATTATAAATTCTTCTCTTTTGATAAATAAAATAAGAGTTAGTCTGGCCGGTTAGTCTTTTGGCTGTCTTACTCGTTGCAGATAATCGATTCGTCTAACAGATGAAATGAGATAATTACAGGAGGAGTACCTACGTGGCTAATCATAAATCCGCTGAAAAAAGAAATCGTCAGGCTCAGGTTCGTCGTTTGCGTAACAAGGCCAATAGAAGCAAAATGAAAAATTGTATTCGCAAGGTTAATGAGGCTGTTGTTGCCGGTTCAGCTGATGAGGCTCAGGAATCTTTGAAAGTAGCTATCTCGGTTATTGCAAAAACAGCAAGCAAGGGCACTATTCATAAAAAGAATGCTTCCCGTAATATTTCCCGTTTAACCAAACGTGTTAATACAATGACTGCTGCAGCATAGCCTGTATACAGGTCGATCCCAGCTGGGATCACGTTGGTATTTAAAGAGCCATGGAATCACATAAGATTCCATGGCTCTTTTTTTGTTTGTACTGCTGTAAAGAAACTGGACAAGATGTATTGACTACTGTTATGGTGTTTTCTAACTTTTAATGTATTCTTACCGAGTGTAAATATATCATGTCAAAAATTGAATTTGTTCCAGATAGTCTGCAATTTAAGAAAGATACGGAATTGTATCAACTCATTCCTGTGTCAGCAGAAATAGTGGCGGATCTCGACACCCCACTAACACTTTTTTCAAAAGTAGCAGATGGGCGAAGTCATGTTTTTCTTTTTGAAAGTATGGAAGGTGGTGAAAAATGGGGTCGATTTTCATTTATTGGCTTTGAGCCGCTGGTGACTTTCACCTCTCAAAATGATTCTCTTACTCTGAATGAGTTCAAAGAAGGTGTTGCTGAAAGTCGTCATTATACATCCGATCCAATAGAGGCCCTAAAAGATCTCGTGAATGGTTTTCATGCTGTTCAGTATGATCATCTGCCAAGATTCAGTGGGGGGGCTGTCGGTTTTCTTGGCTACGATATGGTGCGCTTTATGGAGGATCTTCCCGATGAACGTTCTCACGGAGGTTTACCGGATTCATCATTTATGGTTCCCCAGATAGTACTTGTTCATGACAGTTTCAAGCAGACAGTTACCATCGTTTGCTGGATGAAAGTTACTGCAGGTGACGACGGAGACGAGTTGTATGCATCGGCTACTGATCTGATACGGTTAATAATTAAGAAGTTGAAAAAACCGGTTTCTAATGATTTTTTTCTCGCAAGCGATAGGGCTGCTGCCGGGAAGCATGTTTTTTCCTCTAACATGAAAAAACAACAGTTTGAAGAGATGGTCGATAAAGCCAAAGAATATATACGGGCGGGAGATATCATTCAAGTTGTCCTTTCCCAAAGATTTCATACTGAGACTGATCTTTCCCCACTTGTCCTTTATCGTGCCCTCAGGCATATTAATCCAAGTCCTTATCTTTTTTATCTGCAGTTGGGTGACGTGATTCAGATAGGTTCATCGCCAGAAATCCTTGTACGCAAAGATGGTGATAACATTGAACTCAGGCCTATTGCCGGTACACGAAAACGCGGTGAAACAGTCGAAGAGGATCTAGCTCTTGAAGAAGAACTGCTTGCTGATCCCAAAGAGACCGCTGAACATCTTATGCTTGTTGATCTTGGTAGGAATGATATAGGTCGTGTGGCCAAGGGGGGACAGGTTCAGGTCAGGGATCTTCTTGTTGTAGAGCGATACAGCCATGTCATGCATATTGTTTCGGGTGTACACGGTGAAATTGAAGAAGGAAAAGACCAGTTTGATGTGATGGCTGCATGTTTTCCTGCTGGGACGGTCAGTGGTGCTCCGAAGATACGGGCCATGCAGATAATTGATGAACTTGAATCTGAAAAACGTGGTGCCTATGCAGGCTCGGTAGGGTATTTTGGTTTCTCTGGCAATATGGATTTTTGTATTACCATACGGACTTTTGTTATGCAGGGTAAAAACCTGTGGGTGCAGGCTGGCGCCGGAATAGTTGCTGACTCAGATCCTGAAAAAGAATTTGAGGAAACGATTAATAAATCAATGGGATTACGCCGGGCTGTGGAACTGGCGGAAAAAGGTTTTTAATAATGCTTGTTATCATAGATAATTACGATTCATTTACCTACAATATTGTTCAGACTGTTGCTGCCAATGCACTGGACGACGGGCGAGTCGAAGATATACGGGTTTTTCGAAATGATAAGATTTCCATTACAGAACTTGAAGAACTGCAACCGGACAGGCTTCTTATCTCACCAGGGCCGTGTACTCCTAAAGATGCTGGAATTTCCATTGAAGTTATACGATATTTTGCAGGGAAAATCCCCATACTTGGTGTTTGCCTTGGTCACCAGGCAATAGGAGAGGCATTTGGCGGTACGGTCGTGAGGGCAGATAGAATAATGCACGGTAAAACGAGTCCCATGCATCATGACGGGAAAGGTGTTTTTATAGATCTACCAGACCCTTTTGATGGTATGCGTTATCACTCACTTATTGTAGAAAAAAGTACGTTACCATATTGTTTTGAGATTACTTGTCTGACTGATGAGGGTGAACTTATGGGAGTGCGTCACAAGGAATTGCTGATTGAAGGTGTTCAATTTCATCCTGAGTCAATTATGACTCCGGCTGGGATCACCCTTCTTAAAAATTTCATGGACGTTGACTATCCCAACACTTTAGGAAGATAAAGCAAAACCATCCAGCCAAATATGGTATTCGATATGATTTTAAAAAAAGCAATAAACCAAGTTGTTTCCGGGCAGAATCTGAAAGAGAAAGAGATGATTTCAGTAATGAATGAAATCATGAGTGGAAATGCGACCGAGGCGCAGATAGGAGCATTTATTACCGGGCTCAGAATGAAAGGTGAAACTATTGATGAAATAGTTGGCGCTGTTAAAGTGATGCGTGAAAAGGCGACATTTGTCAATGCGGGAGTTGATACCAGCAGTGGTGATATCCTGATGGATATTGTTGGCACGGGTGGCGATGGCTCCGGTACGTTTAATGTGTCGACAACTACGGCTTTCGTCGTTGCTGCTGCCGGCATTCCAGTTGCTAAACATGGTAATCGGGCTGTTTCGTCTCATTGCGGAAGTGCAGATGTCCTCGAGGCCCTCGGGGTTGATCTCACTATGGTTCCTGAAAAAGTTGCTGAATGCGTTCAAACGATTGGGATAGGCTTTCTTTTTGCTCCGATGTTACATGGAGCAATGAAATATGCAATTGGCCCGAGAAGAGAGATCGGTATTCGATCTATTTTTAATATTCTCGGCCCCATGACAAACCCAGCCGGTGCTAATGTGCAGCTCACTGGCGTCTTTGATAGAAAACTGACTACTGTTTTGGCTGAGGTTTTGGTAAGACTGGGCATGAAACGGGTACTGGTTGTCTGGGGAGAAGGTAACCTCGATGAAATGACCATCACAGGTACTTCGCATGTTGCCGATGGGAGTGGAGGCGAGGTTAAAAATTATACCATAGAACCAGAAGATGTAGGATTGACAAGAGCAGGACTTGATGAAATTTGTGGCGGGAAAACTGCTGAAGAGTCAGCACAACAGGTACGAGCTGTATTGGCTGGCGAAAAGGGCCCACGGCTTGATATGGTTCTTTTAAATAGTGGTGCATCTTTTCTCGCTGCAGGAAAATCTGAGACTATTGGGGATGGCGTTCTTCAGGCAAGGAAAATTGTGGAATCAGGAGCCGCTCTTGAAAAACTTGACAGACTAATAGCCTTCTCTTGATTTTTATTTTAAATATGAAGCACAACACGTAATCGCAAAACGTAAAGCACAAAAAAGATTATGATTTTAGATACAATCGTTGCCAGAAAAAAAACTGAGGTAGCTGAACTGCGCTCAAAAGGAATTATTTTACCTGATGAATTTCAAAACAAAAAAATTCCAGAAGTGCGTGGTTTCAGAGAAGCTCTTCTTGATTTTCCCGGGGTTTCGATAATTGCTGAAGTAAAAAAAGCTTCACCGTCCAAAGGCGTTATATGTGAAAATTTTAACCCGGCTGATATTGCCATCAATTATCAAAAAAACGGAGCACAAGCTGTTTCTGTTCTAACTGATGTTGATTTTTTCCAGGGTGCACTTGTTTATTTGATGCAGGTGAGGGACGTGGTGGAGCTGCCTGTTCTTAGAAAAGATTTTATCATTGATCCGTTGCAGGTACAGCAGGCACATATGCACGGAGCTGATTGTATTCTTCTGATTGCTGCCATCCTGGAACTCGAACAACTCAAGGATTTTCAGGCATATGGTTGGGAGTGTGGTATGGATGTACTGGTTGAAGTGCATGACGAATGGGAAACTGAAATGGCCGTTGAAGCTGAAGCAAATATTATAGGTGTGAATAACAGAAATCTTAAGGATTTTTCAGTGGATTTGGAGATAACGTTCAGGCTGAAAAAAATGATACCGGATGTAATCCCTGTGATCAGTGAATCCGGACTTAAAACCATTGAGGATTTCAGCAGGTTAAGAGATGGAGAGGTTGCAGCAGCTCTTATTGGTGAAACATTGATGAGAGCAGGATCCGGGAGTGATGTGTTGTGTTCACTGCGCGGGCAACCATAAATTTCTGTGGCTGGTAAAATGCAGAGACGAACACGGGTAAAAATATGTGGTATAGGTCGACAGGAGGATGCAACCGTCGCTGTAAATAACGGAGTGGATGCTCTTGGCTTTATTTTTTTTCCAAAAAGCCCACGGAATATCCTACCTGAAGATGCCAAAAAAATAATTGAAAGCCTTCCTCTTTTTGTTGATAAAGTTGGTGTATTTGTAGATGCTCCTCTGGAAAAGATTGTAGAATATGCTCAAGTTGGTTTGACCTGTATTCAATTGCATGGTTCTGAATCTGCGGAGTATTGCAAAAAACTAAGACAGTTTCTTCCTTTTTGCCAAATTATCAAGGCATTCAGGGTTAGCGAAGAGAGTATTTCAACTTACTTTGAACCCTATAACCCGTGCGTGGATGCGTTTTTATTGGATACGTATATACAAGGGGAAAAAGGAGGTACGGGCCTGGTTTTCGACTGGTCGATAGTGCCAAAACTACGTTTGCTACGACCAGTTATTCTTGCAGGCGGTCTGTCTCGTGAAAATATTGTAGAAGCAATCTCCGTAGTGCGTCCATATGCTGTGGATATTAATTCCGGTGTTGAAGATTGCCCTGGTATAAAAAACCACGATAAAATTAGAAAGATACTACAAATTGTTCAATCAAATGATAGTATGTAATTTCAGGGTGGTGACTCATCTTGCGATGATAAACGAGCCTGCGTATCCGTGTTCATGGAGGGATTTTTCGGCTCTTCTTGCATTTTTCAAAGTTTTTCCTGCATAGACCTGTACTCTATAAAGTATAGCTTTCGGGCCGAAATATTTTTGGATGACTGTTGTGTGTCCTGCCTCCGTAAATCTTTTTTGCAGTTTGATTGCATTTATTTTTTGCTGAAAGGCACCAATCTGGACGTAAAATTCACCTATTGATAAATCGGTATAGGTCAGGACTGGTGCCCCTCCTCTTTTCTTTATGGTTCCTTCAGCAAGGGCGGTAATTTGTACTTTGGCCGTACCATTTGCTACTACGCCGAGCTGTTTTGCCGTTTTGTAGCTAAGGTCAATAATTCGGCCTCGTACAAATGGCCCACGATCATTCACCCGGACGATAGTTTTCCTGCCATTTTCGAGGTTTTTTACCAGCAGCATTGTCCCCATTGGCAGGGTTTTGTGGGCAGCGGTTTTTTTATACATATTATAGATTTCACCGTTGGATGTTCGTCTGCCATGGAAATCTCTGCCATACCATGAGGCCATGCCGATCTCACGATATCCTTTTGCGTTCGGTATGGGGAAGTATTTTTTATTATTAATTATATAGGGATATTGGGTGTAGTGAGCTTTTCGTGCATAAGCAGGCCCACAAGCCCCGGTCACTAGCACAATGAGTAGACAAAAAGAAATATAAAAGTACTTTTGGGAATTGGCTGGTTCAGCATTTTTTAAAAGTCGAACCATGTACCGCATGGTAGAGAGGAGATATCGCATTGATGGTGATTGGTTACTTTCTAATGGGAGAGTGTTCAGTCTTAAGGAACCGGTCAATGCGCTGCCTGTAGAAAATTCCGGCCGAACCGATAGTATGAGGAACGTAGGGAAGGTAACCGCTGTTTGCAGAATGTGACATTACCGAATCAAAACGTACATTGTCATCTTTGTCAACCCATGAGAGAGAAAAGTCAAGTATAGGGCGAATCGTTGTGATTATTCCATCGCTGTCGCGACCAAGAAGAACCTCTTCCCATCGTCTTTGTGAATACCCCTTAAGCCAGATACCATCCTTCATCTTTCCGGATACTTTATCCCGCATCTGAACTGCCATCTCTGTTTTATCAAAATCAATATTATTTTCTACGATGGTTTGAACTTCTATGTTTCCTTGAGTTGTGAGTGATGACCAGGAATCAAAATCATCACTGTCGAGGCGTAGATAGTGTTTACCTGTGTCATTAAAAGTCCATTGAGCATGGCAGGACTGGCAGCTGACTCTCTGGTCATAGAGAAAATGGGCGGGGTCAGTCATAGTTGGGACAGGGTGAAGGTTCCCTTCAGTATCGAGAAGAACGAACCCGTTCTTCTGTACAGTAATATTTTTAGGTGGAGACGAAATCAGTTCTTTTTCAAGGTGACATCCCTTGCAGGACGGTTTGTTTTCATCCGTGTGCATGAGTTCATTGCCAGTATGACAATCAATGCACCATAACCCTTTTTGTTGGTGGATATCCGGTTTCAGTTGGTGATATTCAACACCATATGGCCTGAAAAATTCGTTGGTTGTCGCATATGGTGTACGGTATTCATTGTTGAGATCATGTTCGAATCTACCGTAATAGTCAAAGCCTACATAATTGCCATAGTGGCATGACAGACATCGTATATCTGAAGGTTTACTAAACCCATGGCTAGTAAGAGATCCATCGACGAAAGGAAGATGGCAGGCAGCGCAACCCGTGCCGTGACTGGTTAAAGGAAAGTTGATTCCGTTGTTAAACGGGTGACAGTTAAAGCACCTGCGCCTGAGAAGATCATCTGCAAGTTGCAGGGCAGACTGCGGTTGACCTGGATCTGGTGTCTGCAGAAAAGTGTTGATATTTGTGGTGGCACCAAAGGATTTTCTGAAGAGATTTGTACTCTTTTTGAGAGTGAAGTGCAACGAATCCTCGGTGCTCTTGATTTTTTTGATATGGCAGGAAGTGCATACCTCATTCATATGCGATGGGCTTCCAGGCTGGGTTACCAATGAATTATGAGCATCGTTCTTATTTGATGCATTAAGAGTTCCCTTGTGGCATGTAGTACATGGAAAACTATGATTCTCATCAAGATCCATGGTATGGCAATTCACACAGTTATATGTAGTGGTATCGACTTGTTTGTTTTCGTCACTGCAGCCGGTGAGAGTCGTTAAAAAGAGGAAGACATATAAGAAGGTAATTCTGTATGGTAAATTCAAAGTAAATTTCCTTCTATAACTACGCATGGTAAAAAAGATAAACTATTGCCTGTTGTCCTCGGATTAAGAAATCCCCATAATTGATGCGGTTGAATGCTTATATTTCATAATAGTTGAATTTTCAATAATTACCTGATATATAGCCGTACGATGCGTTGTCATTGGCATTGAAAATTTTTAGCCAGCATAGCTCAGTTGGTAGAGCGGCGCTCTCGTAAAGCGCAGGCCAGCGGTTCGATTCCGCTTGCTGGCTCCAATAAAAACAGCCACTTAAGAGGTCTCTCTTTGGTGGCTGTTTTCGTTCGCGGGTATGGCAGGGCAGGAACACATTAAATTATTTCCTGTGAATTGGACTTTTTGCAGTCAAGATGGTAAAAATTGTCGGATTCAGGGCATAATAACCGTTTGCCTGTTATAAATGGATTTCCCACAAAACAATTTTTTTATTGAGACCACCATGCAAAGATTTTTAGTGATCCTTTTCGCAGCCAGCATAGGAATAGGTTTTTATTACTGGTCTGCTCAAATCATCAAAAAGAAATCCATGCAGAATTATGTCCATACTCATTTGTGGCTACTGCATCCTAATGCGATATGTTACTGGCGTGTGGCAATGGCTTTTGTTGCGTATCTGTTTTATTTTATTTTTGACTTTCAGTCTGTTGCAATTTTGATTTTTACCTTTGCTGCCGTATTTGATGGTATTGACGGTTTGGTGGCAAGGAATTGTAATCTCGTTACGCGGTGGGGGGAATGGCTGGATCCGCTGTGTGACAAACTGACGTATCTTCCCCCATTACTTGGATATGCTTATGCCGGTATTATATCGGTAAAATTTGTCTGGGTGTTGATCGCTATAGAGTTTGTAGGTCAGTTTTTTGCGAGACGTATTCTCGCTTTTCTTGGAATATCCGGGGCAGCAAATAATTTTGGTAAAATCAAGGCCATTATCTGCTTTGGACTTGTTATTTTTTGCGCTTTATTGGATAAAGCGCCCGGGGTGATAAATATGGGCGATGATGTTTTGCTTGCCTGTATTATCCTTTCTGCCGCTTCGGTAGTCTGTAAATTTATCCCAAATTGGTTATATGCCGATATTCTTTCGACATTGAATTTTTTCTGTGGTGTCACGAGTCTTTTTTTTACATACAATAGACACTTTGCATGGGCGATAGTAATTATAATTGTCGGTCAACTCTTTGATCTGTTTGATGGTCGAATGGCAGAAAAACATGGTGGAACCAAGTATGGTCCCTATCTTGATGACATTGCTGATTTTGTAAGTTTTGGAATTGCACCAGCCTATGTGATTTTAAAATCAGGTGGTAGCCTGGCCTGGTTTTTTGGAGCTGCATTTATTCTGGGAGTGGCATTTCGGCTGGTACGTTTTGTCGCAGTTGATAAAAAACGAACCGATCTACCCGATGGAATTTTTAATGGTCTACCGAGCCCTGCGGGGGCGCTTATTGTCCTTGGCGCTTCATTGATAGCATCTCCACAGGTATTGTGGGCTATTTCTACATTGTCAATGGTATTGATGGTGAGCCATATACGCTTCGCCCACTTTGGACGCATCATTCTCAGGCAAATCCCGAAGCCAGTGTTCTTTTTGGCAAGCGCTACGATAATAGTGGCAATAGTTTTTATACTGAAAACCAAGAGTGTTCAGACTTTTGGTTATCTGATCCTTGCTTCAGTTTTTGTCTATATCATCGCAGGGAGAAAATGTCCCCGGCACGATTTTGAAACATCGTGATGCCTTGAGGTGATAAAAAACAAGAAATTAAAAGGTGTTAATATCCCAAGTCAGGGTGTTAGTTGTAAACTCTGTCAGTAATCTCAGCTCTTTCAAACGTATGCATATCGTCCATCCAGGAGTGGCTTCTCTGTTTAGTAACTATATAGCAGATTCTCTTCTGAATCGTCTGGGCAAGTAATTTCTTTTGAAATGCTGGACTCTTTATCTTATTCCATCTTTTTATCTCATCTTCCATTGATAGCTCTTTAATTTATTGTACATCATCTTTGATAGAAAATCGTAATAACGTTTGGCCATTATCGATCATCGTTCCCTCTTACGCTGGTTGTTGAAAAGAGTAACAGACGCGGAGCGGGAATAATTATTGACTATGTAAATGAGTATATGAGAGCTGAAAAAAAGAGTAAATGGGTGGGAATACCAGTACTGCCTAGGTATATATACTAATGGTAACTTTTTTTTGATATTAATCTAAGAGTTTATGAGTAACCGAATCTAAGATATTACGTAAAAAAAATATCCTCCAAAAGGGAAAAAATATGTAAATATAAATTTATTTGACGAGAAGATAGCACAAGGTGTGCGTGTTGATCGTTCTTTTAGAGAAAATCAACTTGTTCGCCATAATTTTTCATTTGCAATGATGGGCAAATCTGTTGCGAATACAAAATTATGGTTTCAAGAATTTTCCTGGCACCCCTTGAAGGGGTGCTGAAAAAGAGTTGCTGTTTGACAGCAACTATGCAGTAAGGAACTAACGCAGACACGCTGCAAGTAAGTGCTTTGGAGGTATCTACTTATTCTTATGGTTTAATAGCCTTCTTCAGTTTCTTTTTTGATAGTGATTATGGTGCAAGGCACTAATAATTTTTTTCAAGACCGGCAAAATCAATGTCTTTTGCAATTTGCAGGAGGATTTTTGCTGAATCGATATTTGTTCCATCGATTGTTACTGAGGTTTTTTGACCAATCTGGAAGGTGAGTGTGCCACTTCGTTCATTGGCATTGAACAGCTGTGTGCCGGTGTACCCATGGGCACGAATTTTTGTGGTTTGTCCCATGCCTGTCTGCTGTCCGAGTCCGGCAAACATGGAACCAAAAGCGGCAAGGCTTGCCATTTTTCCGGTCATGCCTCCTATTGCAATATTTAGACTGATGGTTGAGCCACCTGGGGAAGAATATTGAGCCGTGGCACCAGCGTTTCCTGCTATTGCAGCTCCTGCCCCAACTCCCTGAGATTGTTTATTATCAAGAGAGTACCCTTCAGGTGGTTCCGGGATGAATTTGAGAAGCGTTTCAGCAGTAAGTTCATTTATTTTGGAGAGTGCGTAGTTGATTTCATCTACGGCTTTATTGTAATTGCCATCTTTGACGAAGTCCTGAGCTGTGGCAAGGCTTTCTAAAGCTTCGTCTTGTATCTCGTTTGCAAAAACAGTAGAGCTGAGGCAAAAAGTAAGGAGTAGGGGGAAGATAATTTTTTTCATAATTTTTTCCTGAATAATTGATAGATAAGAAATTAAAAGAGGGTTGTTTTGTTATACAACCACTTTCGACGGACAAGCCTGCAATATGCTAATAAGTCTTTTTAAGTAGTCAAGCGTCAAAATCCCGGTAGAATCAATATCGTGGCCTAAAGCCACAAAGCCATGGTTTTTCAGGATAAAAAATCTGGTAGTGTTGTCAATCAGGCGCAAGGCAGAATCTGCAAGTTCCTGGGTGCCGTAGTCATAAAAAAAATCAGTTACAGGTATATTGAGAGCTGCGGCATGTGCTTCCAGTAAGGGACTATGTCCATGGAGTATCGTGTTTATTTCAGAGTATTCCTGGTAGATGGCGTTGTGCAGAAAACTCTCGGATGAAGGTGGATTTTTTCCTTCTGTAAGAAATACTCTCTTATCTGAATTATATTTTTTTATATGGCAAAAGTTATCCGTTACAAGAGGTTTGACAGGAATCATGCCGGAAATGGTAATAAGAAAAGAAGATTTTCCTGTTCTGTAGGATTGATTTCCATACGCTCCATCCTGGTGAACAGGGGTGAGGCCGAGTTGTGCTAAAAGAAATGCCCAGAGGTTAAGGTCTTTGAGTCGTTGGTCTGGGATGAATGATTCACTTACCTGTGTGTAATGAAACTTAATACCTTCGTATTTTTCCATTGTAGTTTTTCCATGCATCAAACAGTTGTTGTACAACAAAAAAAGGGCCTGCGTGGCACTGCCAGCAGACCCTCTTTCGTGTTGGTGCCTAGAGCGAGAATCGAACTCGCACGGGCGCAAGGCCCACGAGATTTTAAGTCTCGGGTGTCTACCAGTTCCACCATCCAGGCATTGGCTTTGCTTTTACCATATCACAAATACTATTGTCAATATTCAAGATCCATTCTTTGGCAAATACGGTGACTCCTTATTTAAATGGTGCTTCTAAATTGAAAAATCTCCACGTTGGACAATGGCAAGCATCTCACGTACAGCTTGATCAAGACCTGTGAAAATTGCTCTGGCCATAATTGCATGGCCAATAGAGAGTTCCTCAATAGTGTCGAGGGCGGCAATGGCTGGTGTATTCAGATAATCGAGGCCATGTCCGGCACAGACTCGCAGGCCGAGTTGAGATGCGTGTTCCGCCGCTTCTGCAATGAGTTGAAATTCATGTTCGGTTGCCTCTTCTCCTTTCACATCGCAGTATTTTCCTGTATGGAGTTCGACAAAGGTAGCGCCAATATCGTGGGCTGCAGTGAGCTGGGCCTGGTCGGGGTCGGCAAAAATTGAGACAGGGATTGAGGCCTTTGTCATTTTGTCGATGACTTTGCCGATTTTTTTCTTTTGGCTGAGGACGTCGAGACCGCCTTCTGTCGTCAGTTCCTGTCTTTTTTCAGGTACGAGGGTGATAAGATCTGGTTTAAGTTTCAGAGCAATCTGTATGATTTCCTTATTGGCACCCATTTCAAGATTAAGTTTTGTTTTTACAGTCTGACGAAGCACGTGGATATCGCGATCCTGGATATGGCGTCTGTCTTCACGCAGATGAACCACAATACCGGCAGCTCCCGCAAGTTCACAGATTGAGGCGGCTGTGACCGGATCCGGTTCGGCAGTGCCCCTTGCCTGTCTGATTGTGGCAACATGATCGACATTGATAGCAAGTTGTGTCATTTTTTTGCTCCTGTAAAATTGTAGCTTTTTAAGCAAGTTTTTTTCATACTCTTCCATCTTTATTCGTTCTTTCTTGGATTTTTCGTGATCAAATCCCAAAAGATGTAACACGCCGTGGATAAGCAGCCAGGACATGCGTTCATGAAAGGTCTGGTTGTACAGAGTTGACTCTGTCAGTGCAGTCTCAATAGAAATGACAATGTCACCAAGTTCCTTAACTGACAGGTTTGCAATGAATCTGTCTGCATCTTCTGCAAAAGGAAAAGAGAGTACATTTGTAGGTTTGTTCCTCCCCCTGTACTGGTTGTTTAATCTACAGATTTCCTGGTCACCGGTGAGCAGGATAGAAATATTATGATCTGAAACCTGGCATTCGTTGAGTAACCATTGGGTGAGTCTTTTCAGTCTTTGAATATTTAGTAAAGGTGAAATATCACAGGGTTGAACAGCTATGTCTATACTCACTTTTGATAGCTCCTATAGCTTTTCATAAGCGCTTATTATTTTTTGCACAAGAGGGTGACGAACCACATCTTCCTGGGAGAATGTACAGAAGCTGATACCGTCAATATTAGAAAGAATTTTCCGGGCCTGCAACAGGCCGGACATTTTTTTAACAGGTAAGTCGACCTGTGTGGTATCTCCTGTGATGACAGCGCATGAATCAAAACCAATCCTTGTCAGAAACATTTTCATCTGTTCTCTGGTGGTGTTTTGTGCTTCATCTAAGATAATAAAAGCATTACTCAGCGTACGTCCTCGCATAAAAGCAAGAGGTGCAATTTCTATGATTTCCTGCTCGATAAAATCGTAGGCCTTGTCCGGGCCGAGCATGTCGTTTAATGCATCGTGGAGTGGTCGCAGGTAAGGGTTGACTTTCTGGGCGATATCGCCTGGCAGGAACCCGAGCTTTTCACCTGCTTCCACTGCAGGTCTTGTGAGAATAATGGATCGGACCTGATTGTTTAAAAGTGCAGAAATAGCCATGGCAACAGCAAGGTAGGTCTTGCCCGTTCCGGCGGGGCCGATGCCGAAAACAACGTCATTATTGCGAATGGCATCTATATAGGTTTTCTGGTTAGCGGTTTTGGGTGAAATAACCCGATTTTGTGTTGTAACATATACTTTATCCAGAAATATTCTGTCCAATTTTGCTTTTGGTGTGGATTCGAGAATTTTCATTCCGAAGACAAAATCTGAGGTATATACGGGATAACCTTTTTTAATAAGTTCGTAGAGCTGGTTCAAAAGTTCCGAAACCAGCTCTACATCATGTTGAAGACCGGCTATATGCAGTTTTGCGCCTCGCGCATTAATGCTGACGCCACTGCTTTTTTCAATCGTCAGCAGATTTGTATTGAGGTCGCCGTATAATAAACAGGCATTACCGTTGTCAGCAAAGGTCAGTTCACGCTGAAAAGAATTGGCAGTCATGATAACGTGGGCTTATTTTATTACTTCTTTTTGGTTAGTTTTTTGAGTTCTTCATCTATAATTGCCTGAAATCCAGCAGGGGTTCTTTGTGCCGGTATGCGACCATTGATGAAAACGGTTGGTGTTCCAGTAACACCTGCCTTTTGTCCATCATTTAAGTCTTTTTGGATTTTTGCTTTGATCTTGTCTGAAATCATATCCTTTTCCAGACGGTCTATATCGAGACCAAGATCAGAAGCTATCTGTTTTATATGCTCAACCGTAAGCTCTTTTGTCGCAAAAAGACGATCATGGAATTCCCAGAATTTGCCCTGTTCCTGTGCAGCAAGAGCTGCTCTTGCTGCTGGTTCAGCCATTTTGTGCATACGAAGAGGCATGTTTTTGAAAACGAGCTTTACAGTTTTAGAATTTTTTTCGAGCACCTGCTCGAGTAGTGGCAGAATTCTGCTACAATACGGTCATTCAAAATCTGTGAATACCGTCATGGTAACAGGAGCGTTTGCCAATCCTTTGAATGGGGCACCTGATGTATCTAAATCGACCACAAAAGAGACTGACACCGAGCTGAATGTCATGTCTTTGTTGTTGATGAGATAGAGTGTTTCTCCTCTAGGTGCAATATCAATTGCAGTAGTTCCTGCTTTTACAGGTATACTACCCTGCAATTTACCCTTGTTCGTATATACTTGAACCTGACTCTTGTCATTGAGGAGATAGACGAGTTTTCCGTCAAGTGAATGAACCATATCAAGAGCTTTATCGGCTGTTGACCAGTTTTGCTGTACTGCCCACTCAACACGATTATCCTGTCCTGATTTTGGTGTTGTCAGCCCGAAGGCACTGGAACTTATGAGAAGGGTAGCAAAGCAACCCATGTAAATATTTTTGTATTTCATAGACTCCTCAAATAAAAAATTTAAGATACACAACACAATCTGAAAATAGAGTGTGTTCATCAAAAATGAACAATAGCCACTTTGATATCATTTCGCAAGACTGGCCTCGAAGAGGAAAAGCAAGTAAAATGAGTTTGAAATTCTTTTTTTAATTAATTTGATGTGGTATTAAAAAAAGAGTGGCAACTACAAAAACAAGATGGTAAAGAACATTCTTTTTATGAAAGATTGTCTTGGAAAGCAGCAACGGTAAAATTTGTTTATGAAAATGTGTGCGAGGGTGGCGGAATTGGTAGACGCACCAGACTTAGGATCTGGCGCCTAGCGGTGTGGGGGTTCGACTCCCCCCTCTCGCACCATATATAAAAAAAGGCCTGAAACGTTTATATAGTTTCAGGCCTTTTTTTTTAAGTATGTTGCAAAACCACCCCGTTTTATCGTAGAAAATTCAAAGTGGTTGTCAAATACATAAATATGCTTGACAAAGGAATGAGTGTCACCATATTATATGCCGTTTTAGTGTCATAAATATGGCCCCCGTGATTGGGACGATTCAAATAGCTTTGATAATAAAAAGAGCATGGTCTTGAGCGAAGGTGGGTGTTTTTATAATTTAATTGAAAGGATGGGATTCGATGGATGTTATTGTAGAAGAAATCGGCACACTCACAAAAAAAATAACTGTAACACTACCTGAAGATGCAGTTCAGGCGAAACTGAATGCGGCGTATGACAAGTTGAAAAAAGAAGTGAAAATGAGAGGTTTTCGTCGTGGCAAGGTGCCCCGTGCAGTTATTGTGAAAAATTACAAGCCTCAGGTGGAAGGTGAAACGAGTGAAAAACTTGTTCAGGATAATTATTTCGCGGCTGTTGAGAAAGAGGGCATTGATCCCATAGTTCATCCTGAAATTAAAGATGCAAAGTTTAATGATGATGGATCTTTCACCTTTGTTGCAGAAGTTGATGTTCGCCCTGAATTTGAATTGGCACAATACAAAGGTATTGAAATAGAAAAAGAGGATGTAGTTGTTACAGACGACGACATCCAGCTTGAACTTGAGGCCTTGCAGAAGAATATGGCTGCACTTCGTTCTGTTGAAGATAAGGCTGCAGAAGAAGGTGATGTTATTGTCGTTGATTTTCAGGGGTATGACGACGGTGAGTTGATGCCACAGGTAAAAAGCGAAAATTATTCTGTAGATGTAGGTTCCGGGAATATGGGGCTTGAATTTGAAGAAAAGCTTGTTGGCATGAAAAAAGGGGAAGAGGGTACCCATGAAGTTGACTTCCCGGAAGCCCACCCAAATCCTATTTTGAAAGGTAAGAAAATTGAATTTCGCATTACTGTTCAAGATGTAAAAGAGCGAGTACTTGCCGATATTGATGATGAGTTTGCCAAAGACGCTGGCGAAGAATTTAAAACTCTTGAGGACTTGAAAGCATCTATTCGCGAGCGCCTTTTGAAAGAACGGACAGAGAAATCAGAAGGTGTTCTGACTGATCGCGTTATGCAAAAGCTTTTGGAAAACCATGACTTTGAAGTACCAAAAAGATTGGTGGACTTTGAAGTTGAACAGATGGTTAAGCAGACCGAAAAACAGTTTGAGGACAATGGTATGAGCCTGGAGGTGGCAGGTCTAACCAGGGAGAAGCTTATTGAACAGAATCAGGATGTCGCTGTTAAACGCGTTCGCGGTGATTTTATTTTGAAAAAAATCGGTGAGACTGAAGAAATTCAAGTAGGCGAAGAAGATATGGATCGTGGCTTTAAGCGTATCGGTGATATGTATAATATGTCCTTAGCCAAAGTGAAGGAATATTTTCAATCCAGAGACGATCTTCTCCCGTTCATGAATGAGCTGCTTAATGAAAAAATATTGAGGTTTTTACGCGAGGAAGCGAAGTTCGTTGAAGCTAAAGAAGTTGAGAAAAACGAGCAGGACGAAGAAAGTAAAGAGGATGAAACTGCTGCGAAAAGCTGACAGCACGGGTTGCATACAGCAGGAAAGGAATTATAATGAGCATGAACAGTGGGAGCCTCGCTGTGCATTCTTAAATAGTTTTTAATAATAACGACTGCATAAGGCTCACTGCCTTTTGCAGTCGAACCGTTTTTGGGGAGTGTAATCATGAATCTTGTGCCGATGGTCGTTGAGCAAAGTCCACGGGGCGAGCGGGCGTATGATATTTACTCACGTCTGCTGAAGGAACGTATCATCTTTTTGGGTTCCGGCGTCAATGATGACGTGTCCAACGTTATTGTCGCCCAGCTTCTTTTTCTTGAGGCAGAAGATCCAGAAAAAGATATTACATTTTATATCAACTCTCCTGGAGGTTCTGTTACTGCCGGGATGGCTATTTATGATACTATGCAGTATGTGAAATGTGATATTGCCACACTTTGCATGGGACAGGCCGCGTCAATGGGAGCTTTTCTACTTGCAGCTGGTAGTGATGGAAAAAGATATTCTCTCCCCAACGCCAGAATAATGATTCACCAGCCTATGGGTGGTTTTCAGGGACAGGCTACCGATATCGATATACATGCCAAAGAAATATTGCGCATGAAAGATGATTTGAATCGGATACTGGCCCACCATACCAAACAGACTTTTGAAAAAATTAGCGCAGATACGGAACGCGATTATTTTATGGGTGGTAGTGAAGCTCAGGAGTATGGCATTATAGATAAAGTTCTGGTCAACAGGGAAGAGCTGACTGAGGAAGAATAAAATGGATGATGTGAATAACAATGGGGCTGACTGTAACTGCTCCTTCTGTGGTCGGAATCAGGATGATGTCGAGAGACTAATTGCCGGGCCGGATGTATATATTTGTGGCGAGTGTATTGACCTTTGCAACGATATTGTTTTGAAAAAAAATGCATCTAGTGACGGAGAAATTGAAGTTGAAGAAGAAAAACAGGATCCTTTGAAGCCTGTTGAGATTAATGAACATCTCAGTGATTATGTTATCGGGCAGGAACATGCGAAGAAGGTTCTTTCTGTCGCCGTGCACAATCACTATAAGCGCATAGAAGCTCCGTCTGAAGATGATTCTGTTGAATTGCAAAAATCAAATATCATCCTGGTTGGACCAACGGGCTCCGGTAAAACATTAGTGGCCCAGACCCTTGCCAAGGTTTTGAATGTGCCATTCTGCATGGCCGATGCAACTACGTTGACAGAGGCTGGCTACGTTGGTGAGGATGTTGAAAATATCCTGGTGAGCCTGTTGCAAGCCGCAGATTATGACGTAGAGCTGGCGCAACGTGGAATTATTTATATTGATGAAATAGATAAGATCGCCAGGAAGGCTGATAGCCCTTCATTGACGAGAGATGTTTCCGGTGAAGGTGTGCAGCAAGCTCTTTTGAAAATTATCGAAGGGACTAATGCCTCCATACCCCCTAAGGGCGGAAGAAAACATCCCCAGCAGGAACTGGTTCAGATTGATACGACCAACATTCTTTTTATATGTGGTGGTGCCTTTGTAGGCCTGGATAAGGTTGTCAGCAGGCGACAGGGGAAAAAATCCATAGGTTTTGGAGCCAAGGTAACCGGTGAGGATAAAAAAGAGCTCGGTGAATTACTCAGATCTGTTCAGCCTGAAGATTTACTGAAGTTCGGGTTGATTCCCGAATTGGTCGGTCGTCTGCCTGTTATTGCAACTATGGAAGAACTGGTGGAAGAAGATCTCATCCGCATAATGAAAGAACCCAAAAATGCACTGACCAAACAATATCAGAAATTGTTTGAATTTGATGGTATCAACCTGACATTTACAGAGGGCGCACTGGTCGCAATTGCGCAGAAAGCACTTAAAAGGAAATCAGGTGCTCGCGGCCTTCGATCGGTAATGGAAGTGGCGATGCTTGATGTTATGTATGATTTGCCTTCCAAATCAGGAGTTCAGGAATGTGTAATAAATGAGCAGGTAATTACCAAAGGAGACTATCCTGTCGTTCTCTATCATAATCCGTCTGAAGAAAAACTACAGACCGCATAGGAATTTATATACGAAAGTATGATTTTATAGAAAGGAGATTTTGTGACAAAACTGTACCCTCTTATGCCGCTCAGAGATATTGTTATTTTCCCGCATATGGTTGCTCCTCTGGTGGTCGGCCGAAAAAAATCGGTTCAGGCACTTGAAGATGCCATGGATAAGAAAACAGAAATTCTTCTGGTTACGCAAAAAGAATCAACAGTAGAGGATCCTGAAAACGAGGATTTATATACTTTTGGTACGCTGGCTACGGTGATGCAGTTGTTGCGTTTGCCTGACGGAACAATCAAGGCACTTGTTGAGGGAAAATCCCGTGCAAAAATCATATCTTATGTACCGCACAATAGTTTCCTTCAGGCGGAGGTTGAGGAACGTCTCGACGATACGGAACCCACAAATAAACTTTTGGCTCTTGAAAGGGAACTGCGTAAATATTTTGAGCAATTTGCAGCTGGTAACAAGAAGATTGCTAAAGAAGTTTTGAAGTCCGTTAAAGTGATTGATAATCCATTTAAACTGCTGAACGTTATTTGTGCACATCTGCCCCTGAAGAGTGACGAAAAACAACGTATAATGGAGACGGAACCATTTGTTGTCAGAATGGAAGCAGTGCTGGAAATACTTAATCGGGAAATTGAACTTGCTGAACTCGAAAAGAAGATTAATGCCAAGGTTAAAATGCGGATGGGTAAGACCCAGAGGGATTATTACCTTGGAGAAAAGGTTCGCGAAATTCAGACTGAAATAGGACAGAATGAGAATGGTCTGGATGAGATGGGTGAGCTCGAAGAATCGATTAAAAAGAAGAAAATGCCTGCTATTGCTATGGAAAAGGCAATAAAAGAGTTTAAAAAACTGAAAAACATGCCTCCCATGTCGGCCGAAACGACAGTGGTGAGAAATTATATAGACTGTATTGTCAGCCTGCCTTGGGAAAAGAAAAGTCGTTCAAAGATTGATATCAATAAGGCGGAAGTCATTCTTGACGAAGATCATTTTGGTTTGGCTAAACCCAAAGAACGCATCTTGGAATATCTTGCCGTGCAGACTCAGGTTAAAAGGATTAAAGGCCCGATTCTCTGTCTTGTAGGCCCTCCTGGAGTTGGTAAAACGTCTATTTGCAAATCAATTGGCCGAGCGATGGGACGTAAATTTGCCCGTTTATCGCTTGGTGGCGTGAGGGATGAGGCTGAGATTCGAGGGCATAGAAGAACGTATATTGGAGCAATGCCCGGGAAAATTATCCAGTCGATGCAGAAGGTAAATGTGGCAAATCCCGTGTTTTGCCTGGATGAAGTTGATAAAATGTCAATGGACTTTCGTGGTGATCCCTCGTCAGCATTGCTTGAGGTTCTTGACCCGGAACAAAATGTGGCTTTCAACGATCATTATCTTGATATTGATTACGATCTTTCCCAGGTCTTTTTTATAACGACTGCCAATAATCTTCATGGTATTCCGGTTCCGTTGCAGGACCGGATGGAAATTATTCAGATCAGCGGGTATACGGAAGAAGATAAACAGAAGATTGCTGAAGGGTATCTGATTCCAAAACAACTTGGAGAAAATGGTTTTAAAGAAGGTGATATTCACCTGACTGCTGGTGCAATCCTTGAAATGATTCGTCGCTATACTCGAGAAGCTGGGGTCAGAAATCTTGAGAGGATAATAGCATCTCTTTGCCGGAAAATTGCACGAGAACGACTGAAAACCAATGATAAGAAGAAAAAATTCCGACTCAGTGCCCAGTCCATTCCCAAGTACCTTGGTACACCAAAGTTTAGGTACGGACTTGCTGAAGAAAGTGATAAGGTTGGATTGACTACCGGGCTTGCCTGGACGGAAGTTGGTGGAGAACTGCTGCAGATTGAGGCGACTCTTATGACCGGTTCCGGGAAATTGATTATTACCGGTAAGCTTGGTGATGTTATGCAGGAGTCTGCCCAGGCGGCACTCAGTTATGTTCGTTCCCGATCCGGGATGCTCGGGTTGGATGAGGATTTTTATCAAAAACTTGATATTCACATCCATGTTCCTGAAGGTGCTATTCCCAAAGATGGACCTTCTGCAGGTATTACCATAGCAACAACGCTCGCTTCGGCACTTATGAAGATACCGGTGAAGCACCATATGGCAATGACTGGTGAAATAACGTTACGTGGTCGAATACTTCCTATTGGCGGTTTGACTGAAAAGTTACTTGCTGCGAAAAGGGGCAATATTACCCATGTACTTATCCCAAAAGACAATGAGAGAAACCTGGGCGATGTTCCTGTTAAGATAAGAAAATCTTTGAAAATTGATGTCGTTAATCATATGGATGAAGTACTGCAATATGCATTGGTTGCAGAGGAAGGTGCAAGCATATTCAAAGAATGATAACGTGTTGAAATGTCGACGAAATAATCAGCGCTCATGTATAATGACTATAGTTGATGATTTTGCTTGACGTAGCAGGGTGAAATTGGTAAATAGTCCTTCACGATTGATCGAGACGGGCGACTAGC
>Ga0256845_1001177_pt1 | contig 21669 bp, 17 predicted proteins | sample RiftiametaG_FD_189101 | JGI IMG/M metagenome (GOLD analysis project Ga0256845, IMG submission 189101) | Tube worm associated microbial communities from hydrothermal vent at the East Pacific Rise, Pacific Ocean - Riftia | ecosystem: Host-associated > Annelida > Integument > Unclassified ... | reverse complement strand
GTTGAAGGTTTAAAAGCAGATGCAATTATTGCTGTAAATAATGAAGCAGGTGGACATAGAGGAGGAATTACACCAGAAGTGTTAATTAAAGAATTAACGGCAAATAGTAATATTCCAATTATTTCTGCTGGTGGAGTTGGACGAAAATCAGATATTGATGATATGTTAAGTTATGGAGCAGAAGGTGTTTCTGTAGGTAGTCCTTTTATTGCATCAATCGAAGCTAGCGTCACAGACGAATACAAGCAAGCTTGTGTAAACTATGGTGCTAAAGATATAGTAATGACGCAACGAATTTCTGGCACGCCATGTACAGTAATTAATACACCTTATGTTCAAAAAATTGGAACAAATGAATCTTGGATAGAATCGGTTTTAAATAAAAATAAGAAACTAAAAAAATGGGTTAAAATGATTCGTTTTTCAATTGGAATGAAAGCTACAGAAAAAGCAGCTAAAAAAGCGACTTATAAAACCGTTTGGGTTGCAGGGCCAAGTATTGAGTACACCACCGAGATTTTGCCAACACGAGAAATTATTAAAGGTTTAGTTGGTAACTAAAGCTGTTTGTTTTTTCTTTTTCTTGCCAACAAATAAATTAATAGTCATACTAGCTGTTAAACCACCAAGTGTTGTAGCGGCTATTTCACCTGTATCAAATCTTTCATTTTCACTAACATCAATAAGTTCTTTAGTAAGTCCAGCTAACGCTGAAACTCCTAGACTATACCAAAATGCTTTTTTCTTGTTTTTTGTAGTTGTGTAAACTATTGTATAAGTAGTTGCTGAAATTAATGCACCAGCAGCTAAATGTAATTTATCATCACCAGATACAAATTGGGCACTACATATATTGGAACCTGCAAATAATAGAATTAAAGATGTAATTAATATTTTCATAATGTATATAGAATATTTATTCGCTAGAAAAATATTGGTTTTCTTTGGAAAATAATAATAAAATCGACTAGATTGATAATTGCAAGGTGAAATACCCGTTATTATTTTGTTGATATTATGTGAGTTATACATTATTAGTATATAAAATTCAGTATTTAATTTCTTTTTTAAACTCGATTTTAATTACTAATCTAGCGTTCTATAAAATTAGGTTATCATGTAATTTATAGTATTTTCAAAAACTATTTATTCTCATTGAAAAACCACGTTTTTAGAAAGTGACCACAAGAATTATAATCGCAATGGAGAAGCTTTTAATATTGGTGAAACTTTTGCTGGTTTGCCTTTTGAAACAGGAATAGAATTGGTTGAAGAAATAAATGTTTTAGAGTAACATCAAAATAATTTGTTTAATTTTCTGTTAATAAATTTTAAGTTTGCTATTGCTTAACACAAAACGTTATATTACCTTTGCAGTAGCAATATTAAAATTATACTTTACACAATTATGTTCGATTTTGATCAATATTTAGGTTTTTTAGCATTTTTAAGCATACTTACTTTAGGCTTTTGGTTAATGATATTTTTAATAACCTTTGTAATTCCTTACTGGATTGGTGGAGCTTTAATAGAAAGGTTTAAAGAAATACGTGATGAGAAAAAGGCTAAACGCGAAGCATTATAACATTAATTGTTAACATATATAAAAAAGGAAGCTAAATTAGCTTCCTTTTTTTTGTGCAATAATATTTCCTTTTTTTAATTGGTGTGTTTATCCTTCAAACTCAAAACCTTGTCCGCCTCCGCCACCTCGGTTTCCTCTTTTTTTCTTTTGATTAAATCGGTAAGTAAACGATAAGTTAATACTACGACCAGCTCGCCATTGCATTTCTCGTGTACTTAAAAATGTTTCGGTTTCAATATCTCCTCTAAATTTTCTGCTATCAAATAAATCATTAACACTAACAGCAATAGAAGCTTTGTCTTTAAACAAATCTTTACTAAATGCCATATTTGCTGATATATTTCCTTTTCTTTTGTTTTGAGAATCTTCTCTAGGTGCTCTATAGCGCATGTTTGTTTGCCAATCGATAGAACCTGGTAATGTGTATTTATTATTTAATCTAAAAGACCAGTTAATATCATCTGAATAAAAATCTGTTCCATCAAATTCGCCTTCTGTTTTAGTTTTAAAAATATTAAAATCACTATTTATACGCCATTTTTTTGAAGGGCTATACGTTAAATTAAACTCGAAACCATAACGGTCGTTAGTAGCAACATTAATCGGGCCTCTTTGTATTACAGGAACATCTGTACCATTAATTTCTACAGTTCCGCCTGTTTCTTTACTAATCCATTCAATAACATCTGTTGAGCGTTGAAAATATAAAGAAGAGCTTAATGTGAATTTTCCGAAACGATTTAAATATCCTAAGTCATATTTTTCGGAATAAGTTGGATCTAAATCTGGATTTCCTTGAAAAATATTCGTTAAACTAGATCTTGATGGAAATGGATTTAAGAAGAAAGACCAAGGTCTACGTAATCTTCTGTTAAAACCTAGTGTGATATTTTGGTCTTCGCTTATTTCATAGTTTAAATTTACTGTTGGAAATAAGCCGGTATAACTTTTCTTTTTAAAATCACCACTTGTTGGTTGATCTATAGTTATTCTGGTATTCTCCATTCTAAGACCAAATAGGAACGAGAATTTATTAATTTTACTACCAAACTGAGTATATATAGCATTAATATAATTTTTGTAATTAAAGAGATTAGTTAAGTTGTTATCTACTTCAAAACCATTAGTTGATTGATTAAAAAGCTCAACAGTGTAGTCGGTAGATTTATCACTAAAATCACCACGATACCCTAATTCAAACTGGCTATTTTCATTAATAGGTAGTGTATAATCCGTTCTTAGTAAAATTTTAGTTTCATCTTCTAAAGTTTCATTTTTTTCAGAATCTAAACCATTTTCATTTATTAATGAATTTTTATTTTGCTCGTTGTCTTCGTATTGAAAATCAAACGTAAGCTTGTGTCCACTAGTTTCAAAATCTTTATTAAAATTTAAAGAATATTGTATGGTTTTACGATCATTTAATTCTGGAGATAAACGAATGCTTTCACCTGTTAAATCTAAGTTTTCATCAAGTTGCAATATTTTACTTATAGAATTTGATTCACTTTCACGGTCATTATAAACAAGTGAAGTCGTTATAGAAGACGAATTGTTTATATACCATTCTAAGCCTAAATTTGTTGTTAAACCATTATTTGTATTTGTCCAGTCTCTTTTTTCATCTAAGATATTTCCAGTTTGTTTATAACGTGTATATGAATATGAATGACCAAGAGATTCACGATAATTATAAGACGTTGTATTGAAAAAGTTAATATCTCCAGTTCTGTAATTTACATTTCCTGAAAGTCCACCAGAATTTGGATGCCCAACATTGGCAGTAATGGCTCCATTAAATCCTTGAAGTTTGCTACGGCGCAGTATAATATTAATAATTCCAGCAGTTCCTTCAGATTCGTATCTTGCTGAAGGTGATGTAATTACTTCTACTTTTTCAATAGATTCTGCTGGCAATTGTTTTAACGCATCAGTAGAATTCAAACCAACTAAACCTGATGGTTTTCCGTTAATTAAAATACGAACATTTTCGTTTCCTCTTAAAGCAATATTACCTTCTGCATCTACAGAAACCGAAGGAACATTATCTAAAACATCGCTAACATTTCCACCTCTTACAGTTAAATCTTTACCAACATTATAAATTTTCTTATCAAGTCTTAATTCTACAGTAGTACGTTCTGCAATAATTTCAACTTCTCCTAAAGATTCAAAATCTATTTCTAAAGTTAAAGTGCCTAAATTTATATTTTTAGAAAGTACTTTATCGTAATATGTTTTTGTTTTATATGAAATGTATTCTATTGTAACATTGTAAGTTCCTGTTGGAACAACAATAGAAAACTTTCCTTTTTCATTAGTAATTCCACCAGTAATAATTTTATTTTCTTTTTTGCTAAAAAAGGAAATAGTAGCATACTCTAAAGGTTCTTGATTTTCGTTATCAATTATTTTACCGGATACTGTAATATCTTTAGCGTAAGCTGATGAAATTGTTGTTTTTTTTTGATTTTGAGGTTGTGCTTTTAGATTTAATGTGAATAAAGTGAAACATAAAGCGTAAACGAATAATTTGTACATGGTTAGTTTTTGCATATTTAGACCGCAAAACTAGGGTATGGTTTAAGGTAAGTCAGTTAAATATTTGTTAAAAAAACTAGTGTAATTTTGTCTAAATCACATTTAAAATTGTTTCTGGAGGTCTACCAATTATTGCTTTATTGCCATTTATGACTATTGGGCTTTTTATTAAGCTAGGGTATTCAATAATTATTTTAATAAGTTCTTCGTCGGTAAAGTTTAAAGCTTTAAATAATGTTTTCCATAAAACGTGACTAGTTTTAATAATATCAACAGGTTTAAAATTTAGAAGGTTTAAAATTTTTTTTAACTTATTTTCGCTTAAAGCAAGGTTTTCATGCTTAATCTGAAACTCATTTTTGTGTTCTGTTTCAAGAATTTTTATACATTTTTTGGTAAGCTTACAATTTGGGTTGTGGTAGATTACAATCATATCAAAACATTTATTATATAGGTTGAAACTATATAATGTTTTGTCAATAATGATTGATATACCTTACAGAATTTATAAAATACTCTTTATTAATTCCGGTGGTCTACCAATTACTGCTTTGTCGCCATTTATTATTATTGGGCGCTCAATAAGTTTTGGGTTTTTAACCATGGCATCAATAATTTCTTTGTCGGTTAAATCCTTTCCTATGTAGTTCTCTTTCCAAATGACTTCGTTTTTACGTACTAAATCAATTGGTTTAATATTTAGAAGTTTGATGATATTTTTTAATTCATCTGGAGAAAGAGGTTCGTCTAAATATTTAATTACTTCAAAAGGTTTTTTAGAATTTTCTAAAATTTCTAATCCGCAACGCGATTTACTACAGCGGTTATTGTGATATATTTTTATCATGATATTTTAATATTATAAATTTTTAATTGTTTAATAAGAAGTTCAGGGCTTTTAAAATGAATGCCATTTTTTCCTAAAGCATTGGCAGCTTCAATATTTCTTAAATTGTCGTCTATAAAAATTGCATTTTTTGCTGTTATATCGTAACGTTTTAAAGTTAAATTATAAATATCCTCAAAAGATTTTCTAGTCTTTTCTACTCCTGAAATGACAATGCCTTCAAACCAATGTGAAAACTCAAACTTATTTAAAGCAATTGGAAATGTTTCGTGACTCCAATTGGTTAATGCTACTATTTTATACTGATTTAATTTTATAAGTTTATATAAAATAGAAACTGTTTCTCTAATAGCTTTATTAAGCATTTCTTCCCATTTGTTATAATATGCTTTTATTTCATTTTTTCTCTATCAACATTAAATCATCAATGAATACATATTCAGGATTCTAATCGATTAGAACGCCACCAAGGTCGAATATAATTGTATCTATTTTAATCACAATTGATTATCGTCTTCTACTTTTTGTCCCATCATCATTAAATAAGCTTTTAAAAAGGGCTCAATATTACCATCCATAACAGCATCAATATTTCCTGTTTCATGTGCTGTTCTAACATCTTTCACCAGTTTATATGGATGCATTACGTAGTTGCGAATTTGACTTCCCCATTCAATTTTCATTTTATCAGCTTCAATATCTTCACGTTGTGCTAATTGTTTTTGAAGTTCAATTTCATAGAGTTGAGATTTCAGCATTTGCATGGCACGAGTTCTGTTATCTTGCTGTGATCTAGTTTCCGAACACGAAATTCTTATTCCTGATGGTTTATGAGTTAATTGAACTTTGGTTTCAACTTTATTTACATTTTGGCCACCAGCACCACTTGATCGTGCTGTTACGATTTCTATATCTGCTGGATTAATATCAATTTCAATAGTATCGTCAACTAAAGGATAGACGTAAACCGAAGCAAAACTAGTATGGCGTTTCGCATTGCTATCAAAAGGAGAGATACGCACTAAACGGTGTACGCCATTTTCACCTTTTAACCAACCAAAAGCAAAATCGCCTTCAATTTCAATAGTTACTGTTTTTATGCCTGCAGTATCACCTTCTTGATAATTAAGCTCTTTAACTTTAAATCCGCTTTTTTCGGCAAACATGAGATACATGCGCATAAGCATTTGAGCCCAATCGCAACTTTCTGTTCCGCCAGCACCAGCAGTAATTTGTAAAACAGTACTTAGACTATCACCTTCTTCCGAAAGCATATTTCTAAATTCAATATCTTCAAGAAGTGTTGTTAATTTAGTATGTTGTTGCTCAACTTCATCAATAGTAGATTCGCCTTCTTTATAAAATTCGTATAAAACTTCTAAATCTTCTAAAAGTGTTTTCGTAGTATTGAAATCTTCAACCCATTTTTTTTTGACACGTAGTGATTTCATAATCACTTCTGCTGCTTTAGAGTCGTTCCAAAAATCGGGACTAAAGGTTTGCTCTTCTTCGTTTTGTATTTCTATAAGTTTAGCATCAACGTCAAAGATATTGCCTAAGTTTATCTAGGCGGAGATTAAGACCTTTAATTTGGTCGGATGTTATCATTGTAATTTTTATTTTGAACAAAAATAGAATTATTAAATCGTGTTCAAAACTAATCCAAGTAATTTTATATGTTAAAAATAGAAACCCAAGTTTTACATGCTTTTATGTGCTAATTAATTTATGTAAATTTATAGACTAAATTTTTTGTAATCACACAGTTTATTAAACTAATACAACTTTCCAAATGAAAAAACGCATATTATTAATAGTATTTTCTCTTTTTGTCACATTTGCATTTTCGCAAAAGGATAAGCCACTAAAGCATTATAAAGGTTATTTTAATTTTACTTATAACGAATCGGAAGATGAAATATTAATGGAGGTTAAAGACATAGATAAAGAATTTCTTTATGTAAGTGCATTATCTAGCGGAATAGGTTCTAACGATATAGGCTTAGATAGAGGGCAGTTAGGAGGGAGACACGTTGTGAAGTTTAAAAAAGCAGGGAATAAATTACTATTAATTCAACCAAATTTAAATTATAGAGCATTAACTAATAATGAGTTAGAACGTAAAAGCATAGAGCAAGCATTTGCAAAATCGGTGCTTTTTGGCTTTAAAATTAAGGAAGAAAAAAACGGTATCTATACTATTGATTTAACTCCTTTTTTAATGCAAGACACTCATGGTGTTTCAAATAAGTTAAAGAAGTCTAAAGAAGGTTCTTATAGTTTAGATGCAAGTAAAAGTGCAATTTCCTTAGATAGAACTAGGGCTTTTCCAAAAAATGTTGAATTTGATGTGTTATTAACTTTTAAAGGCCAACCAACGGGGCGTAATTTAAGAAGTGTTACACCAACTGGTTCGTTAGTAACAGTAAATCAGCATCATTCTTTTGTTGAATTACCAGACAATAATTTTAAACCACGAGTTTTTGATGTAAGAAGTGGGGTGATACCGATGTCGTATATGGACTATTCAACTCCAGTGCAAGAGCAAATAAGAAAACGTTACGTTATTCGTCATAGATTACAGAAAAAAAATGCAGGAGCTGCTAAAAGCGAAGTGAAAGAGCCCATTATTTATTATTTAGATAATGGTACGCCAGAACCTATTCGTTCTGCTTTATTAGAAGGGGTGAGTTGGTGGAATCAAGCTTATGAAGCGGCAGGATTTATTAATGGATTTCAAGTAAAAATGTTGCCAGTAGATGCAGATCCTTTGGATTGCAGATACAATGTAATACAATGGGTTCATCGTTCAACTAGAGGTTGGAGTTATGGAGGTTCAGTAACAGACCCAAGGACAGGGGAAATAATAAAGGGACATGTGAGTTTAGGAAGTTTGAGAGTACGTCAAGATTTTTTAATAGCTCAAGCTTTAATGAATAAACCATTTGTTGAGCGTGATGATAATTATCAACCAATGCTAGATATGGCCTTAGCTAGAATACGTCAACTAGGTGCGCATGAAGTAGGGCATACACTTGGGTTTACGCATAATTTTGCAGCAAGTACAAATGGTAGATCCTCAGTAATGGATTATCCACATCCTACTGTTTCTCTTAATAATGGAGAAGTAGATTTAAGTAATGCTTACGATGTTGGTATTGGAGATTGGGATAAAGTTATAGTTGCATATAGTTATTCGGAATTTGATAAAGATTCGAATGAAACTACCGAATTAAATAAAATCCTTGATAAAGCAAAAACTGATGGTTTGCGTTTTATTGCTGATAGCGATGCACGAGCACAAGGAGGTGCTCATGCTTTAGCGCATCTTTGGGATAATGGTAAAAGTGCTTCAGAAGAGTTAAATAATCTATTAGCAGTAAGAAAAAAAGCTATTTCAAATTTCTCGATTGATAATATACGTTCAAACGAGCCGTATTCTATGTTAGAAGACGTTTTTGTGCCATTGTATTTTTTCCATCGTTATCAAGCAGCAGCAGCAGCTAAAGTTGTAGGTGGCTTAGATTACAACTATGTAGTAAAAGGTGATGGACAACTAACAGTTAAAAGCGTAGATGTCTCTATACAAAAACAAGCATTAAGTGCATTATTAAATTCAATTAATGCCGAAACATTAGCAATTCCAAAAAATAAATTAAGTCTATTTCCTCCACGTGCTTTTGCTTATGGAAGAACAAGGGAATCCTTTAAAGGAAAAACAGGAGTTGCTTTCGATCCATTTAGTGCCGTATCAACAGCAAGTGAGATGACATTAAAGTTGTTACTACATCCTCAGCGTGCTAATAGAATGATTCAGCAAAAAAGCTTAGATACGAATCAATTAGGATTAGAAGATGTACTAAAAATTCTTATAGATAATACTTTTAATAAAAAACATAAAGATGTTTATTTAAAAGAGGTGCAACAAATGATAAATATTAATGTGTTACAACAAATAATGAACCTTGCAGTTAACGATAATGCCTTTTTTCAAGTGAATGCTATTGCAAACAAAGCGATTCAAAATATTGCAATGAATTTAGATAATAGTACTTACGGATTGCAGTATGTACGATTAATAAAGCGCTTTAATGAAAAGCCAGAAGCGTTTAAATTAGAATTAGCTCCTAAAATTCCAGATGGTTCGCCAATTGGAAGTGGTATTTGTAATTATATATCAAACTAATTTATGACCATAGACCTAAGAAGCGATACCGTTACCAAACCAACAAAACCTATGTTGGAAGCTATGATGCAAGCTAAAGTTGGCGACGATGTTTTTAAAGAAGACCCAACTGTAAACGAGTTAGAAAAACGAATAGCAAGTATGTTTGGTAAGCCAAAAGCTTTGTTTTTTCCTTCTGGTACAATGGCAAATCAAACCGCAATAAAATTGCACACAAATCCGGGAGATCAAGTGATTTGTGATAAATATGCTCATATTTTTAATTATGAATCTGGAGGCGCAGCATTTAATAGTGGTGTGTCTTGTAATTTAATTGATGGAAATAGAGGTATGTTTACCGCAAATCAAGTTAAGGAAGCCATAAACCCAAATGCGTTTTATTATAGTAAAACAAGTTTAGTTGAAATAGAGAACACGACAAATAAAGGTGGAGGTGCATGTTGGGATTTTGACGAAATAAAAAAAATCAGAAAAATTTGTGATGAAAATAATTTAGGTTTTCATTTAGATGGTGCCAGAATATGGAATGCTTTGGTTACTAAAAACGAAACAGCTAAGCAGTATGGAGATGTTTTCGATACTATTTCGGTGTGTTTAAGTAAAGGTTTAGGTTGCCCAATAGGGTCAGTTTTGGTAGGTAACGAGAAGATTATGGAAAACGCTATTAGAATAAGAAAAATATTTGGCGGTAATATGAGGCAAGTTGGTTATTTGGCAGCGGCAGGATTATATGCTTTAGATAATAATATGGATAGATTAGCTGATGACCATAATAGAGCAAAAGAAATAGGGGAGACGTTAAGTAAATTATCAATAATAAAAACAGTTGAACCTATTGAAACTAATATTGTAATTTTCGAGTTGAATAGCGATGTTGACGAAACAGGTTTTGTACAAAAATTAACAGATAACAACATTCATATAATAGGAATGGGTGGCGGAAAATTACGTATGGTTACGCATTTAGATTATACCGGTGTTATGCATGAAAAGTTTCTTGATTTTATAAGAAGTATTTAGTTTTTATTCAACAAAATTTCAATTTCTTTAGGTATAAAAAGTTCTTCTTTTGTTGGATATACAAGAATGGTATATTTAAAGCTATCATTAATCCGATAAATTTTCTTATCGGTTTTAAAAAATCATTTTTTGTTGAACAACTAATAAATAGCCAAGATTAAAAAAAGAGAAAGTGATATTGAATTTTTTATAAGTTTCATTCTACTTAAACATATCCATTCCAGAAATATTAGGCATACCTTCTTTAGCAACTGCAGATAGTTCCGCTTCATTAATACTTGTAGCTCTTTCAATAGCTTTGTTAAGTGTTAAAACAAGATAATCTTCAAGTTGTTCTTTGTCTGCTAGCAATTCATCATCAATCGTAATAGATTTTATTTGTCTATTCGCTGTAAGTGTTACTTGTAATAAATTATCACTGCTTTTTTCATCAATTAAAACTGTATCCAAACGTTTTTTAGTTTCTTCAACTTTCTTTTGGGCTTCTTTAAGTTTGCCCATCATACCCATCATATCTCCAAACATAATTTTATAAATTTTAATTCAACGCAAAGCTATTTAATTTTTATACTTTTGAATGCTAAAATTAAGAATAAATATTTCTCTCTTTTGAAAAACACAATTTCTCCTCCAATTGCTAAAAAGCAACCTAAAGAACTTTCTATTCATAATGATGTAAGAATCGATAATTACTATTGGTTAAATGATAAAGAAAATCCTGAAGTAATTGATTATTTAAATAATGAAAATAAGTATACCAAAAGTATGATGAAGCATACTGAAGGCTTTCAGAAGAATTTATTTGAAGAAATGAAAGGTAGAATTAAAGAAGACGATACTTCAGTGCCATACAAATTAAATGGATATTGGTATATAACTCGTTTTGAAAAAGGACAGGATTACCCAATATATTTGCGTAAAAAAGAAACTTTAGATGCATCAGAAGAAATTTTGTTTAATTGTAATGATATGGCAAAAGACCATTCTTATTTTAAATTAGGCGGTATTTCAATAAGTCCAGACAATACGTTAGCAGCTTTTTCTACCGATACAGTTAGTAGACGTCAATATACTATTCAAATTAAAAATTTAGTTACAGGTGAAATTTATTCAGATAAAATAAAAAATACAACTGGAAGCGCAACTTGGGCGAGCGATAATAAAACGCTGTTTTATACAATTAAAGATGAAGTGACGTTGCGTTCACATAAAGTTTTCAAACATAAATTATATACAGAAACAAAAGAAGATGTTGAGGTTTATTATGAGGCAGACGATACATTTAACACGTTTGTATACAAATCAAAATCTAAAAAATATATCATTATTGGGTCTTCAAGTACAGTAAGTACAGAATATCGTTTTTTAAATGCTGATACACCAGATGGAGATTTTAAGATATTTCAAGAACGTCAACGTGATTTAGAATATAGTATAGCGCATTATGAAACATCATTTTATATTATTTCAAATAATGATGAATCAACAAATTTCAAGCTATCAAAAACAAACGAAAACACTACAGAAAAGTCACATTGGCAAGATGTTATTCCTCATAGAAAAGATGTTTTATTAGAAGATATTGAAATTTATAAAGATTATTTAGTAGTAAATGAGCGTAAAAACGGACTAAATAATTTGCACATTATGAGTTGGGACGGAAATGAAGATTATTATTTGCCTTTTAATTCTGAAACATACACAGCATATATTGGTAATAATCCCGATTTTGATAGCCATATTTTGCGGTATGGATACAACTCATTGACTTGTCCAAGTTCGGTTATAGATTATAATTTTAAAACGAAACAAAGTGAAATAAAAAAGGAGCATGAAGTTTTAGGAGGAAAATTTAATAAAGATAATTATATATCTGAGCGTATTTGGGCAACAGCGAAAGATGGTGTAAAAGTGCCAATTTCCTTAGTTTATAAAAAAGGGACAGAATTAGACGGAACAAGCCCTTTGCTACAATATGCATATGGTTCGTACGGTTCAACTATAGATCCCTCTTTTTCAAGTATTCGTTTAAGTATGCTTGATAGAGGTTTTATTTATGCTATTGCTCACGTTCGTGGAAGTGAATATTTAGGTAGAAATTGGTATGAAAACGGTAAATTATTAACTAAAATAAATACGTTTACAGATTTTATTGATTGCTCAAAACATTTGATTGCTCAAAATTACACTTCAAATAGGCATTTATATGCTTATGGAGGTTCGGCAGGCGGATTATTAATGGGAGCAATTATTAATATGAATCCAGAATTATACAACGGTGTTTTAGCAGCTGTTCCTTTTGTTGATGTGGTTACCACAATGTTAGATGATACAATTCCATTAACAACAGGAGAGTATGACGAATGGGGAAATCCTAATAACATTGAATATTATAACTATATGAAATTGTATTCACCTTACGATAATGTTGAAGCTAAAGAATACCCACATATGTTAGTAACAACTGGTTTGCACGATTCTCAAGTGCAATATTGGGAACCTGCAAAATGGGTAGCAAAACTTAGAGAGTTAAAAAGTGATTCTAATACACTATTACTTCATACGGATATGGATTCTGGTCATGGTGGTGCTTCAGGTCGTTTTGAGAGCTTAAAAGAAGTCGCATTAGAGTATGTTTTCTTATTAGATTTAGAGGGAATTCATGCTTAATCAAAAAAAAATGTTTATTTTTGTCAGGTTTTAAGTTACACTTATTTTTAGTAATATTACTGTAGCTTATAAAAAGCATTTATGAAACACAAAAATCAGGTTTTTGATAGTGTATTAGATTTAATAGGTAAAACTCCGCTTATTAGACTTAATAAAATAACTTCGAAGTATAAAGGTAACTTTTTTGCAAAAGTAGAAGCCTTTAATCCAGGACATTCTTCAAAAGATAGAATAGCACTTTACATAATAGAGCAAGCTGAAAAGCAAGGCATTTTAAAACCAGGCGATACCATTATAGAAACTACCTCTGGTAATACAGGTTTTAGTATTGCTATGGTTAGTATAATTAAAGGTTATAATTGCGTTTTAGCAGTAAGTTCTAAATCATCGGCAGATAAAATAGACATGCTAAAAACAATGGGAGCAAAGGTTTATGTTTGTCCTGCGCATGTTAGTGCAGACGATTCTAGGTCTTATTATCAAGTTGCTAAACGTTTGCATGAAGAAATAAAAGGTTCGGTATATATAAACCAGTATTTTAATCAATTGAATATTGATGCGCATTATCTGTCTTCAGGTCCAGAAATTTGGAATCAAACTGAAGGTAAAATAACACATCTTATTGCCTGTAGTGGAACTGGAGGAACTATTTCTGGTATAGCAAAGTATTTAAAAGAGCAAAATTCAGATATTAAAGTTATTGGTGTGGATGCTTTTGGTTCTGTGATTAAAAAATATCATGAAACAAGAGAGTTTGATGCAGAAGAAATTTATCCGTACAGAATTGAAGGTTTAGGTAAAAATTTAATACCAACAGCTACAGATTTTGATGTTATTGATGAATTTGTAAAAGTAACAGATGAAGAAAGTGCACATACAGCTAGATTAATTGCAAGAACAGAAGGTTTATTTGTTGGTTACACATCTGGTGCAGCAATGCAAGCTATTAAGCAATTAAACGAACAAGGAAGATTTGCAGAAAACGATAATGTTGTTGTAATATTTCCAGACCACGGTTCGCGTTATATGAGTAAAATTTATAGTGATAAATGGATGCAAGAACAAGGATTTTTCGATAGTATTCATGAAGAATCAGCAGAAACTATCCAGTATATAAAATAATATTTACAAAACATATTGAAAAAAGAGGTGGATTTTTGATATAACAAAAAACTACCTCTTTTTTTATTTTATGAATAATTGAACGGTAAAAATTATGTTCAAACCATATAAATATTTAATTTTGCAATAACTAACTAAAACTTAAAAAGCATTCATCATACAATATTTAATTGTATGTGTTTGATTTTGATAGCACTAAGATTTATAATAGATGAGAGATTTATTTGAAAAGATTTATAAAGATAAAGGACCATTAGGAAAGTGGGCTTCACAAGCAGAAGGTTATTTTGTATTTCCTAAATTAGAAGGCGAGATATCTAACCGAATGAAGTTTCAAGGAAAAGATGTTATTACTTGGAGTATTAATGATTATCTAGGATTGGCTAACCATCCAGAAGTACGTAAAGTAGATGCACAAGCAGCTGCAGATTACGGTTCTGCATATCCAATGGGAGCAAGAATGATGTCTGGTCATACAGGTTTACATGAACAACTTCAAAATGAATTAGCAGAATTTGTAAATAAAGAAGCTTCTTATTTATTAAATTTTGGGTATCAAGGCATGGTTTCTACCATTGATGCCTTAGTTTCAAAAAATGACATTATTGTTTATGATGTTGATGCACATGCCTGTATTATTGATGGAGTAAGATTGCATCATGGAAAGCGTTTTACTTACAGACATAACGATATAGAAAGTTTAGAAAAAAACTTAGATAGAGCTACTAAAATGGCTGAACAAACTGGAGGAGGGATTTTAGTAATTTCTGAAGGTGTGTTTGGTATGCGTGGAGAACAAGGACGTTTAAAAGAAATAGTAGCGCTTAAAGAAAAATATAATTTTAGATTTTTTGTTGATGATGCACATGGTTTCGGTACACTTGGTAAAACAGGAGCAGGAGCAGGAGAAGAGCAAGGTGTTCAAGATGGTATAGATGTATATTTTGCAACGTTTGCAAAAGCTATGGCAAGTACAGGAGCATTTATAGCAGCAGACCAAGAAATTGTTGATTATTTAAAATACAACTTGCGTTCTCAAATGTTTGCTAAATCGTTACAGATGCAATTAGTTGTTGGTGCTTTAAAGCGTTTAGATATGCTGAGAACAATGCCAGAATTAAAACAAAATTTATGGACTATTGTTGATACGCTGCAATCTGGATTAAAAGAGCGTGGTTTTGATATTGGAACAACACAAAGTTGTGTGACACCTGTGTTTTTAAATGGAAGTATTCCCGAGGCAATGGCATTGGTTAGAGATTTACGTGAAAACTACGGAATATTCTGTTCTATAGTGGTTTATCCTGTTATACCTAAAGGATTAATATTACTTAGAATGATTCCTACGGCTACACATACTTTGGAAGATGTATCAGTAACATTAGATGCTTTTGATGCTATTAGAACACGTTTAGAAAACGGAACTTACAAGCGTTTATCTGCCGCAGTTATGGCAGCAATGGGAGAATAAAATTTTCAAAATATAAATAAGAATAAATCCGATTTAATAATCGGATTTATTTTATGCAATATCTTTTTTAAACGTGCAACGTTTTTTGTGTGTTACGGGATTAAAGTTTTTCCAAATTTTATGAATTGCTGTGTTGTCTGCTAGTTCTGGTGTTCGCAAACATTCAACAATTCCTTTTTTACTAAAACTCTCATGAAACTCATTAAAAACAATAGCATGTACGCCTTTGTTTTGGTAGTCTGGATGTACTCCAATTAAATAGAATGTTACTTTTTTACTATGTTTTTTAGCATGTAATAAATGTCGTATTCCAAAAGGGAATAATTTGCCATTCATTTTTTGTAAAGCTTCAGCATACGACGGCATTACAATTCCAAAGGCTACTAATTCATCATTTTCATCAACAACAAATTTGATGTATTCTGGATTTATAAAACTTAAAAATTTCTTTTTAAAATAGGTAATTTGTATATCGGTAATTTTTACAAATGAAGATAGTGATGAATAGCTTTTGTTAAATAAATCAAACATTTTATCAGCATAAGGCATCACTTCGCTTGTTTTAGAAAAATACAAAGGTTTTAATTTGTAGCGTTTTTTTATGATTTCTTGTATTCTATAAAAATTTTCCTTTTTAATATCAGAAAAAGCGTGTTTGTTTTCTAAGTATTCCTTTTCTATTTTATATCCAAGTTGCTCAAAATGAGAAGCGTAATACGGATGGTTATACCATGTTATCATGGTGCCTATATGGTCAAATCCATAAGTTAAAACGCCTACTTTGTCTAAATTAGAAAACCCGACAGGGCCTTCTATGTATTCAAGATTATTTTCTTTACCAATAGAGTTTACTTTTTCAAGTAGAGCTTTAGTAATATCAACATCATCAATAACATCAAACCAACCGAAACGCATCTTTTTTAAATCCTGATCTTTAACTTCCAGCCAGTTAATTATGGCAGCAATACGACCAACAATTTCATCATTTCTATATGCAAGAAACAGAGTAGCTTCGGCATCATTAAAAACAGGGTTTTCTTTTTTGTTGAAAGTTTTAATTTCCTGACTAATAATAGGTGGAACCCAGTATTTTGAGTCTTTATATAATTTAAAAGGAAATTTTACAAAAGCTTTTAAATCTTTTTTTGTTTTAACTTCTTTTACTACAATCATATTTAAGCGGAAATTCTTTGCCTTTTAATTATCGTCAAAATCTGTATCATCTCGTTTTTGTTTTTTATTAACTTCTTTGGCTTCAATATTTTTATTCTTTTTCTTCTTGTTTTTATTTCGTTTAGATCTTCTTTTGCCCTCATCTTTTGCATCAGTTCCATTGTCAATTTCTTTGTCTTTATGAAAATCTAATCTATATGATGCTCCAAAATTCACACCAAAAACTGATGGCGTGTCTTTTGTATTAAAGGTTAATGCAGTATCTAACTGAAAATCTTCACCCCATAAATACGCACCGCCAAATCTAAAAAGATTGTCTGCATAAAAATCGCTCTGAATACCTTGAGCTTCACCAAAAATCACCCATTTAGGGTTAAATGAATGTGTAAGTGTTAATATATATTGAAAATCAGATTGTTCAGAACCAATTCTATCTTTTATTAAATTCATTACAAATACCCAACCGCCAGCAAAATTATTTTGAGTAGCAATCATAACTTTAGGGCTAAAACCTTCAACTCCTGGAGCGGTATATGGATTGTCTTTAGTGTCGAAATTTGCTCCTAAATAAACAGATACAGCAGGAATTAAAGATTTCCATTTAAAACGATGATTAGCATTCCAGCTATATAAATTTGGTTTACTGTCTTCTGAGTTTTTATAAGGGTCGTACACTAAATATTTTGCGCCAATAGCAATGCTTTTAAAGTTTGAACGCTTGTCTTTTGCCGAAATATTTGATAAGTATGTTTTGGTGTCGTTCTGATAAATACCTTCAATATTTAATTCTAATTCTTCAAATAATAAACCATATCTAGCCATAAAGTCAATTCCAAAACCTGAAATCTCATAAGCTGTAACAGGAGTTCTTTTTTCTTTTAAAATATATGGACCAACTTCAAACTGTGCGACATTGGTGCCTACAGAGAATGCACTTTTAGATGTCCCTGGTCTGTTGGAATTTATTACATCGGTATATTGACTGAATGCAAGTGTGGTAAATAAGCTTGCTATAATAACTAAAGTAGATTTGATGGGTTTCATAATCAATGTTTTAAATTACATTTATGTATTTATTTGCAATACATGCTTAATAATTCTAGTTAAGGTTTCTCAAATATAGATATTTTATATTTTTTTTATCATTTTTGAACGTTTTTTAAATGTATAGAATTGTATTTTTGTAAAAAATAGTTTTTATGCTTCAGCACGCATCCGCAGCAGGGCTTGTTAAAATGATATTAATAATATTGTTAATCTATTATGGGATTAAAATATTATCAAGACTTTTTGCGCCATTTCTTTTAAAGTATGTTGCAAAAAAAGCAGAACAGCGTTTTGGTGGACAATTTGGACAACAACCGCAGCAAAAACAAAAAAAAGCAGGCGAGGTATCTATTGATAAAATGCCAAAATCTAAATCTTCAAATAAAAATGTTGGTGATTATGTAGATTATGAAGAAATTGACTAATTTCACATTCATAGTTTTTAACACATATTCATGCAACTTTCATTTAAAAAATTACTTCCTCATATATTAGTTTTACTAGGATTTGTTATAATTTCCTTGGCATATTTTAGTCCAGTTTTAAAAGGTAAGCAAATATTTCAGAGCGATATTAAGCAATATATCGGTATGTCTAAACAGCAAAAGAGTTTTAAAGCTAGCACAGGCGAGGAAACCTATTGGACAAATAGTGCATTTGGAGGTATGCCAACTTACCAGTTAGGAGCAAAGTATCCACATAATTATATAAAAAAATTAGATTTAACACTACGATTTTTACCAAGACCAGCCGATTATCTGTTTTTATATTTAATAGGTTTTTATGCCCTTTTATTGGTGTTAAAAGTAGATTATAAACTGGCAGCACTTGGCGCGATAGCTTTTGGATTTTCTACCTATTTAATAATAATTTTAGGTGTTGGTCATAATAGTAAAGCGCATGCTATTGCGTATATGCCGTTGGTTTTAAGCGGAATTCTACTCACATTTCAAGGAAAATATATAAAAGGATTTTTGCTCACCGTTGTCGCTATGGGTTTAGAATTGGTGTCTAACCATTTTCAAATGACCTATTATTTACTATTACTTGTAATAGTAATTGGTATCGCATATTTGGTTGATGCGTATAAAAAGAACATGTTACCGCATTATTTTAAATCGGTTGGGGTGTTGGTGCTTGCTGTTGCGCTTTCAATTGCATTAAATGCTACTGGTATTTTAGCTACACAAGAATATGTAAAGGAAAGCACCCGAGGTAAGAGTGAATTAACTATAAATCCTGATGGTTCGCCAAAAGAAGCAACTTCTGGATTGGATAGAGATTATATCACCCAATTTAGCTATGGGATTATTGAAACCTTCAATTTGTTTATACCACGATTTATGGGTGGTGGTAGTTATGAAGGTGTAAGTAAAGATTCCGAAACTTATGAAGCTCTTAGAAAATTAGGAGTGCCTACGCATCAAGCGTTGCAAGAATCTAAACACGCACCAACGTATTGGGGAAAACAACCTATTGTTGAAGCGCCAGCGTATATAGGAGCAGTTGTATTGTTTCTGTTTGTATTTGCATTGTTTTTAATAAAAGGACGCTTAAAATGGTGGTTAGTTGGCGGGGTAATTTTATCATTATTATTATCCTATGGAAAGAATCAGCCATTTACATTTTTGACCGACTTCTTTATCGATTACGTACCGCTTTATAACAAATTTAGAGCTGTAAGCTCTATTCAAGTTCTTTTAGAATTATGTATTCCTGTTTTAGCAATTTTCGGATTGGTAAGATTATTTAATGATTTTGAAAAGAAAGAAGATAAATTAAAGGCTTTAAAATATTCTACAATTATTACTGGTGGACTTGCATTAGTGTTTTTATTGTTTAAAACGTCATTATTTGATTTTGTTGGGGCTTCCGACGGGTATTACAGACAAAATTACGGTCAAGTATTTATTGACGCTATAAAAGAAGACAGGAAAACCATTTTCACACAAGATACTCTTAGAACCCTAATATTAGTGCTGCTTTCGGCTGGTGCGATTTTTATGTTTTTAAAAGATAAGCTGAAAGAAAAATGGGTAATTGTGCTTTTTGGTGCTCTTATTCTATTTGATTTGGCAGGTGTTGATAAGCGCTATGTGAATAACGATGATTTTGTTTCTGCAATACAAGTAAATGAACCGTTTCAGATGAATGAAGCCGATAAAGAGATTTTAAAAGATAAATCACATTATCGAGTTTACGATTTAGTTGGAGGTCGCGCAAAGCCGTCATATTATCATAATTCATTAAATGGTTATAATGCTGCGGAATTAAAACGTTATCGTGAATTATTTGATTTTTATATCTCAAGAAATAATATTAATGTATTAAATATGTTGAACACGAAGTATATTATTATTGAAGATGACAACAGGAAACCAGTAACATACACAAACGAAGAAGCTAATGGGAATGCTTGGTTTATAAAAGAATTAAAGAAAGTTACTTCAACAAATGAAGAAATTAAACAACTTGATAGTTTAGATAATAAACGTATAGCAATTTATACTTTGCCAAAAGAAATTATAGAATATCAAACACTAAAAAGTAATTATGTTGTTGATTCTACAGCATCAATTAATCTAGTTGAATACAAGCCAAACTATTTAAAATACAAATCCAACAATAAAAACAAGGGTTTTGCAGTGTTTTCAGAGGTTTACTACGGCAATGGCTGGAAAACATTAGTAGATGGAAAAGAAATGACGCATATGCGGGTAAATTACACATTGCGAGGCATGGATGTGCCAGCAGGAAATCATACAATAGAATTTAAGTTCGACCCAGATGTTGTTAAAACAGGAAGTCGTATTGCGTTAGCAAGTTCTGTGTTGTTTGGATTACTGTTAATGGCAGGATTGTTTTACGAGTCTAAGAAAAAAGGAAAAGAAAGTGCGTAAAAAAGCACTTATAATCACTTATTATTGGCCACCTGCTGGTGGACCTGGAGTTCAGCGTTGGTTGAAATTTGTTAAGTATTTACCAGAGTTTGATGTTGAACCTATTGTTTATATTCCAGAAAATCCTAATTATCCTTTAGTAGATGAAAGTTTGGCTTCTGAAGTTTCAAAAGATGTTACTATTTTAAAGCAACCAATTTCAGAGCCTTATAAGCTAGCTGGTTTGTTTTCAAAAAAATCATCAAAAACCATAAGTAAAGGTGTTATTTCAGAAAGAGATAATCAAAGTTTTATTGAAAAAACAATGCTTTATATACGTGGGAATTTCTTTATTCCAGATGCACGTAAAAGTTGGGTAAAACCTTCTGTCGCTTATCTTTCTAATTATATTTCAGAAAATAATATTGAAACCATTATCACAACTGGTCCGCCACATAGTTTGCATCTTATAGGGTTACAATTAAAAGAAAGGTTAGGAGTGAAGTGGTTAGCAGATTTTAGAGACCCATGGACAACTATTGGCTACCACAAGCAACTAAAACTTACAAAAAGCTCGCAGCAAAAACACAAACAGTTAGAGAAACAAGTTTTAAATACTGCGGATACACTAATTGTAACGAGTAACGTGACTAAAAAAGAATTTTCAAATATTACAATAAAACCTATTGAAGTTATTACAAATGGGTATGATTACGAATCGGTTTGTAAAGTTGAATTAGACGAGAAATTTTCAATAGCTCATATTGGGTCATTATTATCAAAAAGAAACCCAGAAATTTTATGGAAAGTATTACATGATTTAGTAAAAGAAAATGAAGATTTCGCTAAATATTTTCAACTTAATTTTGTTGGTTTTGTAAGTGAGAATGTGCTAAAATCAATTAAAAAATATGATTTGAGTAATCATGTAAATGAAGTAGGTTATCTTTCACATAATGAATCTATTGTGTTTCAAAAAAAATCACAAGTATTATTATTAATTGAAATAGATTCAGAAGACACCAAATGTATTATTCCTGGCAAATTATTTGAGTATATGGTTTCCAATAGACCAATAGTTGCTTTAGGTCCAAAAGGATCTGATGTTGAAACTATCATCAAAGAAAC
>Ga0256845_1001176_pt1 | contig 21673 bp, 10 predicted proteins | sample RiftiametaG_FD_189101 | JGI IMG/M metagenome (GOLD analysis project Ga0256845, IMG submission 189101) | Tube worm associated microbial communities from hydrothermal vent at the East Pacific Rise, Pacific Ocean - Riftia | ecosystem: Host-associated > Annelida > Integument > Unclassified ... | reverse complement strand
TGACGAACAACTGGCCAACACCGACCCCCACAGCGCCCAAGCCAAGCGCGACCTCTCCGTCTCCCTCAGCAAGCTCGGCGACGTCGACGTCGCCGCCGGCAACCTCCAAGCCGCCCGCCGCCTCTTCGCTCGCTGCTCCGCCATCCTCGAACAACTGGCCAACACCGACCCCCACAGCGCCCAAGCCAAACGCGACCTCTCCGTCTCCCTGGGCAAGCTCGGCAACGTCGACGTCGCCGCCGGCAACCTCCAAGCCGCCCGCCGCCTCTTCGCTCGCTGCTCCGCCATCCTCGAACAACTGGCCAAGACCGACCCCCACAGCGCCCAAGCCAAGCGCGACCTGGCGATATCCTACGGACGCATGGCAAGGGTCGAAGAAGCTCGCGCGAGCGAGTGGCTCGACCGTTCGGTGGCCATCCTGCGAGCATGTTGCGCGGCAGACCCGACCAATGCCGTGGTCACCTGCGAACTCGCAGTAACGCTCTTCCAACTCGGCCAGGCAGGCTTCGAACAAGGTTCGCAGGAGGAGGCAGCCTCACATCTCCTGCAAGCTCACAAGCTCTTCGAGCAGCTCCGAGAAGCCGGAGCACTCGAGGCACGCTACGTCGAGGCCGCCGACATGCTCGCTCAGATGTTCGGACACCAGTCGGACCACACTCGGAGCAATGACTCAGGTCTCGGCGAGCACGAGACAAAACCAAAACCAAAACCAAAACAAAGAACGACGACTTTGTCGCGAAAACCGAAACCGTCCTAAGCCCACCACACCGCCCCCAAACCAACACCTCCAGCAACCCACCACCAAGCCCAGCTTGCGAGTCAGCACTCACTCGCGGCGTCCTAAAGCATGCGTGCAAGTCGGTTGTGGTCGTTCGCCTCGCTGCTCTCGCTCGTCGCTCTTCTGATCGCAACTCCGGCGAGCGCATCGTCGATTGATCCATCAACATCGACGGTCGGCGGCGACTTCCGGGGCTGCCCTGGCCCAAGCGATCCGCTCATTCCGCTCTCCACGAGTCGCCATTGGCCTCTGTGTACGTCTGCACTCGTTGAGCGTCGCGACGGCCTGTTTTGGCATGACGCTTTATTTGATGAAGCACAACATCATCGGCCTGCGGACCTGGGCCTGGTGAGCTCAGTCGACGGCGAGGGTTGGTGAGGAGAGCAGGGCCTCGATGTCGTCCATGGTCAGTTTTTTGCCGCCGGTTGTATCGCGGCCGAGGGCGCTCTCGGCCACCTGGCGCTTGCGGGCGCCTAGTTCGACCATCTTTTGTTCGACGGTGTCTTCGCAGACCAGGCGGTAGACGTTGACCGGTTTCTCTTGGCCGATTCGGTGGGCCCGGTCGGTGGCTTGATCTTCGACCGCGGGGTTCCACCAGGGATCGTAGTGGATCACGGTGTCGGCCTCGGTGAGCGTCAGGCCGCTGCCGCCGGCCTTGAGCGAGATCAGGAAGACGGGCGGTCCGTATTTGGTCTGGAAGGTTTTGACCAACTCTTCGCGGTTTTTAGTGCCGCCGTGCAGCCAGAGGAATTCGATCTCCATCTCTTTGAGGGCGGCGCCGATGATCTTTTGCATCTCGACGAATTGGGAGAAGACGAGCACCTTGGAGCCCGAGCCGATGGCGTCGCCGATAAGCTCTTTGAAGGCCTCGAGCTTGGCCGAACCCGGCAGTGTGGCCATGTCGGGCAGGCGGAGCAGGCGGGGATCGCAGCAGATCTGGCGGAGGCGGGTGAGCGCCGCGAGGATCGTCATCTGCGATTTTTCCAGGCCGACATCGTCGATCCTGCCCATGATCTCGGAGCGCGCAGCCTTGAGGATGCGGTTGTAGAGGCCGAGCTGGGTGCGGCCCATGTTGACGAAGAGCGTCTGCTCTGTCTTTGGGGGCAGCTCCTTTGCGACGTCCTCCTTGCGGCGGCGCATGATGAAGGGGCGAATCCTGGCGCGCAAAGCCTCGAGGGCACTGCGATCACCGTCTTCGATCGGTCGCACAAAGGTTTTTTGAAACTCGCTGAGCTTGCCGAGGAAGCCGGGCGCGAGGAAATCGAAGATCGCCCAGAGGTCGGCGAGGTGGTTCTCGACGGGGGTGCCAGAGAGCGCCAGACGGTGTTCGGCCTTGAGCCTGCGCGCCGATTTGGCGGTGGAGGTGGTCCAGTTCTTGATGTACTGGGCCTCGTCGAGGATCACGTAGCGGAATTTGATCTTGACCAGCTCGTCGATGTCGCGCCGGAGCAGTGCGTACGAGGTGACGATGATGTCCCGCTTTTTGAGGAGGCGGCGGTTCTCGGCGCGGTCGGGGCCGTACCACATCAGGATGCTCAGGCTCGGCGCCCACTTGGCGACCTCTTGTTTCCACACCGAGACCACTGAGGTTGGGCAGACGATCAGCGTTGGCGCCTCGCCCTCTTGCTCCTTGGCCTTGGTCAGCAAGGCGATCGCCTGCACCGTTTTGCCGAGACCCATGTCGTCGGCGAGGATGCCGGTCATCTGGTTTTTGTGGAGCTGCCAGAGCCAGGCGAAGCCCGAGCGCTGGTACTCGCGGAGTTTGGCCGTGAGCGCCTTGGCCTTTCGCGGAGCCCGTGAGGACTTCTCGCCGGTCATGTTGGACATCAGGCGCTTGACCTCCTTGGCGACTTCGGCGGAGGGCACCGCGGTCAGGAGGCGCGAGAGCGTGCCGAGTTCTAAGGTCGAGAGTTCGGCGTGGCCGACCTTGTCGAAATCGATGGCGCTGGAGGCATCGGCGATCGGCTCTAAAAGCTTGGGGTCGAGCTTGGCGACCGAACCGTCGGCGAGCGTGACCCAACGGCGACCGTCGTGCAGCCAGCGCAGGAGATCGCGGAAGGAAATGAGGCCCTCTTCGCCGTCGATCTCGACGACTGCTTCGATGTCGAGCACCGAGCCCTTGCGGTTGGAGACCGAGAGCTTGGGCGATGGCGACTTGGAGCGGATCTTGGGCAGCTCGGGCACCCGCTTGTCCCAGGCCTCGGGCAGCAGGGGGATGCCGACGATCATAAACTCGACCGCCGCATCGCCGTTGGCGATGAAGCCGTCGTCGGCCTGGGTGTTGCGCAGACCCAGGTTTGTGAGCACTTGGCGGGCAGCGGCCTCGCCGGCGAGATCGCGGTAAAAGGAGACCGAGTCGCCGCCGTCGAGGTAGGCGGAGAAGCGCGGCGACTCGGGATCGGTGCCCTTGATCTCGATGGTGACGTCTTGGTAGCGAGCGGCGAGCCGTACCTGGATGCGCGAGGCATCGCCTTCGATCGTCGCGATGATCACGTCGATTTCGCGGGAGTCCGAGGCGAGCGCAAAGAGGTCCTTACGCGGGATGCCGACGGTCATCAGTTGATCGGAGAGCGTGTCCATTTGGTCGGCGCTGACGCGGCTGTCCATGACGATCTTGGACTGCTTGGCGACCGCGGCGAGCACCCAGGGCGGGGTGTCGGGGACTAAGAAAAGCTCGCCGGTGGTCAGGACCAGGAACCAGGTTGGAGCGCCGGCGATCACCCGGCCGTCCTCGACCTCGAAGGTGCGGCCCTGCACTGGCTCCTCGAGGAATGCGTGCAGGTCGATTGTCGCCGAACCCTGGCGCGGCTCGGCGCGCACTCGGAGTGCGAGCGGTTCGCGGATGAACTTGAGGCGACCGATGCCCTTGAGGCTGACGGCCGCGTTGCGGGCGAAGTAGAGCAGCCCCGCGAGGGCGATGTCGTCGAGCACGTGAACGCCCTCGTCGGTCTCGTCGACCTCCCACTCGATGTAGTTTTGGATCATCTGATCGGCGGGCGCGAGCGCCTGACTGGTGGTCCGTCGCGAGCGGCTGCGGTCGACCGCTGTCGCTCCGCCGCGGAAGATGTGCACGTGCCAGCGGCCCCGTCGAAACTCGATCTGGTAGCGACGACGACGCTGCGGATCGGCGATCACATCCTCGACCCAGGGGTTGTGGGCCATCGTGATCTCGCCGCCCGCGAGGTAGTCGCGGCGAAAGGTGAGGCCGAGCGCGACCGCGTGGTGGCAGATTTTTTCCCAGCCGTCGGTGAAGGTCGGGCAGGTGCAACGGGCGATGATTGGGATCTCGCCTTGGCCGTGCTTGAGCGTCGCTGTGTGGGGGATCGGGTGGGAGCCCTGCACCTTGCCGCGGAGCACCTCGCCGTTGAAGACCAGGTCCGAAACTTTGCCCCGTTCAAAGAGCTCCATTCCGGCGACATGGGCCTTGGGAGAGGTCATCTGCGAGAGCGCTTCGGGCTCCAGGAGGGGGAGAAAAGCCTCGAGGTTGGACACAAATTTTCCTGCGGCGAAATCAGCGGTTCCTAGCTCAGCCCTGCGAAATCCCCTGATTAGAGGCTTTCGGGCGACCTCTCACAGGCTTGCGCCTGCGGGAGGATTTTTGTCGACATGCAGGGTTCGCCGGTGCTTGGATCACCCACAAACCTCGGCTCAGCCGACCACGAAGCCCTGTATCACGGGTGATCCCTGGGGTCTACGACAAAAAGGGAGACTACGCCGCCTTGGGGCTTTGGCAGTGGTCTTTGCGCGCTCCTGCGCGGCTTTGACGGTCTTGCCGAGGTTCTCGCGGGCGGAGCTGGGTAAGGAAACAAGGAAGAGAGGGCAAAAGCAGGCAAAAAGAAGGAAAAAGAAGGAAAAAGAAGAAGAAGGTCAGCGGAGTAGGCCGCCGAGTCGTCGCCGAGTCCGGGCGCGGCGCCAGTCGGAGCGGATCAGGCGGAGGCCGAAGGCGTAGATCAGCCAAAAGACGCCGCCGATCGCCAGTCCGGCCAGCGTCGGCCCGACGATCGGAGCCTCGAGCCGAACCTCGCGTAGCTCGCCCGCGGCTCGCTGCCAGTTGATGGCGAGGAAGATCACGATCACGCTCAGGAGGATCGACCGCAGGAGCGTGAGGCCTGCAAAGCGCCGGCGTCGACCGAGGCCCAGGCCCTCGCTCTCGAGGAAGCTGAGCAAGAGGCGCAACCAGGCGCTGAGCATCGGCACGAGTGAGAAGCCGATGAGACCGGCGAGGCCGGCGACGGCGTCGCTCAGGCGCTCAGCGGTGATGGCGGGGCCGGGCAGCACGGGTCCGAATCTAGCAGCCCTCGCGTGCCTCGGGGCGAGCGCTGGCGGATGACGTTGAGTTCGGCGCAGATCCAGCGGAGCAGGCCCCGAGGGGGGCGCCAGAGCCTGACGTATGCTCTCGCCATGCACGAAAGCGGCGACTATACGGCGATCCAGCAGCGGGCGAAGGAGACAGTTCTGGCGATCCAAGATCGGATCTGTCGGGGCGTCGAGGCGCTCGAGCGAGAGTTTGGTGAGGGCGCGACCTTTGTCGATGATCGTTGGCAGCGCGAGGCCGGCGGAGGTGGTCTTAGCCGGGTGCTTCGCGGCGACATTTTTGAAAAAGCGGGCGTCAACGTCTCGGTCGTGCACGGCGAGCTCAGCCCCGACTTTGCCGCCCAGCTGCACGGCTCTGGCAGCAGTTTTTTTGCCACCGGTGTGTCGCTGGTGTTGCACCCCAAAAATCCGCATGTGCCGACGACACACGCCAACTTCCGCTACATCGAGCACGGCGATCGCCGGTGGGTGGGTGGAGGCGGCGACCTGACCCCTTACTACTTTCAGGCGGAGGACAAGGAGCACTTCCACGGGGCTTGGCAGCGCTACTGCGAGGCTTATCCAGAGATCGCGGACTACCCGGCGTGGCGTGATTGGTGCGACCGCTACTTCTTTCTCAAGCATCGGGGCGAGCGTCGGGGCATCGGCGGCATCTTCTTTGACTATGTGAACGTCGACCCCGAAGCGCCGGGGCACGACACCCAGCTCGTCGAGTTTTTGGGGGCCGGCGGACAGGCGTTCCTCGACGCTTACGTGCCGATCGTGCGCCGCCGTGTCGGCATTCCGTGGACACCAGCGCAGCGGCGCTGGCAGGAACTCCGTCGGGGCCGCTACGTGGAGTTTAATCTGCTCTTTGATCGGGGCACGATCTTCGGGTTGAAGACCGGTGGTCGAACCGAATCGATCCTGATGTCGCTGCCACCACATGTGCAATGGGGCTACTGCGAAGAGCCCGATCCGGGGACTCCAGAGGCGCGCTTGTTAGAGGAGCTGCGCGCACCGCCGCCCGAGGGTCCAGTGGCCGGCTCTGAGAGCTGAGCGCGCGATGCAATGCGTGGCGATCGGACACAGGTGGAAACCCCGTCCGATGGTTTTACCGTGGGGGGTGATTCCACTTGGGTCGATGTCCGTCGTCGCTCGCGGCTAGCTGCAGAGCGACCTGCGGCGGCTTCGGGTGTGGGTAAAGCGGCGGCTCATGACATCCTCCCTTCCCCATGTTTGTTCGGGTCCTCAGGGTCGCTGTGATCGCAGCGCTCAGCACCGTCGCGGCGACCGCTCGTGCGGCGCCGAGCGTCGAGGAGCCGGGCACGGAGGAGCCGAGCGGCGGGCGAGAGAGTGACTCCGATGAGCCCGACGACTCCGAAGAGGATCGCCGGACTGTGGTTGTTCATCGCGCTCGCGGCGAGCACAGGGGGCGGGCTTCGTCGGTGGTTCGTCGTCGCGACATCGAGGAGAGGTTGCCGCGCTCGGCCCCCGACGCGCTTCGCTACGAGCCCGGCGTTTATGTCCAGCAGACCGCGCACAGCCAGGGGTCGCCCTACGTTCGTGGTCTCACCGGGCAGCAGACGATCATGATGTTCGACGGCATTCGCTTGAACAACAGCACCTTTCGTCAGGGTCCGAATCAGTATTTTTTTACCATCGACTCGCGGACCATCCAGCGCTTGGAGGTGGTGCGCGGGGCGGCCTCGACTCGCTACGGATCGGACGCGATGGGCGGGGCTCTGTTGACGACGCCGGTGCAGCCGGCGATGGCGATGGGCGAGCGGGCGTGGACTGTGAAGCCGCGCATGAGCCTGCGAAGTGGCACCGCGGACGGTGAACTCGGCGGTCGTGCCCAGCTAGAACTCGGTTACAAGGGCAAGCTCGGTTTCATTGGTGGCATTGGCTATCGCGATGTCGGTCAACTCAAAACGGCGGGGCCGATCCTCTCGCCGGCCACCGGTGAGCCCGTGCGTTCGCCTCGTTTTGACGACGATGGTGTCACTCAGCTGGGCACAGGTTTTAAAGAGCTAACCGCCGATGCGCGCCTGGTATGGCAGCAGAGCGACCGGTTGCGGTTCACGCTCGGCTATTACGATTACCGCCAGTTTGACGCGCCGCGCACCGACAAGTGTCCGCCTGCGACCGCTCCCGAGAGCGAGTGCCTGACCTACGACGAACAGTTTCGCACGCTGGTCTACGGCGCCGTCGATCTGCGTGCACGTCATGGCCTCGCCGAGACCGGACGGTTCACGCTCTCCTATCAAAAACAGCACGAGCGTCGGAGCCACGAGCGGCCGATGACCTATACCCGCAACGACGGTCGCGATGATGTGCACACGCTCGGCCTCAGCGCGCGGCTGGGTACCCGTCGACTCGCTCCGGTGCCGTGGCTGCGGCTGGGTGCCGACTACGGCGGCGAACTCTACTTCGATACCATTAGCTCCAAGGCCTGGAACATCTACTCGGATGTCGGCATCACCAGTCCACAGAGCCGTGGGCAGTACCTCGACGGCTCGCGCTACCTGAGCTCCGGGGTCTATCTCGAGGGCCAGGCGGAACTCTGGCAGCGCCTCGAATTGCGGGCCGGGGGGCGTCTGGCATTGGCGGCCGCCAGTGCCGAGGGGGACGAGGCTTCGGCGTCGGCGAGCGTGCGGCGGCATTGGCTGACACCGGTCGCCTCGCTCGGTGCGGCGGTGCGGCTTAGCGAGTGGCTGCGAGTGCTTGTCAACCTGGATCAGGGCTTTCGCGCCCCGAACCTCGACGACCTCACCAGCCGCCAGCAGACCGGCCCGGGTTTTCAGCTCGAGAACGCGGATCTCGAGCCCGAGCGGGCAATGTCCCTTGAGACAGGTTTTAAGGTCACGAGTCCCTTTGTCGAGGCAGCGATCTTCGCTTTTCAGTCGCGGATCACGGACATGGTCGCGCGGGCGCCGGTCGAGGTCACAGACTGCCCGGATGGGTCCGCCGGATGTGGCGCTTCGCAGACGGTCTTTAAGCTGGTCAACCTCGAGGACCCGGCGCTTCTTCGCGGCCTCGATGGGGTTGTGCGTGTGATCTTGCCCGCTGGTTTGGGCCTTCGGGCGACGATCGCCTACACCTGGGGAGAGGGCCCCAATCCGGTCGGCGGTGGCACTCCTGCGAGGTTGCCGTTGTCGCGCATTCCACCGCTAAACGGCGCTGCGGAGCTCACCTGGCGCTCGCGAAAGCTCGGCATCTTTAGCGGCGCGGGGCTGCGCTGGGCTCGGACTCAGACCCGCCTGGCGCTTTCGGATGCCTCCGATGTTCGCATCCCAGCCGGTGGCACCCCGGGTTTCGCGGTTTTGGATCTGCGCGCGGGTTATCGCTGGCGGCGTCGGGCGCTCGTCTCGTTGGTCTTCGAGAACGTGAGCAACGCCGCCTATCGCTACCACGGTTCGTCGGTCAACGGCGCCGGCAGGGGCCTGCGGATCGCCGCAGAGTTCGGCTTTTGATCCCCCAGCTCGGGCCGGTTGTGAGGCAGCGCGGATGAGCCCCCAGGGCGGACCGAACCTGGCGATCGTCGGCGATTCGGCCTAGAACCAGAGCGATGCAAAGCGACCCCGACGCGATCGTCATCGGTGCTGGTCCCAACGGATTGGTGGCTGCCGCGGTGCTCGGCCGCGCGGGCCTCCGTGTCTTGGTGCTCGAGGCAAACCCTCAACGTGCAGGCGGAGCGCTCGGCTCTGAAGAGGCCACTCTGCCGGGTTTTGTGCACGATGTCGGCGCGGCCTTCTTCCCCTTCGCAAGGGCGAGTCCGGCGTTTCAAGATCTCGACCTCGAGGGTGCTGGCGTGCGCTGGTTAAACGCACCGATCGAGAGCGCTCACCCTGCACCGGACGGCAGCATCGCGATCATCAGCCGTGATCACGAAGTCACCGCCAAGCACTTCGGGGATGCCCGTGACGGTGATGCTTGGCGTCGTCTCGCCACCTGGCACGCCGCGGTCGAGTCCGACATTCTGGGTTTTCTCCTGCGACCGCTGCCGGCATTGCGGCCGCTGCTGCGCCTCTTGCCGTTTGACCTCTTTCGCCTCGCGCGAATCCTGATGAGTTCGGGGGCGGGTCTTTCAGAGCGTCTCTTTCGCAGCGTCGCGGCGCGGCGGGTATTGCCGGGTCTGGCTTTGCACGTCGATCTCGGCCCCGACGATACCTTCTCTGCGGGGCTCGGCTACATGCTCGGTCTGACCGGGAGCACGGGGGGGTACTGCATCCCCCAGGGTGGTGCTCAAACGATTACCGACGCGCTTGTTCGGCTGATCGAAGGTTACGGTGGCGAGGTCCGCCTTGGCGCTCGGGTGCAGAGGATCATCGCTCGGGATGGTCGAGCGCAGGCGGTGCAGCTCGCCGACGGCTCGGAGATCCGAGCACGTCGGGCCGTACTCGCGAACACTGCGGCGCCGTCGTTGCTCTTGGATCTGCTCGATCGCAAGCTGGTTCCAGGTCGCGTCGTTCGGGCGATGAAGCGCTTTCCCCACGCGTGGGGGGCGTTTAAGGTCGATTGGGCTTTGGACGCGCCGGTGCCCTGGAGTTCGGAACTCGCCCGCCAGAGTGCGGTCGTGCATGCGGGCGATAGCCTCGACGATCTCCGCCGTTTCACGGCTCAGGTTCGCGGCGGTGAAATCCCCGACAACCCTTACTTGGTCGTGGGCCAGCAGAGCATCACCGACCCCAGCCGTGCGCCTGCGGGCAAGCATACGCTCTGGGCCTACTCGAGGGTGCCGCCGTCGGTGAAGGGCGGCTGGGCCAGCCACGCCGAGCGTCTTGCCGACGCCGTCGATGCCCGGATCGAAGGGCTCGCGCCCGGCTTTCGTACACATATTCTCGGTCGGCGGGTTGTCAGCCCTCAAGACCTCGAGGCGATGGATGCCAATCTCGTCGGCGGTGATCTGGGAGGTGGCTCCAATGCTTGGCATCGGCAGCTGATCTTCCGGCCGATCTTTCCGTATTACCAGTACAGGATGCCGCTGCGGGGGCTCTATCTCTGCTCTAGCTACGCCCACCCAGGCGCCGGCGTACACGGTATGTGCGGCTACAACGCGGCGACGATCGCCCTAAAAGACCTCGGTGTGTCCGCGCGGCCGACTTCGTAGATCTGTCCCTGTAGACAGTTCTCCGTAGATCGTGATGTGGTCAATCTGTCTCTGTGGACAGATCGAGAGAAGCCCAGAAAGAAGCCGGTACCCGGGCGGCCCTACTGGAGGGTGACGCCCTTGGTATTGCAGAGGCTCACGAGGGCCTTCTTGGTATTGGCGTCGACCTTGTCGTAGACCTTTTGGGCCTTGGCGGCGTCGCCCATCTTGCACGCGGAGACACCCATCAACTTGAGGGCCTTCTTGTTCTTGTCGATCCCGAAGCTCTGTTTGGCGAGCTTGTAGGCCTGGGAGGCGTTGCCCGCGAGCGAGGCCTTGCGTGCGTCTCCGAGGAGTTCGACGGGGTCGCCCTGTGGCACCGGCTCGGGCGCGGGCGTGTTCTTCTTTTTCTTCTTTTTGGGGCCGGTCTTCTTTTTCTTTTTGGTGGGCGGCAACGCGGGTTCGGGCTCGGGCTCGGGCTCGGGCTCAGGCTCGGTGCCAGCGCTGTCGGCGGGCGGGCCGGCGCTATCGGCGGGGGGACCGGCGCTGTCGGCGGGCTCGCTGCCGCTGTCCTCGGGGTTGCTCTCGGGCTCGCTGCTGCTGTCGTCAGGCGGGCTCTCGGGGGTTTCGGGCTTGGCAGACGCGTCCTCGGGGGTGCCCGCGCTTGCGACCACAGCGGGGCCTTCGCGTGTGTCTGTGGGGGACGTTGTGGAGTCACCGCGCAGAAACATAAAGTAGGCGCCGACACAGAGGCCTAGGAGGATGACGATGAGGATGAGTCCACCGCTGCCGCTTTTTTTCTCGGGCTCGCTGTAGCTCTCGTAGCTCGGCGCTTCGGCGGCGGCTTCTAGGCCCACAGCTGCCGCGGCTGCTGCCGGTGCACCAGTGGCGGCCCCCGCGGCGCTGCTCGGCGGCAGCACTTCGCCGACCTCGTTGCTGTTGGCGGCGACGCCGGGCTTGTCGACGTTTAGCGCCGTCTTCTCGGCATTTTCGGCGAGGCTCAGGTGGTAGTCGCCGATCTGGACCAGATCACCTTCGTTGAGCGTGATCTGGGCCTCGACCGGCACGCCATTGACCTTGATCCCGTTGTACGAATCCAGGTCTTCGAGCACCCAGCCGTCGGGCCCTTGGGTCAGACGGGCGTGCTGTCGCGAGACGTTTTGCTCGGTGAGCTGGATGGTATTTCCAGCCTCACGCCCGATGGTGATCTCCTCTTCACCAAGAGGCACGATTGTGGTCGCACCTTCTTCGTCCTGGATGATCAGTCTCAGGGCCATCAGCGGGGTCTAGGGTAGGGATCCGATCGAATTACTGTCAAGCACCATCGGCCGGAGGTCGCGGCGATTTTTTGCGGGTCCACTGTAGAGCTAGAAGATGGTCCCTGGGGGCCCTGGGGGGCTCTAAGGGGCACAATTCGTAGCGCTCTGGGTGTAGCTGCGAGAGCGCTCGTTTCGTGTGTAGGTGCTCGGCGTAGGAGCCCCGTGATAAGTCCGTGGCGGCGCTCCTGGGACCTCGTGCGCGTCCGGTGACCCGATACCTCAGCGCTCGCCCTCGCTGTGCGCGCGTTGCAAAAGTTTGCTGAGCGGGACGACAGTGATCCCCTTTGAGTGGAGGCGCGGCAGCTCGCGGCGAAGAATCTCGACGACAGCACTTGACGGATGGGCGATCACGACCACTGGCTCCTGGAGCGCGGCGGCCGCCGCTAGTTTGAGCTGGTGTTCGATCGCGGCGGCCTCGGGATCATGGTCGAGGAAAAACGAGCGGCGCAGAGCGGGGACCCCGGCATCGGTGGCGGCGTCGAAGAGCTGTGAGTCCGGGCCGGTCAGGGAGTCGAGGATAAAGAGGTCGCGCTCACGCAGGAGCTGAACGATGGTGTCGTCCGCGATTCGGTCTGCAGTGAGCGCGGAGCCCATGTGGTTGTTGATGCCGATCGCTGCGGGGACTCGCGCGAGTGCGGCTTCGGTCTTTTGTCGCAGTGTTGCCGGCGGGTCGTCGAGCTCTAGAAAAACCTGACCGTCGGCGAGGTCCCTGGCCATCGCCCCGCGGTTTTTGGGCTCCATCGGCAGGTGCAGGAGAATCTCCCGTGGTCGCCGACGATCGCTGCGCAGGCGGAGCTGGACGCCTGCGCTGTAGACCGCCCAGGGAAGCACGGCGAAGGTGAGGCGGTAGCGGAGCCCGTAGAGTTGCTCGAAGAGGTGGAGTTCGCGGCCGATGTCGTCGATCACGATCGCCATATGACCGCGGGCATTGGCCCATGGAATCTGTCGATCACCGCGGAGCTGCTCCCAGCGATCGGCACCGGCGAGGGCGCGATCGATGGACTCTTGGAGCCCGCTGATCTCCGCGGCGGTGAGTACCGGTGAGGGCGGAGGCGGAGGTGCCATCGCCAGGGCGATGCCCGCGACTGTGAGCCAGAGCAGGAGACTGACTCGCATCGGCAGCTCTCAGCCCCGATGCCGGCGGAGTTTGCTGCTCGTCTTGCCGTCCATCAGGGCGATCGTCTCGAGATGCTCGACCGCGACCTGCAGCTGAAAATCGCCGGCAGCTGCCGCGACCGCGTCGCTGACATCACCGTCTTCGGCCGCAGCGGTGTAGCCGAATTCTTCGGGTTGCAGGTGTCGCGGGTGGGCGCGCTCGGGCTCGAGGTCGGGATGCGAGTCGACGAAGACCGGGCCCTCCTTGCCAGCGAGCACATCTGGGGTGATGCCGGTCGCTTGGATCAAGCGATCCGCGGGGGTGTAGTAGAGGGCGATCGTCAGCTTGAGGATCGAACCGTCGCCGAGGTCGAAGGGGGCCTGTACCGAGCCCTTGCCGTAGGTGCGCTCGCCGACGATGAGCCCACGTCGGTGATCTTGGAGTGCGCCGGCGACCACCTCGGAGGCGGAGGCCGAGGCTTTGTTGACCAGCACCGCGAGCGGCACCTGATTCCAGGGCCCACCGGCGCGGGCTGAAACCTCGTCGAGCAAGCTGCCCATGCGGCCGCGGGTGCGGACGATGGCACCCTTGGCCACGAATAGATCGACGACCGCGATCGCTTGATCGAGGAGCCCGCCGCCGTTGTCGCGAAGGTCAAGAACGACGCCCTTGAGCTTGCGGTCGACGGTGCTCGAGCGCAGCGATTCGAGAGCTTGCTCGAGTTCGCGGGCGCTGGTCTCGGAGAAGTCGCGGAGGCGGATATGACCGATGCCATCGCCCAGGTAGGTGCTGACCACCGCGGGCGAGTCGATCACCTCGCGGGAGACTGCGACTGTGCGCGGCGTTTGCCCTTTGCGCTCGACGGTGAAGGACACCTTGGTGCCCGGGTCGCCGCGCATCACCATGATTGCCCGCCGAAGATCGACGTAGTGGGAGACGGGTTTTCCTTCGATCGCGAGGATCATGTCGCCGGCGCGCACGCCTGCTCTGGCCGCCGGACCGCCGGGAATTACCTCGCGCACGTCGAGCACCAGTCGCGGTTGCGGCTCCGACTCGAATTTTTGGATCACCACCATGCCGACACCGCCGAAGGAGCCCTCGATGTCTTCGCGGAGCAGGCGGGCTTCCTTGGGCGGCAGGTACTCGCTGTGCGGATCGAGCTGCGCTACTAGGCCGCCGATCGCCGATTGGATCAGGTGCTCGCCGTCGACCGGTCGCACGTAGTGTTGCTCGATCGTCGTCAGCGCTCGGGCGAAGATGTCGAGCTTGCGAAAGCGCGAGTAATCGAGGGGGGCAGGCCTTGGATCTGCCTTACTCGCGACCCCGCTGGGGGCAGCGACGGCCGCGTGTAGCCCGGCACCCAGGCCCACACCCAGGAGCATCGCTACGGCCAAGGGGGCTATCTTGCGGGCTCGCATCCGGCGGAGCATAGCAGCCTCAGCGCAGAGGCTCTGTGCCCTCCGAGAGGATCTCGAGGTAGGGCCAATACGCGAACACACGGTCGCGTTGACGGCCGGTGAGTTCGCGGATGAGATCGAGTTCCGTCATCTGCGCGAGCGACGAGGCGATCGTTGGTTGGGTCCTCCCGCGGTCGAGGTTCCGGTCGATCCGGTCTGACGGTGTGGATCCATCGGGGGCTTCAAACCTGTTGGGGTGTTCAGAGTGGCGTGTTTTCGCTCTTTGCGCTGTGCAGGACAGGGAAGAAAAAGGAAAAAGGAAAAAAAAGAGGGGAGGCTAAACAGCCTCCCCTCGGGACATAGAGTGCGCCTCTTAGCCCCACACTGGTGTTTGATCGATGGATCAGGAGCAGCCGCTGGTTGCGCCGCAGCTCACGCATTTTAGGCAGGAGCCGTTACGGACCATGGTGAACGAGCCGCAGCCTGAGCATGCGTCGCCTTCGTAGCCCTTCATGCGGGCGACTCGAACCTGCTCGGAGACCGAACTCTTGGCGCGGACGGCTGTGCCGCCGTTGCCGTTGCCCTTGCTGGCCTGGGCTGCGCTGGTGCGATCGACGACCTCGATGGTCGCTTGGCCGGTCTTCGCGGCGAGTAGTGTGCTCGGCGGTTTTGTCGAGCTGAGCCGCAGCGGTCCTGGCGTGACCACTCGCTCTGAGATGACCTCTTGGGGGGCATCTTCTTGGCCCGAATGTTGGCCTTCGCCGACGGTATCGGGGGCGAGCGTATCGGTCGGCGGCACCTGAGCCAGGTCGTGGCGGCCGAGGTAGTTCACCGCCAGCTCGCGGAAGATGTAGTCGATGATGCTGGTCGAGAACTTGATGTTCGGGTGACCGGTGACTGGCCCGTTGGGCTCGAAGCGAGTGAAGGTAAAGGCTTCGACGTACTCCTCTAGGGGCACTCCGTACTGGAGGCCAAGGGAGATCGCGATCGCGAAGCAATTCATCAGCGAGCGGAAGGCGGCGCCCTCCTTGTGCATGTCGATAAACACCTCGCCGAGTTCGCCGTCCTTGTACTCGCCAGTGTGGATGTAGACCTTGTGGCCGCCGATCGTCGCCTTTTGGGTGTAGCCGGCGCGTCGCGAGGGCATCGTCCGTCGCTGGTGGTAGATGTGCTTTTCGATGATCCGTTCGACGACCCGCTCGATCACCTGCGGCTGAGTGGTCGCGGCCTCGTCTTCGTCGTCGTCCTCGATCTCGACGAAGGTCGCCGAGCTCAGGGGCTGCGAGAGCTTGGAGCCGTCGCGGTAGAGGGCGTTGGCCTTGAGACCGTACTTCCAGGAGGCGGTGTAGATCGCCTTGACCTCGGCGATCGTCGCCTCGCGGGGCATGTTGATCGTCTTAGAGATTGCCCCGGAGAGGAAGGGCTGGGCGGCGGCCATCATGCGCACGTGGGCCATCGGCGCGATGAAGCGTTGGCCGTAGCGGCCGCAGCGGTTGGCGCAGTCAAAGACCGAGAGATGCTCGCTGCGGAGGTGGGGTGCGCCTTCGACGGTCATGGTGCCGCAGACGAAGTCGTTGGCTCGCTGGATGTCTTCGGTAGTGAAACCCAGACCGCTGAGGATCGAGAAGCTCGGGTCGCTGAGTTGCTCGTCGCTAAAGCCGAGCACGTCGCGACAGAAGTCGTCGCCGAGCACGTAGCGGTTGAAGACAAAGCCGATCTCAAAGGCCATCGGCAGCTCGCCCTCGATGCGCTGCAGGAGCGCGTCGGTGAAGCCGCGGGCGCGCAGCACATCGTGGCCGATCCGCGGCGAACCTTGGAGGGTGCCAGAGCCCTTGCAGTAGCGGATGATTTCGTCGATTTGGGCATCGTCGTAGCCGAGCCGACCGAGCGCCGCCGGTACCGTTTGATTGATGATCTTGAAGTAGCCGCCGCCGGCGAGCTTTTTGAATTTGACCAGGGCGAAGTCGGGTTCGATGCCGGTGGTATCGCAGTCCATCAGCAAGCCGATGGTGCCGGTTGGAGCGATCACCGTGACCTGGGCGTTGCGATAGCCGTGCGTTTCGCCGCCGGCGAGGGCGTCGTCCCAAGCGCCTTGCGCTGCCTCTAAGAGGTAGCTCGGGCAGTTGCGCTGATCGATGCCGCGGGGGGCGATCGACAGGCCTTCGTACTCGGCGCGGGGGCGGCCGTAGGCGGCGCGCTGATGGTTGCGGATCACCCTCAGCATCGCCTCGCGGTTGGGCGCGTAGCCGGGGAAGGGGCCGTGCTGGCTCGCCAGCTCAGCGCTGGTGGCGTAGCAGGTGGCGGTCATCAGGGCTGTCAGGCCACCGCAGATCGACACCGCCTCCTCGGAATCGTAGGCGATCCCGCGGAACATAAAATAGGTGCCGAGGTTGGCGTAGCCCAGGCCCAGGGTGCGGAACTTGTAGGAGAGGCTGGCGATTTCGGGGCTCGGGAACTGAGCCATCAGCACTGAGACCTCGAGCACCACGGTCCACAGGCGGCACGCGTGACGGTAGGCGTCGAGATCGATCTCGCCGTCACGGTCGCCGCCGGCCGGCGCCATGAACTTCATGAGGTTGAGCGACGCCAGGTTGCAGGCCGTGTCGTCGAGGAACATGTACTCGGAGCACGGGTTGGAGGCGTTGATCCGACCGTCGTTCGGGCAGGTGTGCCACTCGTTGATCGTCGTATCAAACTGCAGGCCCGGGTCGGCGCAGGACCAGGCCGAGAGGGCAATTTTATCCCAGAGATCCTGGGCTCGGATTGTCCGATGCACCTTGCCGTCGATCCGCCGGATAAGATCCCAGTTGCTGTCCTCTTCGACAGCTTGCAGAAAGTCGTCGGTGACGCGGATCGAGTTGTTGGAGTTTTGACCGGAGACGGTGCTGTAGGCGTCGGAGTCCCAGTTGGTGTCGTACTCGTGAAACTCGACCGACTTGGCGCCCTGCTGGGCTAGGGCGATCGCCCGCTGCACGTAGCTCTCGGGGATGCCGACCTTGCGAGCGGCCTTGATCTCGGTGCGCAGAGGTTTGTTGCGGCGGGCATCGAAGCGCTCGCCTTCGCCGAGTACCGAGAGTGCACAGGCCTTGAGCACCCGGTTGAGGTGGATGTTGCAGAGGCGCGAGCCGGTGACCAGGGCGGCGACCTTTTGCTCCTCGGTGACTTTCCATTCGATGAAGGCTTCGACGTCGGGGTGATCGACATCGACGACGACCATCTTGGCGGCGCGACGGGTGGTACCGCCGCTCTTGATCGCCCCAGCGGCCCGATCGCCGATCCGCAGGAAGCTCATCAGGCCGCTCGAGCGACCACCACCGGAGAGCGGCTCGCCCTCGCCGCGGATCGACGAGAAGTTGGTGCCGGTGCCCGAGCCGTACTTGAAGAGCCGGGCCTCGCGGATCCAGAGGTCCATGATGCCGCCATTGCCGACCAGATCGTCGCCACAGGATTGGATGAAGCAGGCGTGGGGCTGGGGTCGCTCGTAGGCATTTTGCGAGCTCTTGACCTCGCCGGTGAGCGCGTCGCAGTAGGAGTGCCCCTGCGCCGGTCCGGTGATCCCGTAGGCCCAGTAGAGGCCGGTGTTAAACCATTGCGGGCTGTTGGGAGCCGCTCGCTGGCTCGCCATCATGTGCATCATCTCGTCGAAGAAGGCCCGCGCGGAGGGCTCGTCGTCGAAGTAGTTGTGCTTCCAACCCCAGTAGGTCCAGCAGCCGGCGAGGCGGTTGAAGAGCTGGCGGCTGTCGCTTTCGCTGGTGTTGCGTTCCCCCTCGGGCAGGGCTTTGAGCGCCTCTTCGTCGGGCTCGGAGCGCCAGAGCCACTCGGGCACGTCGGCCTCGGGGACCCGTCGCAGTTGCGTCGGTACGCCCGCTTTGCGGAAGTACTTTTGGGCCATGATGTCGACCGCGACTTGCGACCAACCAGCGGGCACATCGATATCCTTGGCCTCAAAGACGACGGTGCCGTCGGGGTTGGTGATCTTGGAGGAGCGGCGCTCAAACTCGAGATCGGCGTAGGGTTTCGTGCGGGTGAAGAGGCGGCTGATCTTCATGGTGGGGGCGGATCCGGTGCGCGGTGAGAGCGGGCGAGGCGGGCGAAGCTGCGAAGAGGAGCGAGTCGATCGAAAATGAACAAATAGGAGCCCTACGCAAAGGCGGAGGGCCATTACGTAGTGGCTCGCAGAACACCCAGAGCGGTGTTGAACCCGGTCCGTGGGCTCGTGATCTGCGAGGGAGCGCCGATGCTGCGCTGCGTTCTGTGGCGGCGCTGAGGTGACTCAGCGAAGGGGCAAGCGAAGAGGCAAGCGAAGGGGCAAGCGAGAGGGCAAGCGAGAGGGCAAGAGTCTCGGGGGCCGAGCCAAGTGACCCCGCATGTTGGGGTCGGGCGACCCTTTAACCACAATATCTGGGGGAGGCGCAAGATGTGGAGTACCCCCCGCGAAGCCCGCATCTCACGGCCCCGGCTACCCGGCCGGGCTCCAATTTGTCACACCTTGTCCACAGGTCGTCGGGCCTGCGCGCTTCCCGTGCCGGGGCCCGGAATAATGTTTTTGATGGGCTCCGGGATCTCTCTCGCGAGGCCGTCTTTCGCGCACTGGTCGGGCGCGCTCGAACGAGGCCAGCGCGCCGCCTCACCTACCCACAGTTGATCCCCAGGCGCGCTCTCCGCGTTGGGCGACTCTGAGCTGGAGCCAAGGTGATTCGATCTCGAGGCATGAGGAGATCTCTACCTGCGATTTTGTCGCCGATCACCGACACTCTCTTTGAACAAACGATCGCATGATCGCGGAGCCGCGCGCGGAGGCCTTGCCGAGCGCGACTATGCTCTCCATCATGGCGAAGCGAAGAGGAGTTCCCGCGTGCCCACCAGTACAGACGCCAGCGCAGTTTTTCGTGCCGAAAACGGTGAACTCGAGCGCCTCAGTGCTCTCGAGACCCTGAAGGGCCTGAAGTCGCGGGACACCGTGACGCTCAGCGAACTCGTCCAATTTCTCCAGGCCTGCGGGCTCTGGTCGAACTTCGCGAAGATCACCCTTGGCGATCTCCGCGATGCCTTCGCGCCAGCGTCGGTGCCGGTGCCGGTGCCAAAGCCCGTAGAGGGCGGACGCCGCCGCCGCAAACCGCGGATCTTAGAGGAGGAGTTCGGCGACATCGAGGCCAAACCCAGGGTCAAGGCCAAGCCCAAGGCGCCCGATGACGGCGGCATGACGACCGACGAGATCATCCCGATCGTGATGCCTTTCATCGAGGGCAACGGCGAGGTGACCTTCGAGGACCTCGAGGAGTACAGCCGACTCGATCGCAAGGTGCTCCGCTACCACCTGGGCAAGCTGGTCAAAGAGGGTCGCCTCGAGCGCATCGGTCTCGGTCGCAACGCGGTCTATTCGACCCTTTGATGTCTCGGCTTGTTTCGGTCGGCAGGTTGCGTGCCCGGTGCACGGGCTGAATGTGTGCACGGTGCACGGGCTGAATGTGTGCACGGTGCACGGTGCACTGTGCACTGTGTACTGTGCACTGTGTACTGTGGGTGAAACACGCGCTCGTTAGCGCTGTGCGATTGGACTCTGGCCCGAGGGCGGAAGCCTACGGCGAACGTCGTCGAAGGCGCTTCACGAGGGCGAAGAGGCAGGGGATCGTCAGCAGGGCGGCCGCGGCAGCGCAGAGGATACCGAGCACGGCGACCATGCCGATGCCCTTAAGGCCGCCCGAGTCGGCAAGAATAAAGGTCGCGAAGCCGAGGGCGGTGGTGGTGGTTGCGGCGACGATGGCTCCGCCGGTTTCCCGCAGAGCGCGGCGCAGGCCATCGGTTGGATCACTGGCGCTCAGGCGGCGGATCCGGTCGGTGAGGTAGACACCATTATCGACGCCGATGCCGAGCACCGCCGGCAGGATCGGGATGTTAAAAAGCGTGAAGCGCACGTCAAAGGTGCCCATCAGCCCGAGCAACCACCAGACGCTGATCACCAGCGGCAGCAACGTGACGATCACCAAAAAGAGCGAGCGCAGTTGCAGCAGCACCAGGAGCACGATGACGCCGGCCGCGGTGGCGATGATCGTCGGCGCCTCCTCGCGCATCATTAGGTACATCGCCGCGTAGACGGTGGTCTCGCCGACGAAGCGCTCATCGCCGTCGACGTAGGCGGCGGTCTCTTGCATGTACTCGACGCCCTTTTCGATATCGGCGGCGTCAAAATCTGGGTAGGCGTAGATCGCGAAGTGACCGTCGTCGGAGCGGACCTTGGCGAGCACAGTGGGCGGTAGATCCTCGAGGCGCACCGGTGCTGCCTTGAGCATCGCCCGCAGCCGCCGAGCATCTTCAGCGCTCAACCCCTCGTTGTCGCTTTTTTCATCGCCCTCGGCTTGGTTCTCGAGCTTCTCCCAGGTGCGCTCGGGCACGTCTTCGATGAGGTACTCGATCGCCTCCTTGCGGGCTTCGGCGTCGATCTCGGGGTCCGGGAGGATGTCCGCGCCGGCGAAGAGTTCGGCGACGACGCTGGTGCCGGCGGCCTTGCGGGCTTCGAGCTCGGCTCTGGCGTGGCTCAAAATTTCGCGCGAGCGCTCCAAGCTGTCGACCACCAGGATGCCGGCGTGGATGTCCTTGCCGAAGATCGACTCGATCACCGCAGTGCTCGCCCCGACCGCGACGCGGTGCCTCTCGGATTGCAGCATGCGGCCGTTGTTCTCAAAGGCGACCTGGTGGACGCCAAAGTAGCCAACTGCCGAGATCGCCAGGAGTCCGAGGAATACGATCGAGGGCCGACGGAGCAGCACCCGCACAAGCCCCGCTCGCAGGCCAGTCTCGGGCTCCGGTGACGGCAGCTTAACCCCGACCAGAAGCAGCAGCGCCGGGAAGATCGTGACCATCGACAACAGGCAGAGCGCGACCCCCAGTACCGCGATCAGGCCGAATTCTTGAAAGGCCGGGAACGACGACGAGGCCATGACAATGAAGGCGCCGAGCGTCGTCGCGGTGGCGATCAGCAGGGGCACGATCAGGTTGCAAAAGGCCCGACTTATCGCCTCGTGTTCGCCGTGTTCCTGACGCTCGCGGCGAACTCCGTGCAGGAAATGGATGCCGGCATCGATGCCCATGCCCATGACCACCGTCGAGATCAGGCTGGTCATCGTATTGAGGTGACCGAGGATCAACTCGGTCGCGCCCATCGACCAGGTGACGCCGCAGAGCAGCGGCACCAGCAGGGTAAAAACAGCCCGCATCGAGCGGAAGAGCAGGAAGAGGATGGCGATGACGCCAAAGAGCGCAAAGCCGCCGCTCGTCACCATGTCGCTGCGGATGGCGACGTTCTCGTCGGCCTTGACCGCGTAGGGGCCGACGACGTGCCAATCCATCGACGAGCCGATCCACGGGCTGTCCGGGCGGACGGCGACTTCGTCGATGATCTCGCGGGTGGCGGCAGTGACCTCGAGCGAGAAGTCCAGGTCGCTCGAGTCGCGGATCGGGTGGGCGAGGATGACCAGGGCGTCGATGCCCTCGCGCTCGTAGTAGTCGACAAAACCCGCTCGGTCGGTCGCCTTGGCCTGCTTGTCATGGATGAGTTCGCGCAGGCGTTTGGGCGCCTCGGCATCGGGGGCGTCCAGGCAGAGGTCGGGCTCGCGGGAGCAGGCTTCGTAGTGGGTCCAGGCCTGCACGTGCTCGTCGAGCGAGTCCATCTCGTCGTCGCTCAAGTAGTAGAGCGCGTGG
>Ga0256845_1001175_pt1 | contig 21682 bp, 19 predicted proteins | sample RiftiametaG_FD_189101 | JGI IMG/M metagenome (GOLD analysis project Ga0256845, IMG submission 189101) | Tube worm associated microbial communities from hydrothermal vent at the East Pacific Rise, Pacific Ocean - Riftia | ecosystem: Host-associated > Annelida > Integument > Unclassified ... | reverse complement strand
AGTTCTGAATAAACATCCAACGCCTCAATCCCTGGTTCACGGGTACCATTGCCGGAAGCACCGAACCCGCCGAAAGGCATGTGCGGTTCACTGCCGTAAGTACCCATATTAACATTGGCAACACCTGCTTTGACCCGCTGGGCAAACCACATGGCACGATCAACACTGCGAGTATGAACTGAGGCGGTAAGGCCATATTCAGTGGCATTGGCCACCTCCAGCGCCTCACTTAGATTCTCAACCGCATGCAGAGTTGTGACTGGCCCAAAGACCTCTTGCTGACAAAGCTTGGTAACCGGTAACAGCCCCTCGATAACAGTCGGCTGAATATAGTACCCTCGGGATAAACTCTTATCATCTGGAACCGCACCACCACAGAGGACGCTGCCCTCTTGTTCTTTTGCCGTGGCTATTGCGGCCAGAATAGTTTCCTGTTGGCGCCGATTTACAACCGGCCCAAGATCGGAACCACTCGTTACCCCTAATTTCAGGGCCCTTGCTCTGGTTACCAGACGATCACGGAACTCATCGTATACTGATTTGAAAACGATCAACCGACTCCCCGAGGCACAACGCTGCCCGGCATTGCTAAAAGCAGAAAGAGCAGCCCAATGCACCGCCTGTTCGAGATCAGCATCATCACAGACAACCAGCGGATTCTTTCCGCCAAGTTCCAGGGAGACTCGAGCAAGACGCCGACCTGCAACCTCAGCTATCCAGCGTCCAACCGCTGTGGACCCGGTAAAACTGATCACTGCAACATCCGGATTGACAACAAGAGCTGCACCAGCAGGTTGTCCCAGCCCCTGGATCACATTAAACACGCCATCTGGCAGCCCGGCCGCTTTCATCATCTGCGCTACAAGAAGCGCAATCTGCGGCGCATCTTCTGCAGCCTTAAGAACCACCGTATTACCACAAACAAGTGCCGGAAAGGTTTTCCAGGCGATATTTGCGATCGGGGTGTTTGCCGGTACAATCAAACCTGCAACACCTAAGGGTTGACGAACAGTATGACTATATTTTCCTGGAGTACCTGAGGTAAGCGAACGCCCATAAAGCCGCATGCCTTCTCCGGCAAAAAACTCCGCCAACTGAATAGCACCCGCCGTTTCTCCGCGTGCATCCTGAAGTGGTTTACCGGTCTCGACCGCGACGCACTCGGCTAGTTCTTCGGCCTGCTGTTTCATGACAGACACAACATCAGCAAGAATCTGACCTCGCCGAACCGGTGTCAACCCAGACCAGGAGGGGAATGCCTGTGCAGCAACATTTACCGCTTCATCTGTGTCTATTGCTGACGAAGCTGCCACTCCACAAAGCAACATACCATCATGAGGGTTATATTTCTCAAGCCAATCGGTAGATTCGGGCAAACATTCCCGCCCGTTAATCCAATTAACCACCCGCCTTAATCCTTGATTTTCACTCATATTGCTGTCCAACCTCCATCAATAACGAGATTGGCCCCCGTCATATATTGTGACGCCTCGCTAGCAAGAAAAATCATCGCACCGCAATATTCACCTTCCTGCGCCATTCGCCCAACCGGAATCCGTCCGCAATACGCATCAAGGAACTCCTGTTCCTGATCATTAAAGACACCAGCAATGGTAACAGAGTTAGCACGCACACCCTGTTTTGCCCAATACACAGCAAGATAGCGGGACAGATTATATACTCCAGACTTGGAAACAGCATAGGCCACAGGTTTATAAAATATCTCTCCTCGTTGACGCCGGTACTCATAAAGATTCTGATCAGGCGCTACCATACCATAAGTAGAGGCAATATTAATAATTGAGCCTCGACCTTCCCGAGCCATTGCCGCACCAAAAACCTGACAACACAGGTACATCCCCTTGAGATTAACATCCAGCACCTTATCCCAGGAACTTTCTGGATAGTCCTCAAAGGGACCGTTTTCTTCAAGTGGTGCCGATGGAGGGGAATCGATGGCAGCATTGTTGATAAGCACACTCGGCGCACCAAAATAATGAGATACTTTTTCTAAAGAGACCTGTAAAGAGCTCTTGTCAGTAACATCAACGGGCCAAAAAAGATATCGATCAGTAAACTCTGCGCTTAATTGCTCACTACCACTCGATGGCGCAATATCCAGTCCAACCACGCAAGCACCACGCTGCAAAAAAGCTCTCGCATATTCACAACCCAACTGCCCGGAGACGCCAGTGATCAATACGACCTCGCCACTGACATCAAATAGTGCATCGGCCGACGAACCTATACTTCTGGCTTTTGTTATCTCACTCATCATTCTTTTTCTACAAGGTCAGAATACTGAATCGCTGTTCCTCGACTTATATCTCTTTTGGCGACTCGTCCAATTACCCGACACGACTCCCGCACTGGTATATAATTAGTTTTGAAGATCCTTCCAGACAGGGAGTCAAGAGTTATCACTTCTCCTGCCCGAATATCATCAATCGTAATAAGAGATTTACCGAGCTTTCTAAAGACATATTCATTTCCCAGGTCTTCTGCTGACTTAGGTGTCAGCATCGGGGGAACACGCTTAATATCTCTTACAAATTTGCGAAACCCTTCTGGTTCCAAAGCAAAACTGTGATCTGTTCCCTTCCAGGCGCGATTGAGGGTCACATGCTTTTCAAAAACTCTGGCACCTTTAAGAAAAGCCATTGGCCCAGACAAAGTACCGTTAAAATGATCTGAAGATCCTATAACACAGTTCGGAAATTCTCGCCTCAGCATTTCAATAGCGTTCAACCCAAGACGATTATATTCACAGGGATACTCAGAGACACAGTGTAACACTGCTACTTCAGCATTGTTTTCAAGCAAAACATTAACACTGTCTCGAATCTGCTCAATGTTTCCACCACCAACACTCATGACCACAGGCTTGCCTGCTCTGGCTATTTTATGTATAAATGGCAAATTACCAAGATCGAACGAAGCAACCTTCAAAAGATCAACATCAACGTCGCAGAGTAGCTCTAAGCTCGGCTCATCAAATGGCGTAGACATAAATTTCACCCCATTTTTCCGACATTCTTCTTTTAAAATAGGTAACCACTCTGGTTTCAATTCGAGTTTTTCACGATGTTCCCCGTAAGTGGCAGCAAATGCGTTCTCATTCGCATATTCTGCCTCATAAGCATCCTGAGAAAAAAGATATCTATTATTACGGGTTTGAAATTTAATACAATCCGCCCCTGCCATGGCAAAGATCTGGATAAATTCTTGTGCACGCTCAAGATCTCCCTGATGGTTTTGACCAACCTCGGCAATTATAAACACCTCATCTTTATTATCTTTTATGAACATACACCCTCAACATTTAAACATTTTTATTACATGTCGACGCCTGGCGCAAAAAGCACCAAAGAACATTTATCGTTTAGTAAACACTAAATACTCAATCGCCACTGAACTGTCAACAAAAATAGGCAACCGTCCATGCGGAAAATAATATGCATAACATGTTGAAATCAATATATATTTATTTTTTCCCCAAAAACCGAATAATCGGATGATTAAAAATTTTCTCCATGCGCTGCAGTAGCTGTCTAGCACGAACAACCCGTTTTTGAAAGAAGACATAATGCCTACCCCGAGTATTACTTTCGACTTGTGTTTCACTGAGTAATCTCATAACATCTTCCAGGTCATCGTTGAACAATGCAAGTTTTTGCCGCACTAGACCGAGAATCCCCTGTTGAAGGGCAGTCGCTACATTATCTGCACTACGATAGTAGATTTTTCTATCACCTGTTTTCCATACCTTCACTACCGCTCCAAATTGCTCCAACTGTCTAGCTGAAATACTGACTGATGCTTTGCTGACTTCCAATTCTGATGAGATCTTGTCAAGAGAACACTCTTCCTCCTGCAGATATAAGAAGACCAAAATTTGACCAATAATACGCCCAGCTCCCAAGTCATGTGAGGCACGGCCTCCACTCTCTACCAGACATTTCCTCGCCTCTTCCAGCACATTTGTGCTTTTTCGTTCGTCGTCATTATTGCCCATAAGCCCGTCCTTCATTATTCAGGGACCTGATAAATCAACACCGCACCATTTTCAAAAACTCGTTTAAACCTTATATCCGACGATATTTCCTCTACAAATTTAGCAGGATAAACCCCCAGATCTGTAATCGCCTCGTCAACAGTAGCGATAAGATGTTTTTTAATGACAATGGCACCAATAGCATTTTTTCTCAGCATTAATATCCGCATATTATTATCCGCACGCCAGAAATCACGTAAATAATAGTTCAAATACCATTCATGTGGCACAGAAAAAAGGCGATAATTACCTTCAGGGTACATGAAAACTTTTGGGGGAACAGGGGGGTGTTTTTGTAAATAATGAACGGCTTCTTTCAATTCCAAACTAACATGCCGTAAATTATACGTCTTGGTCAATGAATACCCTGCCTGCATCAAAGCAAGAGCTGTAATAACCATTACCACAAAACGAGGCTTAGGAAAAAGAGTCAGCCTTTCTGCAAGAGGAAGAATACAAAGCACCAGCCCTGGAAGGAAAAATCTGGCATCAGGTGCAGTTCTGAGAAAATACGCCACCATGACCATGTAACTCAAACCACTCCCCCAAAGCCATAGAGAAGAGTCTTTCGACAAAACCTCGTGTCGCTGGAAAACAAACCTACTCATTGTAATCAAAATGGCACATACAATGGCAAAATAAAGAAGTATACCTCCATATATAAAAAAGTTCGCAGGGATCCTCAAGTCACCTGGATGATTAGCTATAATCTCCGCCACTTGCTCGATTGGCACTGATATAATTTGCCCACCACCGACTGTTTCGTTTTCATAAAAATGTTGCTTCTCCTGAGGGGCAGTTTTTCTCTGCAACCGTTCTTTTACTCCATTTAGCAATTTTTCCGCTTGTTGCATCGGATAGAATTCAGCATGACTATATTGCTCAATGATTTTCCCATAAGTCCACGTAAATCCAACAACCAGTAATAGAGAAACCATAAATATCTGGATCGCCCTGAATAATCGCTGTTTTTTATACGTCCAGCACAACAGGCAGGTGAAAAAAGCAGGGAAAAACAAAACTGTATTTTCTTTTATGCCAAGCGCCAAACATAGAAAGAAAGTTGCCGGTAACCAGCGCCCCCGACGCAACAGATAAAACGCTGTTAAAACCTGTGCTGTCATCGGTACATCCTGATAAAATGCCACACTGAAAATCAGGATCATTGGAAGGGAAGCGATAAGCAGCAGATAAAGTAAGGCAGATCTATCCGCAATACCTCCTCGTGACCTTGCGAGAAGACAGGCCACCCACAGCAACTGGGCTAAAAACAACGAATGGTAAAGCTGAATAGCTATAAACGAACCATTGGAAAGGGTAAACACTACTGCAGCAAAATAGTGCCAGAGGAATGAATGAGGATAGCGACGGGTTTCTACTTCTCCCCATCCAGTTGGAATTTCGGAAAAAAAATTAGGCGTAGACAAATCTCTCGACTGCGTATGCATCATGTAATAGTGCGTGACTTCGTCACCTATCATTACCTGTGGCGCAAACATACCAGTCACCATAACAGAGCCAACAAAAAGAACAATGATGATTGGTGCTGTCAGTGAAGTTCCGTGTTTTGTTTTCCAGGTCAAACTCCCACGTCTGTTCCACCCAGGAATTCTACAGACAAATATCTTCCAGATAGAAAAGCGAAGATGATTGATTTTGGTGGCGTTAAAGATATTTATCCTACGATCCCATACAGCAGCAATAACAACTATACAAAATAAGATTCCGAAAAAAAATAGAAAGAGCTTTGGCAACGCTGTTCCCATCCACCGATTGGTAAAAAGCGTTATGGCTTGAAAAAAACCAGTCATGATAGCTTAGAGATAGCAAAACAAGGATATATTCTCATAAAACAAGTGGACCTTTTAAGCACCATTTAATGTCTCGCCACATCTCAAATATTGTTATAGAGGTGTTTCCAGTTTGATTCGAAAATTATCTGCGGTGAACCACAGCTTAACCCTTATTTTCCCCAATTACGTAATTTCCCACGCCCAGATCTCATCCATACACAGATTTCTCTTTGTTGTGGTGTGAGTTGTATCTCAATCATTTATCATGCATCCAATACTTTCACACAAAACTCAACGCCCAACCTTGTCTACGAATAAAAGTGCCACAGTTACGCCGGTTTTATTATTTTCACTTTCTAAATAAATCAACCCTCTGAGATCAAAGAAGTTAAGGTGATTTTTCTATCAAAAAACACGGCTGCCCCAGCAAAAGTAACCCAAATCCAATAAAATGTCATTTGTCGTTTACCAGGCCAGTGGAGCAAATAACCCCTTTTCTCAACAACCTGCCTTTGACTGACATGAACAAAGTATTCGAACCGTATCATCCGCTGCACGTTCCCAGGTAAAAGTCTCCGCCCACTTTGCACCATCTTTCTGTTTCCTGTCTCTTTTTTCTTTATCGCCGTTCACTGCAGACTCAATCGCCTGAGCAATATCTGAAACAGTCAGGTGGTGTACATAGTAAGCACACGTCCCGCCGACCTCGGGGATCGACGCTCTTTTCGAGCAGACAACCTCAGTACCAGCCTTCATCGCCTCAAGAACAGGAAGCCCAAATCCTTCGTAAGAGGAAGGCAACACAAAAAGATCCGCTTTCTGATATAAAGCCTTCAACATATCAAAAGATACCCCCTCCGTTAATCGAAACAACCTGCTTTTTTCCCTAAAACGCTCAACAGCAGATTCCACCGCAGACTCTCCCAACCTTGCTTTGCCGACGAGAACAAGATTGTGCGGTATCGCATGTTTGATTTCGTTGAATGCATCAATCAGCAAATGCACATTTTTATGGGGATAGGTGTGGGCAACACAGAGAATATAAGGGACTACAACGGATATGTGTTTCGCAAATTCTTCCCTGACATCACTCGCTGTAACAGCAACTCCAAACGACTCATCAACACCTTCCAAAACGGCATACACCTTTCCTGGCTGAGCAAACTGATATTTTACAATTTCACTCTTGGAAAACTCTGAAACCGCTATTATTGCATCACTTTTTTTACATGCGAGCCTGACGAGAACATCGAGGGTGGTTCTCTCAACCCATGATAAATCTTCAGGATGCGTTTTATACTGCAGATCATGAATTGTTACAACCTGCGGACACGACACCCAGAATGGAGCAGTATATCCCGGAGACCACAATACGCTAACTTTACTTCTCCAAACTTTAAGTGGCAGCCATAGCTGCTCCATCAGAATCCTCAACGGACGATGAGAGGCTTTGAAAGGAAGACATTCGTAGAAAAACGAAGGGAAATCACAAAAAATACTTCTCATCAGACTGTCATTGTCCTGATGCGTAAAAAGAGTCACCAGTAAATCAGGATACTTTTTCGCAATCGCCAGTAACAGTTCCCGTAAATACGTTTCTGTTCCTCCGACATCTCCAGGAACATGAAAAAGCGTGTTAACACCAATATGCATCAATAGGGTCCGGTTAAGATTTTGCGTAAAAAAAACAATTACTACAATCAACAAAGTAGACTTTGATTGAAACGTCCACTACTTAAATCAAGATACAATAAACCATTGACCATGAATACTAAAGATCTACTCAACATTCTGACGTACTTTACCTACAGGAATTTTCATCAAGAAGAGAACTCATTCAAGCTCTGCAGGAAGATTATTATACCAGAAATTCGTTGCATATAAAACGATCCACCTTGCCATCACAGTATGCAGATCTTTGTAACCTCATTGCTATTAATGGATTGCATACCGATTCCGACCCCTTAATATTGGGCATAATATCCCACCAATTTAACCAAACCAAAGCACCATGATGTCTTGCCAGCTATATTGTTGACTACAGCGAGTATTTTACCACAGATCACCTTGATTTATCGGCGGAACAGATAGCATTGATCTATAAACTCCGCCGGGATATTGAGAGTTTTCTGCAACGTGGCAACGTTACCTCAAAATTTTCCATTTATTTACCGTGTACGGCAATTACGAACTCAGGCTTATAACTGTTTAATGCAGCCCCACCTGCAAAGCCGTCTTTCGTAGTAATGCCTGAACCCTGTATTGTCTTATTTTCTCTATAGGTTTTGCTATCAATACCACTAACATATACGAAACAAACATTGTGGATATTGTGGCAATAAAAACTTTTTGTTCTTGCCATTTCGATACAGTTAACAAAGGGAATAGTATAGAAAAAACTAAGATATGTGACACATATATCGGATATGATAATTCGCCTATTTTTGCATCTAATTTCGAAGATTTTGAAACCGTAAATATAAAAGGTAACGACAGACAACAGAAAATATATAATGCCCAGTTTTTCAATTGAGGGTTTGATGCACTCTCAGGTAAAAATTGGTAGAATATCAAAACGGAGAAAAACAATACACAAACAATATATTTTAGTTTTAACATCATAAAATCAATTTCTAATATGTTATTTGCTTTATATATCCTGTATGAAATTGTTCCAAGTAAAAATAATGCGAGTTCGGATGGAAAAAATCGATATGTCCAGGGGTCATGATTGTAGCCAAGATAAAAATAAGTAACCCCCCTGATCAACAGGCTTAGAGATAGCAAAAACAAAATACACTTATTGCTTTTTCTTACAATAAAAGGAGCAACCAGATAAAACATCAGTTCTATACCAAGACTCCAGGCCTGGGGAGCTAAAAGAAATACATATAATTTGGGGTCAGTAGTTTGGAAATTGCTGGTAAAAAACAATTCTCCAGTGTCTTTGTGCATTCCAAGAAACATAACAACATCCTGCCCAAATAAAATTATATTTGTAACAAGGTGAAAAAGAAGTGTTTTGATTGACATTATATCAAAATATTCAACATAAGGTGCCAGACCACCCCATTTTTCTGATGTAAATATTCCGATAATTGATGCAAATACAGTCAAAAGTATTACCATCCAATAGATTGGATAAAAACAAGTAGTAACTTCCTTTGCCCGTATATTTTTTATCTAATATCATGGTCATATAAAAACCAGAAATTATAAAAAACACTTCAACAGCAACAGTCCCACCAGTGAGTTTTAACCCAAACAAATTACCAGAGTGTGCAACCAATACAGCTATCGCGAGAATTATTCTCAACAACCCCATGTACTACTCCTCATATTAACTGACTTTGCCTTTGAAAATATGCATGAAATTTAGTAACTTTTTACGTTACGACCTCAAATTATTGTTCCAAAATTATTGTATAGTTATCAGATTCACTTACCACACCTTCTTCTAAAGGGATATATCGTCAATGATAGTTCTTTTAGGATGACGACTACGAAAATTTATCTATTTACCAAAAGAAGAAGACGTTGTTTCTAAAAATTTGTTTGTTTTGAGCCATGCGAAATCATAGCCGAACACTAAAGAATAGGCATAGTTTTTTGTGGCCTGAGAAATTATTTTCTAGTTTCTTTGGGCTCTTATCCAGCTCATTGCCGAATAAATTGTAACTATGCCGGCTCTCACGCAATGATGAATCATAGTTTGTGGTGAAAATTTTCCTGCATCTTTTATTGCATATTCGAGTTCTTCCTGAAACTGAACATTAAAATTTTGCCCGCTTATCGATTCTTCATGCCACCTGAAAGCAGCCAATGGCGGCCCCTGAAGACAGCTCCCTTTCCCTTGATGCCAGAGACGCAGAATAAATTCATAATCCCACGCCGCAATCATATCATTTCGCAAAGACCCCGTCTTTTGATAAGCATCTTTTAAAAAAAACATGGCAGGCTGAGATATGTAGTTAATACACTGATAAGTAAATCTACTGTTGACGGGAAAAAACAATTCTTTAAATCTAGTTATTCCACTTCGTATTTCCTTCTGCTGACAATCAACAATAGGGCATTTGCCAAACACAAAAGCCAACGAAGAGTTGGATTGAAAACATTCAGCAACACGATTCAAAGCATTTGGGAAGTATATATCGTCAGCATTTAACCAGGCAAGTATATCTCCTGTCGCCAGAGAAAGACCTTTATTTATCGCATCAGCAGGCCCGTTATCTTTTTCAACAATCAGAATATCTATTTCATTTTTATACTTCTCAAGAATATCAATGGAATTGTCTGTACTACCTCCATCAACAACAATATACTCAAGATCTGTACCTTGTCTTTTTTGTTCCAATATCGAGAGAATAGTTTTCTCAAGAAAGAGTTCGCCATTATAGTTCGGCGTAATAATAGAAAAACGCATAAATCAGTCTGATATTTGTAACTTTGGTCGCAAGACATCCGCCACTATTAAAGGAACAAGAAAATACAAGCCCAAAAAAGCAAAATAATAATATCTCCAGTTGAAAATATCCAGTACAACCAACGCAGAGACCTGAGTAAGCAAAACTATACTATACACTGCTGTCATGGGTAACCACCTTATCATAAATGGCAGAGCAAGCAACACGACAAGCATGTAAAAAGGATTCCAGGAAAAATAGACCCACGGGGCTTTATAACTCTTTTGATAAACAGTTAACGCAAAAGAAGCAATTTTCCTTTGCACATCGGAACGCGGCAAGGGTAAATACGGATAGATATCATTCCATCTAGCTTTTTTTAGGAAATCATTATTGTATCTTCCCCAAAAACAAAGATGAAGATGATCCCACTGCATTTTTTTCTGATTAACATCAAATATTCCCAAGTAACTAACCAAATTGTCCTGGAGAGAATCAAAAGAAAGCTGACCATGCATCTGTTTTAAATATTTTCCTACCTGGCCGGAAAAATATTGTGTTGGCAAAAATCCAAAACGAATATTACTACCCGCAAATATAACAAGAACTAACAGTCCTGCGGCTACCAGAAAAGATTTCCATCTGATTTTTAAAATGCCTAGAACAACCAACAGCAGAGGAACAGAAATAAAATAAACTATACCATTATGCCTGAATCCCAAGAGCATTACCAGTAGCAGGACTATGCTGCCACATTGCTGTAAAGATGGTCTATTACCCCAAAATCTTTTCTTGAAATACAAATCAGCCAAAACGAAACTCAGATATACGGTCAACAACGCAAAAGGAACATCCTTCCACAAAACAGTAGTATACAATGCCACAGGGATAGAAAAAACTATCAACAAATAGAGAGGAACAACCACAAGAAGTGATACTTTCCATCGGAAACAGGAGTAGAAAATATAAGATATCAATAAAGATGTTAGAAAATTCTGCACCAGAGGCACAACTGCAGGATTATCCCAGAATTGTATCAGATACTGATAGAAAAGCACATTTAACGGTGGATGATCTCCCAGATACATACCAGGTATATGCGCAGCTCGCCAAATTTTCAGAGAATCCGTTGACATAATGGCAGGCCAGAATGAGATCTGCCAGAATGAAAAAACAACAAAGGAAGTCACCAACATTCCCCAAAAAAGAAATCTCCCGTTTCCAAAGAAAATTCCGCCATCATTTCTGCAATATTTAACCGCCCTCTGCAGTTTAATAAAAAACCATAGAGTTAGTAAGGCAAATACAACCTGAAGGGCTATACGATGGGGATGAAAATACCGAAACCGCTTGTTGTCTATCTTCTCGGTTTGGTAGACAATTCCATGTGGAGTAGGAATATTATCAGTAACTTCTACAGATGTACCATCTTCAGCAACCATCTGAAATGAAGAAACAGAGAATTCACTATTAGATTCTACCCGAAAGGCATTAACTCTATGCCGGGGCATATCCATGCTGATACTATATTGACCATCAGAAGTTACATACCAGTAATCGAGAACCAGTACATTTTCCCGTGACCATCTATTCAAGTCATTCGATGAATAGAGGTTATGTTGATTGGTAACACCACAAATGGTTAGCTCAATATTACCCGAGTAATTATACGTCAAAAACTCAAGTCGTAGATGGGAAACGGGCATTGCAGAAAAACGGACGTTGGAAACATCTCCTTTTAAAGCCAGCAATTCCTGATAAGTTTCAACCTGACCATTTTGAGTTAATTTCCCAAAGTCAATTTTTTTACCATCAATCCAAATATTTTTAAGAAAAACTATACCAGAATCACGCTTATCAATGGAAATATCACAAGCATTACCTTCAGAATATGGCACAGGTTGCAATACATATTTATGCATTTCATAACCATTGAGATTGTTCCCTGTGTCCCATCGAATTACCATATTGCTACGGGCATCAGAAGTGGTACCGCTTACTATCAACTGTGAAGCTGGATACCATGGGCTGCCAAATATAAAAAACAGCACTAATACAAAAAAAACTGCTGCCGAACCACCGAATTTATTCATTTATTTATCAATGCCAGAAGAGAGAAACTTTTTTCTTTTAAAAACGACACCAAACTCTTTAAAATATCTTCTTCGCCCATCAACACGCTGATATCTGCCCAAACCGAGCCTACGCAAAAGAATTGGCGGCCATATCCCCGATTCGAGAGTATTTGGATACTTAATGATTAGTTTAAAATTTTTTAAGCGATCCACCCAGGAAAGAGTAGTCGCAGATCGAAAACTAGTGTACTCAAAGATGCCAAAATTTTCTAAATGATAAAGGTCTTCAAACAACGTTATTTCTGTTGGCCGTGGTTTAAAAACCATCCTTGCATGATGGCGTGCAAACCAGTCGACATCTGGTATCTGACAGTCAGATTGCAGGTAAAAATGAGTAAAATCAACAAACAGCGCGTCCATACTATCCTGTAATCTTTTTATTACACTCTCATACAGTCGTCGTTCTTCCGGCAAATCAAGAACCATTATATGCACAACCTGTTCCGCCTTTCCACAAACCGCATGTTCCTGAATGGAAGAATCATCGGAAAGCTTCTCAAACTGCTCTCTCGACAAGTAACAGGCAGCACTGCCGTGAGATGCACCAAGCATCATCTCAAAAAGAGATCGATTGTTATTATATACTTTGAAAAAAGGCGTCTCTATAGGGAAATCATCAAACAATATACCTTTTTTACTATTTTTTTCATTACGCTCAGTACCATTATAAGAACCAACAAAATACCCGTGCACTGACACGTTGCCGCCAAGTATATAGAAAATATTGTCCTGAATTGAACCTTTCCAGCCAACATCAACTATGTGTAAACCTGCTTTACGGAAATTGCAGTTGAATGACTCTAAATAATTTGTGAAATTGATAGCCTGACTGTTTCTTAAATGTTCATATTCGACTACAAATATGTCATTTTTCACTAACTGTTGCAGCTCAGGACGAGCTTTTAATTCAGTAAGACGATCGTCAAAGTCCAACGACATTGTTTTCTCAATTTCAATGACAGTGTTTTCATCGAAATTAAGACTCAATAAAAATTCCCGCAATGAAAGATCGCGGTAATGATCAAGCAACCGACCAAAATCTTCCTCTTGTAAAGATCGTAATGATCCGACAAATGTCGCTTTTCTGGAAGCAATCAGGTAGTGAGACCGAATAAGATAACGGCCAAAAAGTATCATTTGATACTGATCAAACAGTTTTTTTAGAAATTCTCCTTCCTTGGATAAAAAAAAGATATCCTCTACCCTGCCAACAGATAATTCTTCAAACAACCGGTGAATAAACAGCCATAAACTGACGCCCATTTCACTAAACTCAGTCTGTGGCACAGATAGAGAATTATATACGTGTTCTATGTCGATTGTTCTGCGCTTCTCTCTCTCTTTTCGAAATATTTCGTATAGTTTATCCTGCTTTGGTCTCTTAATATGCAAAGTCTTCATTCCAGCCTGCTGAGCCATATGAATATCCGCATGAAGATTATCTCCAACCATCAGGATATTTTCTGGATTGCAGCCCTGCTGCTTGCAAATCTCCTTGTATAACGCTCCAGAACCTTTACTCTTTTTGTACACCGAAGAGATGTAGACCTGCGAAAAATATCCGGCCAACCCTGTGTATTCCAGCATTTTACCAAAAGCATCTTCAGGTAAGTAAAAATCGGAAGCGAGTATAAGTGTAATATTCTTCTTTGAAATCTCTCTGATAAGCGACCTCATATGTGGACACACTCTTTGAACTGCCCTTTCTACTGCAACTTCAATATCCACAAGCAACGAGGTAAAAAAAGATTTTTCCAAACGGCAAATCACTTCATCCTTTTGTTGCAGCATATCCCAAAATTGTTCTGCAAACTGATCCAAACAAAATTCCAATTCACCATGTTCATCAGCACTGCGACGTGTCATTTCCAATTCAAGATCACGGCGGCAGGCGTATAACTCCGGGCCTGTGGCTCTGCTATTTAAAGCTTTATGCAAAAGAGTGCATGCAAGCACTTTGGTATGTTCAGGCTCAACAACCCTAGTAACGACAGTATCAAAATAATCTAAACAGACAATATGTTCATTATGGCCTGTGCTGGTATGTGCCACAATGGAGGCAATAACACCATCAGGCACATTTTCACTAATAGTCCAGCTATCCATTATATTTTTTCTTAATCAACATACAAATTTTCCATAATTACAATGGGTTTAATGTAATTGACTCTATACGGTTATTAAACAGGCCATGCACATGACGCCCAGGAGTTATCGCTGTCAGGGAAAAAATATTATGTGCCCAACATTGAACGGTATGATCAAAAGGATGATCTCCTTCCCCCACCCCAAGAGTTAATGTATATTCTTGGGACTGTACCTCAGGCCATGGGAAAGAAAATCTTACAAGAGAATAACCTTTGGACAGCGATGGGATCTGTTCCAGTGTTGCTACACTGTTCTCACCAAAGACAGCCAAACCAACCCTGTCTTTAATAGTATAGCCGAAGATAACATGATCCAATTTGCGCAAAGATGACAACAAGATACGCACAACAATCTGCTCACCTCGTTCAACTGTATTAAAAAATTCCTGATCTTTTGTTACTGATACTCTGCAAATCTCAACGGCACCGGCACCACCGCGACAATCCTCAGGCACCTTTATCCATTTTCTAAAATCAGGCTCCTGTTTCTCAATTTTTCCTTGGATTTTAACCGGGATATCCGAATCTAAAGAATTTGTCGAAGATTCTCTGTCAAAAAGCTCATTGTGCACCAGACGAATATAGAGAGAAATACCATCCAGGGTATCGCCGTCAAAAAGTTTTTTACCCTTCTCCATCACAATCACGCGATCACAAAGACTCGTTATCGCCTGCATATCATGAGAAACCAAAACAATTGTTTTTCTTTCCATCATTTTTTTCATATGTTCCATACATTTCTGCTGGAAAAAAATATCCCCTACCGCAAGCGCTTCGTCTACAATCAAAATATCGGGATTAACACTTATGGCAGTGGCAAATGCAAGGCGTACAAACATACCACTGGAATACATCTTAACGGGCTGATCGAGAAACTCACCAATATCGGCAAACTCTATTATTTGCTTAAAATTCTGGTCAGTTTCTTCTTTTGTCAAACCCATTATTGAGGTGGTAAGATATACATTGTCCCGCCCACTAAACTCAGGATTAAAGCCAGCACCTAATTCAAGAAGCGCAGAGACACGACCATCAATAACCACACTCCCTTCAGTTGGCTGTAAAATCCCACAGATTACCTGCAACATGGTCGATTTGCCGCTACCATTTCTACCAATAATACCTACTGTTTCTCCCCGCTCCACATTCAGATCTATCCCCTTAAGTGCCCAGAAAGGGGTGTGATATTGTTTGCCAAAAGGAAATAATGTTTCAAGCACTCGGTGAACATTTCTTTGGTACAAACAATATTTCTTTTTTACTTGTTGTAGAGTTATCGCATTTTCGCCCATATCATTCATAAACACAAATTTCATAAAACATCGGCAAACTGTGGTTTCAACCTTCGAAAAACCCATCCACCTGCCAATAGAGAAAAGAGAGCCACTACCCAAAAATACAAGGTGTACCAGGGATGTTCCCAGAAAGGTATAAAATAGATAAATGACTCCCGATATCCCTGAACAACATAATAAAAAGGATTGAGTTTGAGCCAGAACTGTATTTTAGGTGACATCATGTTCAAATCCCAAAAAATTGGCGTTCCCCAAAATCCAACCTGAACAACAACGGGAACGAGCTGACCAACATCACGCACATACACATTAAGAGCAGAAATAAGCCAACCAAGTCCACTCGCCAGAACAAGTAGACAGATAAGATAATAAACAGACTGAAAATAATAGAGGTTAAACGGCATCCCATTGCAAATAATTAGAAAAACCAACACCAATATAAAGACACCATGGCCTACCATATTAGAAAGAATCTTTACAACAACAAGAATCTGAGAGGGAAATACCGTCTTTTTTATCAAATGTGCATATTGAATAATAACCGTTGACGCTGCAGTGATAATATTTGAAAAAATAAACCAAGGCGCAAAACCTGCCGTAAGCCAAACGACAAAAGGCACATTATCACCAAGAGGTTTTGCTTTAAATCCTACACTGAACACAAACCAAAACACTGCAATCATCACCGCTGGCTGTATAAATGTCCAGATAAAACCGAGGAAAGAACCAACGTACATACTGACTACTTCTCTTCTGGCAAGTGCCCGCAACATATGATTATATCGAACCAGATCTCTTGCCAAACGTACAACCCCTGCACCTACCATTTTTTCACCCTACTTACCCAGCAAATGATCAAAATATTCAATTGTGGGCTTTAGCCCCTCATCAAGGGATATTTTTGGTTCCCAACCCAGCTTTTCTTTGGCAAGAGTTATATCCGGCTGTCGCTGCTGCGGGTCATCTTCGGGGAGTGGTTTAAAGACTATTTCAGACTTTGAGCCGATCTGTTTTATGATTTTTTCTGCGAGTTCATGAATGGTGAATTCATGGGGGTTACCGGTATTTACCGGCCCGGTAAAATCATCGGGCGAATTCATCAGCAAAACAAAGGCATCGATCAGATCATCAACGTAACAAAATGATCTGCTCTGGGTACCATCTCCATAAATAGTTATCGGCTTACCCTGCAGAGCCTGGACAATAAAATTAGAGACAACGCGCCCATCTTCAGGGTGCATATTAGGCCCATAGGTGTTGAAAATACGGGCAATTTTTATTCGCAGTTTATGCTGTCTGTGATAATCAAAAAAGAGTGTCTCAGCGCAACGCTTACCCTCGTCATAACAGGATCGCACACCAATGGGATTAACGTGTCCCCAATAGTTTTCCACCTGGGGGTGGACGAGTGGATCACCATACACCTCGCTTGTAGACGCCTGAAAGATCTTGGCCTTAATTCTTTTAGCCAGACCAAGCATATTAATAGCGCCATGCACCGAAGTTTTTGTTGTCTGCACGGGATCATGCTGATAATGAATCGGCGAAGCGGGACAGGCAAGATTATAAATTTCATCCACCTCTATATAGAGAGGAAAGGTTACATCATGCCTCATCATCTCAAAACGAGGATTATCAAGTAAATGCCTGACATTTTCTTTTGAGCCGGTAAAATAGTTATCTATACAGAGCACTTCGTGCCCCTCAGTCAACAACCTCTCGCAAAGATGGGAACCGAGAAAACCGGCTCCTCCTGTTATTGCTATTCGTTTTGATCCTGTTTCTTTCATAAATTTCTCTCTAGGGATGGCGTCTTAAAAAATCCTTTACACTGCGTCGAAGGGTAATTTCTGCCAGTTGCGCGCAGTGCATGTGAGTCTCAGGTAACTGCCCAACCTCATCCATGATAGTCACCATAGTAATTTTCTGCAATTCATCTATGCTTTTATTATGTGCTAGATTGGCAGCAGCCTGAACGCAAATTTTGCTAAAGGAACAGCCGTTCGTCCAGTAATGTGTATTACTGACATTACCGTCTTTAAACTTCAAAGCTATTTCCATGGTATCACCGCAATTTCCAACCACCTTGGCAATCCCATCGGGATTATCAATAACCGGATTGCCAAAATAATACACAAGAAACCAAGCCACTCCAACAACCATAAGAACAAGAAAGGCGACAAATATACTAAAGATAGACATGGTTTTGTTAGCTTCCTCTGTTATAATTGTGAATTTTCCCAGAACCTTCTTACCCTGTAGACACTCCAAATTCAACAGCAATAGCAATCAGCCATGGAAAAAGTCAATATTGTACTCACTGGATTTATGGGAACGGGCAAAACAACAATCGGCAAACTCCTTGCGGAAACACTAGATTTTACGTTCGTTGACACCGATCAGCTTATCGAAGAAAAATACGAGTTGACCATCCCCGAATATTTCAAAAAATATGGCGAAAAATCTTTTCGACAGCAGGAGACAGAAATAGCCAGAAAACTCAGCAGCCAGGAGTCTCTAGTCATTGGCACCGGCGGCGGTATGATGCTCAACCCGGAAAATAGCAATCTACTGGCAAAATCCGGCCGCATTTTTTGCCTTTATGCAACAGCCAAAGAAATATACCAAAGAATTTCACAAGACCCGGGAGCCAGCCGACCACTGCTTGCGGGAAATAATCCCATGGAACGCATAACCACACTTCTAAAAAAAAGAAAAAAAGGATACAACCAATTCCCACAGATAATCACAACAGGTAAACACCCTGAAGATATTGCTCAGGAGATTATCCAAAGTTTATAGATTAATAGATCCAAACCTTTAATAAATCACCCCCATTGCCTGTTTTAATTCGGCAATGGGAAGCTGTCCTGGAGCCGACGATTCCATACCAACCGCAAAGGTTATATCCGAGCCAAAAAGACCTCCCGCGATCCTGGTGATTTTCCCTCTAACTCCCATTGCAATAGTTACAATCGGAATCTGTACCTTACCATTTCTTGCCCGACTGGTTGCACTTAAAAGCGTTAGTACATCGGCGGCATCTTTTGGCATCACTGCTACCTTGGCTATATCAGCGCCCATCGCCTGGGCGAGTAACAATTTTTCAACAAGACGTTTTTCCGCTGGAGTTTTAGTGAAATCATGAAAAGAAAGAAGCAATTTTGTCTGATTTTTCAAAGCCGCCTGCTTGACTTCATCCACAAATTTCTGACCATTACACATCTCAATATCAACAATATCTGCAAAACCTGATTGCGCTACTGCTATGGCCATCTGCAACCTGTTTTCCCTTGAAATGCTTTTAAGACCTCCCTCCTCACCCATTCTACATGTCGCAAGAAGAGGTACGTTTCCAATTGTTTCCCTCAGCTCTTTAAGCGCAGCAAGACAGATATCAATATCTTCAGCTTGATCGTAAGCATCCATCCGCCATTCCAGCATATCAGGATCAAGAGCAATGCTGTCCGTCGCCTGGGTTATCAGATCCTCTTTTTTAGTTGCGACTATAGGCAGACAAATAAGGGGTACAAAACCACCAACAATCTTTCCTCTTACATCCACCTGTATTTTGCTTTCTTGTCTCATATTTTACACCTGCATAGCTCTACTTGCCGACCAATAGAACAAATGGTATTAATTGATTCAAATCGTAATAATAGATAATTCACCAAGCCGCAAATAAAAGGAACACCACATATGCATTATCCAACAGTTAACACAAGGCTCATAATACTGCTTGGTCAGCCTCTAGGCCATTCCATTTCCCCGCAAATGCATAACCTGGCATTTGAAAAACGAGGTCTTGACTACTGTTATTTGCCAGTTGAAGTAGCACCTGAAGATTTAAAAACTGTTTTCAACGGTTTAACCCGTATGAACGTTGCTGGATTTAATGTCACCATTCCCCATAAAATCAATATCATCAAATATCTTGACAAACTCAATCCTCTCGCCGCGACAATAGGTGCGGTTAATACCATTTGCGTACAGAATGGAAAAACCATCGGCTACAATACGGACGGAGAAGGATTTCTTCAATCCCTGGAAAAAGAAGCACGTATAACCCCAAAAGATAAAAAGTTTTTCCTGCTGGGGTGTGGCGGGGCAGCTCGTGCAATCAGTATGACCCTGGCCCATTACGGTGCGAACAAGATATTTATCTGCAATCGCACTCTTACAAAAGCCGAAAGTCTTACTGCTGAAATAAACGACAAAATCCGTGACTGCGCAATTACGATCCCACAAACAGCAGATAACCGGGCAGATATCCTGCAAAGCTGCGATGTATTGATTAACAGTACCAGTATTGGCATGCACCCAGATGAAAATGTACTGCCAATAGAAGAGTCACTTATCGGCAAACATCTTACTGTAGCCGATATCGTCTACAATCCTCTGACAACAAGACTATTGAGAATTGCCAAACAAAAAGGATGTTCCACAGTGCACGGGCTTGGCATGCTTGTCAATCAGGGTGCTGCCGGATTCAGGTTGTGGACTGGAATAGAGCCACCGGTTGAAGAAATGTCAGCTACTGTTTTTTCCGCAATGGGCGCCAAATAGCGACAATCCTTCAGGCAAAAATCCCCTTGCCGTATTTTTTTAATTTTCCGCGAAACTGATCGTAGGTCATCCCAAGCAATCCTGCTGCCTTTCTACCATTTTTCCCGCCAGCATCCATTGCCTGTCGCAATAAGTTTATCTCGAGATCCGCCACAGCATCTTTTAATGATAGCGGCACAAATGCTGATTCCTGCGCTACACCCTCATCTATGTCATGTTTTTGACTTTTGGGTTCGGGCAAAACAGTAAAAGGGGAAACAAAAGGATCAAAAACTATTTCATCAATAATCCCGTTATCAGAACGATACACTGCACGTTCCACCACATTTTTCAACTCCCTGACATTACCTTTCCAACTATATTGTTTGAGCGACCGAACCACATCATCACTAAAGACAACAACCTCGTCCCGCTCGAGTTCATATGCTATCTTCATGGCAAAATGGTTTGCCAAGAGCATAATATCTTCTTCCCGGTGACGAAGCGGTGGCAGAAAAAGCACTTCAAACGACAATCTATCGAGCAGATCACGTTTAAAATCCTCCCGTTCTGCCATCGCGGCCAGATCCACATTAGTGGCTCCAACAATGCGCACGTCAACTTCAACAGGTGTTGCACTTCCCACCCGCTCAAAAGAGCCATACTCCACCACCCGAAGTATTTTCTCCTGTGCCTCCAGAGGAATTGAACCAATTTCATCGAGAAAAAGCGTTCCGCCATCCGCAGCCTCAAAGCGACCAGATCTTCTTCTGTCCGCCCCGGTAAACGAACCTTTTTCAAAACCAAACAGTTCCGCTTCAATAAGAGAAGGAGAAAGCGTTGCACAATTCAAAGTAATAAATGGCCCCTGCCATCTACCCGACAAAAAATGAAGCCTGCTGGCAGCAAGTTCTTTCCCGGTTCCCCGCTCACCAATAAGCAGCACAGGCCTTTCGACCGGCGCTACTCGAGCCAGACGCTCCTGAAAACCTAGAAACGCTTCAGATTCTCCAAGCGCTTCGCCAGCCGATACGGTAACTCCTGATCTTCTTATCATATCAACAACACATCCAATGGTTATTTTAACTACATATCGGCTTAAAAAGCCAACTCAATGGTTAAAATAACCACCTCGCGTTTTCTAGTCAAACATATAACAGCCCAATTTATGGCGATTATTCTCACTACTGTGTAGTTGGCACACTTTCTGCTCATATCATTGTAACCACAAACACTTACATGAGAGGCTCAGCATGGGAATTTTTACACGGTTTAGAGACATAATCCACTCAAATATCAATTCAATG
>Ga0256845_1001174_pt1 | contig 21693 bp, 12 predicted proteins | sample RiftiametaG_FD_189101 | JGI IMG/M metagenome (GOLD analysis project Ga0256845, IMG submission 189101) | Tube worm associated microbial communities from hydrothermal vent at the East Pacific Rise, Pacific Ocean - Riftia | ecosystem: Host-associated > Annelida > Integument > Unclassified ... | reverse complement strand
TGAGTACCTCTAATATTTTATCGTAATTTGCTTTAAAGTTGTGCATCCTTGTCGTTTTGTGATTATTACAACAAGATACTGTTTATCAGTGAATTGCACAACTTTTTACAAATGCACAACGGGTTAATTTATATAAAACTGATAGATGTTCTATTTTCTTTTTCCTCACAGAATTAACTTTGTAAGATGATTGATAAACTAAAGAAATTTTTCAATTTTACCGAAGAGCTTATAACAAAATTTGTAGTTGATAATTCATTGAACTATAGTGGCTCGATAGCCTTCTTTACCATATTTTCTTTACCAGGAATTTTGATGGGTGTTTTATTAATTGCCGGACCCGTTTTTGGGTCGCAAATAGTAAAAGGAGAGCTTTATAATCAAATTAATACATTGGTAGGTGAGTCGAGTGCAATGCAAATTAAAACGATTATAGAGAATTTAGAAAATGCAGAATTTAGTATGACGGCATTAATTATTGCTGTTTCTACTTTGCTTTATGGCTCAACCTCTGTCTTTGCATCTATACAAGATGGTATAAATGTAATATGGGGATTAAGGCCAAAACCAAAAAGGATAGCGTTGAAATTTATTTTTAATAGGTTGGTTTCAATTGCTATGATTGGAACAATCGGGTTTTTGATGTTAGTCTCTTTATCTGCTGATATGATGGTAATGATTTTCAATGATATTTTGATAGACTTTTTTGGGGAGAGAAGCGTAGCTTTAATTTCTTTATTTAAGCAGGTTAGTTTTAGTTTAATTGTGTTTTTTGTTTTTTCAACAGTTTATAAGGTGTTGCCAGATGCAGCAGTGAGTTGGAAAGATATTTTTAAAGGAGCTTTATTGTCAACAATACTTTTTATGATTGGTAAATACCTAATCGGTTTCTATTTAGGGAATAGTAGTTTAGGAACAGCTTATGGTGCGGCAGGTTCTTTGGTGTTGTTATTGATTTGGGTGTATTATTCTGTTATGATATTATTGTTTGGTGCAGAATTTATTGAAGTATATGCCCGTAGAAAAAATAGAGTTATTAAGCCAAGTTCAGAATCGGTTAAAATTATAACAAAAGAAATACATTTTAATAGTTAAGGAAGTGCTGTTAATAAATACAAACCTAAACGTAACAAATATGAAAAATAGTCGTTTTCTTTACTATATGAATATAAAATACATCTTATTAATATTTCCCCTCGCTTTTGGTTGTAGTAGTTATGCTCAATTATTAGAAAAACATCGAGTTGTTGAGGTGGTAGGGTTACACCCTTCAAATGATTATAAATTTGTGCAAAGTCAGCAATTATATGATGAAGGTTGGGATAAATTAGAACAACCAAATTTTTGGAGAACTTTAATGACGATGGAGGCTGATTCTGCATTAATTAATATTGGTAGTACACGTCAAATCATAAAAAAAGTTTCGGTAAAAGAATGGAATAAGTTAACAGATATTAGTAAAAATGATATAAGGGATAGCGTTAAAAACCATTACGGTTTACCAGATGATGAACATGTATATATGACCTCTGGTAAAAAAGCATTTTATGATTTTCAAAAAGTAATACCTAGTATAGGTAGGGGGATTGAGATTTTTAACGAGAATAATGTTGATCCATTTTATGCGCAAGCAATCTTATTAATTGAGAGCCCTAATAAAATGCAAAAATCTCCTGTAGGAGCATACGGTTCATTTCAAATTATGCGAAAAGTGGCTATTAATTTGGGTCTAAAAGTAAATAGCTCTATTGATGAACGAAAAGATTTTGATAGATCAGCTTGGGCTTCGGCTAAATTAATTAGAACAATCTGTATACCTGAAACCAATAGAATTTTAGATGCGAAAGGAGTTAGTTACAACCCGAATGATTTATGGTATAAGTTATTGGTTTTACATACATATCATGCAGGAGCTGGGAATGTTAAAAATGCAATTAATGTTATTAATCCAACCGTTGGTAATATGGAACTAATAACTACTTTGTGGCAAACAGAGGTAGGTAGTTTTAGAAATGCATCACAAAATTATTCTCAGTTAGCGTTAGCAACATTAATAGAGTTGGATAGAATAATTATAGAAGAGTGTAAATTCATTTATAATTGCCCACTTACAGAGATATGAAATCAACTAAATTTTGTATAATAAATAAAATCAATCTTAAACTTTTTACTAATTTTAAATTCTATTAAATTTCTGTTATGGAAAAGTACGATTTATGTGTTATTGGTGGTGGCCCTGCAGGGTACGCTGCAGCAATGAGAGCAATTGATTTTGAGAAAAAAGTCATCTTAATTGAAAAAGAAAAATTAGGAGGAGCAGGAATTTATAATGGGGCACTTTCGTCAAAAACGATGTGGGAGCTTTCTTCTAGGTATAGAAAGGTTAGAGAAGATTTAACGAAAGCTAGTGGACAAAAATTAGATATTTCTTATGATGATGTAAAAGCATCAATAGAAGAAGCAATTTTTGATAGAAAATTTCAATTAACATGTCATTTAAGAATTATACATGCTGAAACCAATTTAATTACTTACGAAAAAGGAGTTGCAAGTTTTCTTACGGATAAAGAGATTAGGATAAGAAAAAGTAATGGAAAAGAAGAAGTTATTTATGCTGAACATACGGTAATAGCTAGTGGGAGTCATCCAAGGAAACTGCCAAATGTAGAGGTAGATGAAGAAACAATCATGACTAGTGATGGGATTTCTCGATTGACTGATTTTCCTAAGAGTATGGTTATCGTTGGTGCAGGAGTTATTGGTTGTGAGTTTGCTACAATTTTCGCCAATTTTGGTAAAACAAAAGTTCATTTAATAGATAGAGCTAAACGAATTCTTCCTTTTGAAGATGAAGATATTTCGGAATTAATTTCCAAAAACATGGAAAAAGAAGGTGTTGTAATTCATAGTAAAGCAAACCTGAAGAGAATAGAAGTGAAGAATGGAATGGTGGAGTATGAAATAGAAAATGAAGATGGTGAAATTGAAATTATAACGGTAGAAAAAGCATTGTTATCTGTAGGCAGAGTTCCAAATATTAAATCGTTGAACATTGAAAATGCAAGTGTGAAAATGAGTAAGCGAGGAGTTCATATTGGTGATGTAGATACACAAACAAATATTTCTCATATTTATGCCGTTGGAGATGTTTCAGGAAGAATACCTTTGGTTAATGTTGGGGAAAGAGAAGCAAGACATGCTATAGTAAAGATGTTTGCAGATTTTCCAGTAAAAACGATTAATTACGAAAATGTTTCAACGATAATGTTCTTGAACCCTGTTGTAGCTTCGGTAGGTGCTAATGAAAAAATATTAAGAGAAAAAAATATTCCTTATAGAATAGCAAAAGTAGATTACTCTACAATAGCAAGAGCAATATCTATGGGAAAACCAGAAGGTTTCTTTAAATTGATTGTATCGGATGATAGGGACATGAAAGTGTTAGGAATGCGTGCCGTAGGAGCTCATGCTTCTTCAGCAATACAAACAATTGCTCTTTTAATGTATATGAATAAAGGAATTGATGAATTGGCACATATGATTCATCCTCATCCTTCAATTGTAGAAGGGGTACAAGAAGCAGCTAGGATGTTATTGGGAAAATCAATATACAAGTCGGCAGTATTTAAAGATAAATTAAAATGCTATAAGTGGAGAGATGGTGTTGAAATCCCGTTAACAGTTATTGATGAAAAAAAGAAAATAAAATACGAGGATATTGCACACTTTTATAGTGAAGGAGAGGACTAGTTATTGTTTCTTGCTTTTATAATTGTATTTCTTTCAAGTCTTTGCTTTATTTTTTCTTTTATCAACTTTTTGTCATAAATAAGTGAAGCAGGATTTAATATGGCCGATTTGATTGATTTGTCAGTGCATATGTTTATTTTCTGATTTCCTTTTGCTTATCCCTAGCAATAAAATCAGTTTTAATTTTTTTATAGGTTGGATAGGTGAATATTTCTAGCTCATTTTTTAAAAGAATCTTTTTTATAAAGGAAGACTATTAAAAGTTGGTAAGTTTTAAAAAAAGTTAAATGATTAATATAGCTTTAGTCATTTTTTTTTCGTTTTTTTATGTTAAATTCAAAGTGAATTATGGAATATGTAGAGTTTAAGGCAACTGTCTCTCCTTTAGAAATAGGTAGAGATATATTGATAGCCGAGCTTTCAGAGATTGGGTTTGAAAGCTTTGTTGAAACAGATGAGGGAGTAGAAGCATATATTCAACTTTTAGAATTTAAAGAGGAGTCTATAAAGGGCTTAGGCATATTAAATAATTCTGATTTTAAGATAACATTTTCTACTAAAAATATTGCAGATCAAAATTGGAATGCTGAATGGGAAAAAAACTTTGAATTAATTAATGTAGAAAACCAATGTGTTATTAGAGCTCCATTTCATGATAAAATAGCTGGTGTTGAATATGATATAGTAATAGATCCAAAAATGTCTTTCGGAACTGGTCATCATGAAACTACTTACTTAATGATAAAAAGGTTATTAGATTTATCTTTGGAAGGGAAATATGTGATGGATATGGGCTGTGGAACAGGGGTGTTGGCGATTTTAGCTCAGCTAAAAAAAGCTCAATATGTTGAAGCTATTGATATTGATGAATGGGCCTACAATAATACGTTAGAAAATATTCGGAATAATAATTGTAAAGAGATTGCGGTTGAAATGGGAGGGGTAGAAAAGATATCAGAAACTATTTTTGATGTCTTTATTGCTAACATTAATAGAAATATACTTTTAAATGATATGTCAAACTATGTTAATGTTCTAAAAGGAGGAGGGAGTTTATTGTTGAGCGGGTTTTTTAGTTCAGATAAAGAAATGTTATTGGAGGCTGCATCAGAATTAAAGATGGAGTTAGCTTATAGTGAAAGTGAAAATGACTGGACTATGTTACATTTAATTAAAAAATGAATAAAACGTATAAATATATAATTGTTACATTTTGTTTTTTGATGAGTTTTTCACTATACTCTCAAACAACATTAAAACATTTTACATCAGATTCAGCTTTGTTTTTTGATGAGATGGAACAGTTTTTAACAAAATCAAGGAGGTCAGAAGGGATTTTGACTATGGACGATTTCTCTTGGCATTGGGGTAAGTTCTCTAAAAAAGGAAGAGAAGAAGTTTATAAGATGGCAAACCTTATGCTTAAAAAGAAAAAAAGAGCATTCCCTGATTTTAAAAATTATATCTATACCATTTCAGAATTCGTAAGTAGTGAGTATCAAACAGAGGAGAGTTTTAAAGATTGGCAAAAAATATTAGCTAAACTGGCTAAAGGAAGAAGTAAAAAGAAGTTTACTGCCTACTTACAATCTTGTAATAGTTTGTTTAGCGAAAATCTTCTTTATAAATCAGCAGCAAACTCTTGGGCGGCAGATAATAATAATTATAAATTTGGTTTTGATAGTTTGCCGACAATAGAGTTTGATACGTTGACTTTAACATGTTATTCAAAAGGAGATAGTTCTGTCATATATAATACAAAGGGAATTTATTATCCTACAGAATCGAAATGGGTAGGTGAAGGAGGTAAAGTTACATGGGAAAGAGCGGGGTTTTCACCTGATTCAGTATATGCAAACCTTAATAAATATACAATTAGGCTTAAATCTCCAAAATATGTAATTAGAGATGTTTTGTTTTATGATTTGGCGTATTTTGAAGAGCCATTAAAAGGTGTGTTGCAAGAGAAAGTGTTAGCAAATGTTAAAACACTAAAAGCAAGTTACCCTAAATTTGATTCTTACGAAGCTATTTTTTCTATTAAAGATATTGCAGAAGGCGTAGATTATATAGGAGGATTTTCATTGTATGGTAGGAAGGTTGTTGGTAGAGGGACAGATACGCAAGATGCATATTTAATATTTAATCGAAATGGTATTCCATTTCTAAAAATGGCTTCTAAAGCATTTATTATAAAACCAGAAAGAATTGTTTCTCAGATTGCTTCAGCTACTTTTTATCTGAAAGAAGACTCTATATATCATCCAGGACTTTCGTTTAAATTCTTTACAAAGGATAGGAATGTTTCTATGCTTAGAGATGGTAAAGGGATTAAGATAACACCATATTTTAATTCTTACCACCAAGTAGATATGGATTTTGAATCTTTGGCATGGAATGTCGATTCGCCTATGATAGAGTTTAAAAATATGTTAGGAGGAACAAAAACAACTGCCAGATTTTTTTCAGCTGATTATTTTAAGTTAAATGATTATTTATCTATAATGGGGATGCAAGAGTCAAACCCTTTATATGCTATAAAGGAGATAGTGGATAAACTTGATACAAATTTTATAACGAATAGGGATGTCGCTGCACATACTTTACAATCAGTTTCTAATATTGAAATAATGCTCTTAAAATTATCAAATTTAGGATTCATTAATTATAATTATGATGCTAAATATTTTGTGGTGAAGGATAAATTGTTGAATTGGGTTCAAGCCAGTGGAGGTAAGGTTGATTATGATGTTATTGGATTTTTCTCTAATATAAAAGGTAAAAGTAATGCAACATTGAGTTTATTGAATTATGATCTGAAAATTAGAGGAATTAACAGTATTAATGTTAGTGATTCTCAAGAGGTGTTAATTTATCCAGCACGAAAAGAAATTATATTAAAAAAGAATAGAGATTTCGATTTTAGTGGAGTTATCCAAGCTGGTAGGTTTGATATAATGGGGAGTAATTTTTCGTTTAACTATGATGAATTTAAGATAGACATGCCTATAGTAGATTCATTAAGAATTTATGCAGAAACAGGTCGGACTAATAGGAATGGAGAGCCAGTGATAAAGCCAGTGAAAACATTAGTAAATAATATTCAAGGAGATTTACTAATAGATAGGCCAAATAATAAATCAGGAATTAAACCTGCAGAAGAATATCCAAAACTGAACAGTTATAAAGATTCCTACGTTTTTTATGATAAGAAATCTATACAGAAGGGAGTGTATCAAAAAAATGATTTTTATTTTCATTTAAAACCATTTTCCATAGATAGCTTGGATAATTTTGATAATGATCAGCTTAGATTTAAGGGAGAAATGATGACGGCAGGGATTTTTCCAGATTTTGAAGAGGTATTAACATTACAACCGGATCATTCTTTAGGTTTTATAAGAGAGACTCCAAAAGGTGGGTTTCCAATGTACGGAGGGAAAGGAACTTATCATGATACTATAAGAATGAGTAATGAAGGATTAAGAGGTAATGGAAAATTAGAATATATTGCTTCAACAACCTATTCTAATGACTTTCTCTTTTTTCCAGATTCTATGAATGCTATAGCACAAAGCTTTGATGTGGAAGAAAGTCCTGTTGCAGTAGAATTTCCTCCAGTAGAAGGCAAAAATATTGAGACTAGGTGGCTTCCAAAGAAAGACATTATGTATCATAAAGAAATTGACCAACCTATAGCAATGTATGATATGGAATCATTTATGAATGGGCAAACTATGATTCAGCCTGATGGATTATCAGGTACAGGTACGTTTCAGTTTCAAAAAGCAGAATTAGAATCGAACTTGATGAAGTTTAAGTTTAAAGATTTTGCTGCTGATACAGCCGATTTCAGGTTGAAAAGTGGGAGTTTAGGAGGTGAAGAGTCTACTTATGATTTTAAAACAGTTAATGTAAATGCCTATGTAACTTTTGATGGGAGGTATGGAGAGTTTAAATCTAATGGAGGAGGGTCTTATGTAAGCTTTGATCCGGTAGAATACATTTGTTATATGGAGGAGTTTAAGTGGTTTATGGATAATGATAATGTTGAGTTATCTGCGGGCGGAGCAAAATCTACGGATGCATCGGGGGTTAAATTGGATGGAGCTCAGTTTATATCTATAAAAGAAGGGCAGGATTCACTTAGCTTTTTCTCAACTAAAGCAACGTACGATTTAAAGAAAAAAAGAGTTTCTGCTGCTGGAGTTAAATTTATAAATGTTGCAGATGCAATGATTCATCCAGATAGTGGGAAAGTAGTGCTAGATAAGGGGGCGGATATGAACACATTATATAACTCAAAAGTTGTAGCAAATTATATTACTAAAAACCATAATATATATAATTCAACCATTAATATTTATGGTAAAAGAAAATATTCGGGTGAAGGTTTCATAGATTATGTAGATGAACTTGAAAAAGCTCAAACTATATTTCTTCAAAAAATTGCTGTAGACACTACTGGTCAAACTTTTGCTACTGCAGAAATTAAGGATACAGCTAACTTTACATTAAGTTCTAATTATGAGTTTTATGGTGGGGTTAAACTATATGCTAATAATGAAAATTTAACATTTAATGGTTATTCTAGAATTTTACATGATTGTGGTTTATTAGCAAGAAACTGGTTTAGTTTTGAACAAGAGATTGACCCTGTAGAAATCTACTTACCAATAGATAGCACAACAAGGGATGTTAATGGTAACCCGTTAACAACAAGTATGTTCTTAAGTCCTGATTCGATAGGTATTTACACTTCATTTTTAAATAAAAAGAAAAAATCTACAAGTATTTCAATGTTATCAGCCACCGGATTTTTATTCTATGATAAGGTTAAAGGAGAATATCAAATTTCGAATAAAGATAAATTGATAGAAAGATCATTTAGTGGAAGTTATTTAAGTTTAAATAAGAAAAATTGCAAGGTTTATGGAGAAGGAAAGATTGATTTAGGTAGTAAAATAGGTCAAGTTGAAATGGAAATAGCTGGAATTATTGAGCATAACCAAATAGATGACGAAGCTATTTTTGACTTAGTAGTGCTTACAGATTTCTTTTTTAATGAAGAGGCACTAAAGAAGATGACGAAACATATAGTAGAGTCATACGAATTAGAATCTGCTAATTTAGATAGACCAACCTTTGCGAAGGGTTTAAAAGAACTTGTCGGTTTAGAGGAGGGAGATAAGTTGATTGGGCAAGTAAGTTTAAATGGTCAGTTTAAAAAAGTACCTAAATCATTAGATAAAACATTTATGTTTAATGATGTTAAAATGAAATGGGATGGGGATTCTAGATCGTTTAAGTCGTTTGGTATAATAGGTTTGAGTCATATAAAGAGTAAGCAAATTAATAAATACTTGAAAGGAAATATCGAATTAATTAAAAAGAGAAGTGGCGATGTTTTAACAATTTATTTAGAAATTGATAAGAATAACTGGTATTTCTTTACTTATACTAGAGGTACAATGCAAGCAATATCATCTAATGTAGATTTTAATACTGCAATTACAGAAACTAAACCAGATAAGCGAAAATCAAAAGCAGCAAAAGGAGAGGAATCATATCAATATATGTACTCAACAACTAGAAAGAAAAGGGATTTTTTAAGAAGATTTGAAGAATAATTTGGGTAAGATTCTATTTTTTTGCATCCATATAATATATTGTTAATTTTAGCGATTGGCTAAAAGTCATAAATGGTAGATAGAAACACATATAAAATAATATTAATCGTTGTAGCATTAATGTGCTTTTCGGTTAATTCTAGTGCTCAATATTCTTCTAAGGAAGAGCTGAAAGAGGTTGCAGATAAAATGTTTGAAGAAAAGGATTATGTTGGTTCTTTAAAATTGTTTTCACAACTATTAAGTACTTACCCTAAAGACCCTAATTACAATTATAAATATGGTGCTTGTGTTTTATTTGGTAAAAGAGATAAGGATGGTGCATTACAATATTTAAAATATGCAGTTACTAAATCTAATGTAGATCCCATTGCTTTTTATTTTTTAGGGAGAGGTTATCATCATGATTATGAGTTTTCTAAAGCGATAGAAAACTATAATAAATTTAAAGAAAAGTCATCTTCTAAAGAACAAAAGAAATATAGTGTAGATAGAGAAATTGAAATGTGCCAAAACGGTGAGGAATTGCTAAAAAGTATGGCAGATATTGGAGTGCTAAGTAAGAAAGAAATAAAGGAATCTGATTTTTATAGATCTTATAAACTAGATGGTATAGGAGGGAAGATTATTGTAAAACCCGAACAGTTTAAAACTAAGTTAGATAAGAAACACGAGGATAGATCAATTGTTTATTTGGGTCAGGCAAAAGATATGATAGTTTTTTCTTCTTATGGAAAAGATGGTTCAAATGGAAAAGATATATATAAATCAGTAAAAAAATCAAATGGAGATTGGGGGGAAGCAGTACTGTTTAGTAGTAATATTAATTCTCCACAGGATGAAGATTATCCTTTTCTGCATCCCGATGGAAAAACGCTCTACTTTAGTTCAAAAGGATATACAAGTATGGGAGGGTATGATGTGTTTAAATCGACCTTTAATGAGCATACAAGAGAGTGGTCTTCTCCAGAGAATTTAGATTTTCCAATTAATACTCCAGATGATGATATTCTTTATATATCGGATATGGAAAATAAGTTCGCCTATTTCGCTTCATCAAGAGCGAGTATACAAGGTGAGCTTACAGTTTATAATGTAACAGTAGAATCAGTACCATTTGTTCATTCAGTAATTTATGGTTTTTTTGTTGCAGAATCTAATCCAGAAATGAAGTCAGCGACCATAACGGTTAAAGCGGTTGATAAGGATAGAAAATATGGTGTTCATACAACAAAGAGTGAAACCGGAGAATATTTATTAATGTTTCCGACTAATGGTGGAAAGTTCAAAATTTTAGTTGAAACTACAGAAGATGCACCTGTTCATTCTGCAGTTATTGAGATACCTCCATTGGAAGGGTTTAGAGCATTAAAACAAGAGTTAAGATTGGTAGGAGAAGGAGATAATGAAAAGTTAATAGTAAAGAATTTGTTTGATGAATCAGATGAATTTGATATTAATGATCCTTTGGTAGTTCAAAATATATTGAAAGAGAGAGCTAAAATGGAGGTAAATCTTACAGAAGGTGAAGTTGACTCGATAGCTGCAATAACAAAAGCAGATGAGATCGTTGCTGGAGATAATTTGAGTAATTCATTAGGAACGGCTTTGGCAGATAAGTTGAATGGTTCAGCTTATAAAGAGTATTCGGATGAAGAACTTGCTGTTAAAACAGATGAAACTGCTGAGAGGATTATAGCTCAAGCTAAAATTTCTAAAATAAAATCAATAACATCTTATAGAATTGCTGAAGAGAAGAGTGTTGAAGCAAAAGTATTATATGGAGAATCTGAGGAATTATTTACTGAGTCAGAATCTGCTGGATCTGAACCTGAAAAGAATGAAAAAATAGTTTTAGCAGAGCGTAAAAAGTTAGATGCAACTAAATTGATAAATGAAATGGTTGCCGCATTGGCTATTGCTAAAACACTTGATAATGAAGTGGTAGAAAGGATGAGTGATTTAGCAAAAGTGAAATCACTTCAAAAGAGTATTAATACGAACCTTGAGAATAAAGAACGGAAATTGGCTGAAACTGATTTGAAAGAATTAGACGAAATAGCAGGAGCATCATATCATAATGAATCAGCTTTAGATACTGAAACTAAAATTATAGATGATAAATTATTGGTTGAAGAGAAAAAGTATGGAGACTTAAATGAGTATGTTATTGATTTACAAGATAGGGAAATTGAATTGACAGCATCTATAAAAACATTAGAAAATAAGAAAGGATTAACAAAAAAGAAGAAGGAAATTGAGGTAATTGATGAGCAAATTAAATCGTTAGCGATAGATGTAGAAGACACTCAATTTGATTTAGAAAATGCTAAAAGAAAAGCTAAAAAAGGTAAGGAACCATATCTTAAAGCCAAAAATGAAGCAGCTATAACTAAGTCTGTGATAGCAATGTTGAATGGAGAAAATAAAGGTGAGGAAGAAGTTACTGATCCAGAGAAGATCCAATTAGAGAATGATATTGCTTATTTTGAGAAAGAAGGATTAGTTGGCCTATATTCAAATGAAGATGGTTCTCCAGTGTTGTCTGAATCTAAGAATACTTATGATTTAAAAGAGCATAAAGGTGAATTTAAAATAATTGATGATGAAGGAGAAATTGTAAGTTATAATAAAAATTATAGTACTCAATTGATTGATGATGTGAAAAACGTTGGTGATTCTAAAAAGAAAGAGCAAATTGTTATTCATATTTATGAAAGCTGGATTAATGATATTGATGATGAAATTAGTATCAGAGAACAACAATTAGCAGCTGAAGAAAATCCGGAAAAGAAAGAGAATTATAAAATAATTATTTCTTCATTACAAGCATTAAAACTTGAGAAAGAAAAAGAGAAGTATAATTATACTCAAACGGATACAGAAGAAATTACAGTAGTTGAAGAAGAACTTGCTGAGCTAGGAACAGAGGAAGAAGAACTCCTAGCAAAAGAGACTATAGAGGAAGTAATAGAAGAACCAGGGAACTACGCAGCAAAACATACTACAGCATTGGCTAGTTTTAGTGGAGAAGATACTTATGAGAGCTCAACGTTAAAAGCTACAGTCCATGAGAACTGGGCAAAAGATATAGAAGAAGAAATAACATTGAAAAAAGCCGATTTATCAATAGCAAAAGCAGGAGATAAGAACAATATAGAAAATGAGATTGCAGTATTAGAGAATGACTTATTAGAGCAAGAAGAGTTTTCTAGTTTGTATGCTTTACAAGCAGAATCGTTACAGTCGGAAACACCAGAAGAAGTAGAGCCAGTTGTCGCAGAAGAAATTGCAGTAGTTGAAGAAGGGCTTGCTGATCCAGTAATAGCAGAAGTAATTGAGGAAGAAGAACCCTTAGCAAAAGAGATTATAGAGGAAGTTACAGAAGAACCAGGGAATTACAGGGAAGAACATACTGCAGCATTGGCTAATTTCAGTGGGGAAGATACTTATGAGAGTTCAACTTTAAAAGCTACAGTCCATGAGAACTGGGCGAAAGATATAGAAGAAGAAATAGCATTGAAAAAAGCTAACTTGTCGATAGCAAGTGGATCAGATAAAAATAAGATAGAGAATGAGATTGCAGTATTAGAGAATGACTTATTAGAGCAAGAAGAGTTTTCTAGTTTGTATGCTTTACAAGCAGAATCGTTACAGTCGGAAACACCAGAAGAAGTAGAGCCAGTTGTTGTAGAAGAAGTTGCAGTAGTTGAAGAAGAGATTATTGATCCAGTAACAGAAGAAGTCATTGAGGAAGAAAAATCCTTAGCAAAAGAGACCATAGAGGAAATAACAGAAGAACCAGGGAACTACACAGTAAAACATACTGCAGCATTGGCTAATTTCAGTGGGGAAGATACTTATGAGAGTTCAACGTTAAAAGCTGCAGTTCATGAAAACTGGGCAAAAGATATAGAAGAAGAAATAGCATTGAAAAAAGCTGATTTGTCAATAACGAGTGGATCAGATAAAAATAAGATAGAAAATGAGATTGCGGTATTAGAGAGTGATTTATTAGAGCAAGAAGAGTTTTCTAGTTTATATGCTTTACAAGCAGAATCGTTACAGCCAGAGACATTAGAAGGAGTAGAGTCAGTTGTTACAGAAGAACTTACTGAGTCAGTAACAGCGGAAGTAATTAAGGAAGAAGAACCATTAGCAAAAGAGACTACGGAAGAAGTTGGAGAAGAACCATCTATTTCTGAGAGTGAAGAATTATTACCTAAAAACTTGACTGAGAATAATTTGAATGGAGCGGAAGATGATTTTTCTAACTTAAAATATAATAACAAGTTTAATTATAAATCTCCTCAATCTAAAATAGCATTGGCATCAGTTGCATCCTTAAAAAAGGAAGCAAGAGATTTTAAAGATGAAGCTGATGTAAAATTAAATGAGGCAAATAATACTGCGGATGAAATTGGGAAAAATAGATTAACTCTTGAAGCTGAAGTATTGTATGAAAAAGGGCAAAGAAAACAAGAAAGTGTAGCTAAGGTATACGAAGGAGCAAATAGAAGTGAGTACTATAATAATCAATCTATTGTCTCTGGGTTAAAAAAGGATAATACTATAAACCCAATTAATATAACGATAGCTGAATTAATGGTAGATGAGGCTAACAATTATTATGACGAAGCAAAATTAAAGCGAAATGAAGTTGTGAATGCTCCTGATTTTTCTGCTAAAGAAAGATTGTTTCAACAGGCTTATGAGTTGGAGATGAAAGCAATTGAAGCTCAAAAAAGAGCAATTCTAAAATTAGGAGGTGAAGATGTTTATTCTACTGTTGCAGACAATGGTAGCGAGGTTATGAATGATGAAAATGGTAATGTTAATAATGAAGTTGCTGAAAATGGAAGTAAAAAATTAGCTGTTAATGAGCAACTTAAAGATGTTGAGGAATTAACATTATCAGATAAAGAGATCATTTCAGAATTGAAAGGGACGGAAATAGAAGCCGTAAAAAAGACTGGTGATTATCAAAAATATGCGAAGTTAAAAAATAAGAAAAGAAGGTTAGTTAAGGAAGCTGAGGTCGAATATGTTAAAGCAGCAGTATTAGAGGCTGATATTAATGACCAAAAAGCATTAGTAGCTAGTTTAAATTCGGTGGACGAAACAGCAGAGTCAGCAGCACAGAAAGTAACAAGAGAAGATCAAGTTAAAGAAATTGAGACGGTAATTGCTGAAAATGAAGCTCAAATTTTAGCATTAAGAAAATCAGCACAAGAAAAAGAAAATCAGGCTTCAAAAGTGAATGAACAAACAGCTGCTATTTTGATTGAAACAGATGAGTCTACTGCAAAAAAATATACTGTTATTGAGAGAGCAGAAACATTTGATAGTGAATATATAGCTGAGATAATGCGTAAAACTGTTGAACCAAATGTAATAGAAGAACCAGTAGCTAAGAACTCACAACCAATTTTAGCAAATATAGATGTAATTCCATCAGTTTTAAAAGAGTCTATTTTTGTGATTAATAATAATAAGGCGGCATACAGTAATAGTAAAAGGATTCCTGTTTCGCCTAAATTACCTGAAGGGTTAGTGTTTAAAGTACAGATTGGAGCATTTAGAAATCCAATTCCACAAAGCCACTTTAAGGGCTTTGCTCCAATTATGGCAGAAAATGCAGGGAAAGGAATTACACGATATACTGCTGGATTGTTTAAGGTATTTAATATGGCAAATGAGGCAAAAGGATCTATACGTTCAATCGGTTATTCTGACGCGTATGTGGTAGCGTTTTTTAATGGTAAGCGAATTAACATGACTAGGGCAAGAGAAATACAGAATGGAGGAAATGTAGATGGAGGTAGTTTGGCAGACAATACTACAGGAGGGAGTATTTCTAATACATCAAATAACGGAACAAGAAATACTAATTTGAGTAATGAAAATTCAGGAACGACTTCTAAGATAGCTACTAAAGACATTAGAAATATTGAAGGAACATTCTTTACTATTCAGATAGGGGTTTACTCTAAAGAAGCAACACAAGGACAATTAAATAATGTTACAGCCTTAAATAGTGAAAGAACGGCAAGTGGCTTAATTCGCTACACTTCTGGAGTGTTCAAATCTTTGACCGATGCAAATATTGCAAAAGAAAAAATTAGAGAAAATGGTATGCCAGAGGCATTTGTTGTTTCTTATAGTAGTGGTAAGCGTGTTAATATGGCTAAAGCAATAGAGACGCTTTCTGGTGGTAATGCTACTAATAATTCAACTATAGGTTCTGCTGTTCTTACTGAAGAGGTAAATGATGGAATTTCTAAAGATGTTAGAAATGTTAAAGGAATATTTTTTACTGTTCAGGTAGGGGTTTATTCTAACCAAATAACTAATGGACAATTAAACAATGTTACGCCATTAAATAGTGAACGAACAGTAAGTGGTTTAATTCGTTATACTTCTGGAGTGTTTAAAACGTTAGATGATGCAAATATTGCAAAAGAAAAAATTATAGAAAACGGTATTTCTGATGCCTTTATTGTAGCTTATAATAATGGAGTAAAAACAACAATAGCTAATGCAAATGAGCAATTAGGATTAAATAATCCAGTAACTCCAAAAGAAACTACAGTTATAGAAAAGCCTATAGAAAAAGTAGCGCCAATAATTGAAGAAGAAATTGTTGAGGAAAAAGAGGACAATGAAGAAACTGTTATTATTGAAGAAGCTATAGAGGAAGAAGAAAATGTTAAAGAAGAGGTTATTGAAGACGCTATTCCTGTTAATGAAGAGGTTGCTAAAAAATTAAAGATTAAGTTTAAAATTCAGTTAGGGGCTTATGAAAATGGTGTGCCAGTTGATGAAGCAGGATTGTTTTTAAAACTATCAAACCGAGGAATAAAAAATTACGAACAAGATGGTAAAACAATTTACATTATTGGATCGTTTAGAGATTATGTATCAGCAACTGATTTAAAAACAGAGATGAAAGAAATGGGCGTAAAGAATCCAATAGTTGTTGCATTTCAAAAGAGTAAAGAAATTGATGTAAATGAAGCATTAGAGTTAATTGAAAATAATTAATATGAGTTTAGAAACAATCACAGAAGAAGTAGTTGAGCTGCAAGATCAAGTTGTTAAGGATTATGTTTTAGTATTGTTTGATGATAATGTAAATACTTTTGACCATGTAATCGATTTATTGGTTAAAGTATGTGATCATGATGCGATACAAGCTGAACAGTGTGCCATGTTGGTGCATTATACAGGAAAGTGTGTAGTTAAAAAAGGAGAGTTTAAAGAACTTTCTATAATGGGCGAAATATTAGCAGATAGTGGTTTAACAGTAGAAATTAATTAAAATTACTTATTGAGTTGTATTTTTTTATGTCATACTGAGTTTATCGAAGTATAAATAAAAGGATTGGTTCATTAATAAAATATAAATGAAAAAAATAGCATTAATAACAATAGTAGCAATAGGAATTTATTCATGCTCTAAAGTACCAATTTCTGGAAGAAGACAATTAAACATGTTGCCAGAAAGTCAAATGATGAGTATGAGTTTAACACAGTACCAATCATTTTTAACTGAAAATCCGCCAATGGCAGATAACTTAGAACAAACAAAATTGGTAAAACGTGTTGGAAATAGAATTGCGCATGCGGTAGAAAAATACATGAAGGCGAATAAAATGTCTAATCGAATTAAAGGTTATAAATGGGAGTTTAATTTGGTAAATGAAAATACGGTGAATGCTTGGTGTATGCCAGGAGGAAAAGTAGTGGTTTATTCTGGAATTTTACCAATTACTAAAACGGAAGAAGGGCTAGCAGTTGTTATGGGACATGAAATTGCACACGCTATTGGAAGACATGGAAATGAGAGAATGAGCCAAGGAATGGTTTCGCAAGGTATTACTGTTGGTTTAGCGGTTGCTATGAGGGAAAAACCAGCAGCAACGCAAGCATTGTTTTTAGGCGCAGTAGGAGCAGGAGCAGGATTAGGAATGCTAGCTTTTGGCAGAAACCAAGAGAGTGAAGCAGATAAAATGGGAATGGTATTTATGGCAATGGCAGGTTACCAACCTGCAGAAGCAATTCCTTTTTGGGAAAGAATGAAAGCTGTTGGAGGTGGAGGAAGTACTCCAGAGTTTATGAGAACACATCCAGGTAACGATATTAGAATTGCCAGAATAAAAGAGTATTTGCCAGTTGCAGAATCTTATTTTGAGAAGGTTAACTAAATTTGATTGATATGAAGAAACTACTAACAGTATTAGCAATAGCAACAAGTTTAATCGCTTGTCAGTCAGAAGATAGAATCTATATAGAGCACCAAGAGTTGTCTCCAGAATTAGAATGGTTAAAAAAAGATGTGAGAACATTTAAAGTTCCAGTATCGGATAATAGCCAAGCTTATAATTTAAGTTTGTCGTTTCGATATACTAGCGGTTATCAGTATCAAACAGCTAATGTAAAAGTAACGGAGACTAGCCCAAGTGGTAAAGAATCAGTTAAAGAATATGAGTTAAAAGTTAGAGAAGCCAATGGAGATTATATTGGCGAACCTGGTTTTGATATTTGGGATAGCGAGCATTTAGTTGAAGCGAATAAAAAGTACGAAGAAACGGGAACATACACTTATGTTCTTGAGCAAAACACTCCAGTTGATCCATTAAATTTTGCAATGGAAATAGGTGTTATTTTGGATAAGGCTAAATAATAACAGTCCAGTATATTCCTGTCCATCAATAGCGATAGAAAGAATTCCTTTAGCAGAAACAGTACACGAGATTTTTTTACGGAAACGATAGTGTATTCTTAGAATTTAAACCTAAGTGTTAGTTGTTAATTTTTTGTTAAAAGTTGGCTTAATAGTTGTTAAGTAGCGAGTCTAACTAACTTTTAAATATGAAAACATTATTACTTGCTTTAACGATACTCTTCACTATTAATTTTTATGCACAATCAGATTCTTTAGAATTTAAAGATGAAACCAAAGGGACAGTTCGGGAAACTTTTAGCGTTATAAAAAACACTACTACCAAACAGGGTGAATATAAAATGTATTATAATAATGTACTCTTGTGTAAAGGGTATTATTATAATGGATTGAAACATGGTCCGTGGACTAAATATTATCCTAGCGGAATAGTAAGTACTACTGGAGCATACATTAAAGGTGAGAAAAATGGTGTTTGGAAATTTATTTATGAAAATGGCAAGTTGGCAAGCGTTTCTCAATTTAAATTGGGCGTAAAAACAGGATTATGGCTAGGGTATTACATGAATGGAGATACCAGTGTTGTAATGCAATATGGTAATGGAAATAAAGAAACTGTTTATATTGAGAAAATCACTACTTATTATCAAAAGAAAAAATCACAACAGAAACTTCCTTCGAAAAAATATAAAGAAATAATTACCGAAATACGTGATTCAGTGGTTTACGATGAGGTTTTATTATATTACAAAAACGGAAACCTTTACAAGCATAATTTTTACATTAATAATAAGTTAGATGGTCCATACGCTACCTTTTATGATAAATCTGATAAAGAGTGGGAGAGCCTGATTTTTGACTATGGAAAGCTAATGGAAATTATTTTTATAAAAGATCCTTTTGGTGGGACACATAAAAATGAGTTTAAAGCAGGGAATGGAGTCGCTAAGTTTTACAATCATGATGCGTCCATCCATAGTGAGGTTAGTTATAAAGATGGTATAGAGGATGGTAAAGCTGTTTATTATCATGATGGTTCTAGATCGATACCAAAAAAATATACTGTTGGTACTTATAAAAATGGAGAAAGAACTGGTGAATGGAATTTTTATGAAGGAGATGCTGAATTGTTTAAAACAGTGAGTTATTTAGGCGAAGGAAAATCACATCAAATAAATTATAACAACAGAAGTGGTAAAACTGAAGCGGATTATTTTTACGCAAACTTACACGGACAAGTAAAAAATTATAATGCTTATAATGAGTTAAAAAGTACTTATACTTATCGGAATGGTCATTTACATGGTAGATATGTTGAGGGTAGGGGCGTTTTAACTGAAAAAGGAGAGTATTATTTTGGTGCGATTAGAAATCATGTAAGTTTTTATAGAGGGGATAAATTGCGTTTAACGGATACTATTGTAAATGATATAACTATTGATTCTTCTTTTTATGAATTGAATAAATACGCTTATACTGGTTTTAGAAAAACTACTAAGTTTAAAGCGAAAACACACTTTTTAAAAGCTTCATTTTTTGGAGGGTGGGAAAAAGAAGCAGAGCATATTGCTACATACATTAAGTATCCTAAAATGGCAAAGGAAAATAATGTTAAAGGTCGGGTATTGTTAGAGATTACGGTAAATAGTTTTGGTGAAGCGACTTATGTAAATTTGATTAAAGGAATTGGTTATGGATGCGATGAAGAAGCAATTCGTTTGGTAGAACAAATGCCTTTATATGAACCCGCTTTATATAGAGGTATTCCTGTACAATCTACATTAATTCGATCTATAGAATTTCCAAAAATGTCAGATAGAAGAGGAAATAACTCGTTGTTTTATCGTTATAACTATGGCTTAATGAGTAATCAGTTGGTTCATGTTACTAGCTTTGAGTAATCGCCTTAGCACATTTCTCTCTATCAATAACTGGAGAAATAATTCCGCCAATCATTTTTTGATTATTTTACTAAGATATTCCAAATGTACTAAGTTGGTCAAGTGATTTCCGTTAAATAGTTTAGTATTTTTTTAAGTTATGAAGTAGCAATGCAAGTATTTACACATGTTATTATATAGATAAAATACGTATAAATACGTAGTAAATTTAGGTGTTTTTCCTAGGGATAAACTAAATTAAAAACAGTTACTTTAGATGTTAGTCAATAATTAAGGAGAGAAGTGTGTAATTGCACTTTCTCTTAAAATCGTAAAAAGTCCAATTTATAAATTGGATTTCCATATTACATTTTAATTAAAAGCCATTATTAATTTAATGGCTTTTTTTTGTTTGTGAGAGCTAAGTGAAGATTCTATCTTCTCCTATTTCTTCCTCGGAGATTTAAGGGGGCTAGCAAAGTCATTGTCATCCTATGTTTGTAGAATGGATTTGTTAATGATTAAAACCAACTATAGTTTTGTTTATGAATTATAAACAGAACAGAAAGAGAAAGGAACTAGATTGACTATGTCATAGGTAGTAAAGATACCGTTCTGAATGCTAATCCCTTTCTCTGGATGTTTCTAAACTTGGACAGTTCATTAGGCTAAGAGCCTGTATTAAGGATTGATAAGTAAGAAACACCATATCTGTTCAAAACAAAATTATATGGTAAAAGTAAAAAAGATTGTTGGAATAGATGTAAGTAAATTAACTATTGATGTCTATGATGGTGAAAAGAGTTATCAGTTTAAGAATAATATTAAAGGATTTAATCAATTAATAAAAAAGACTAAAGGTCATTATGTAATGGAAGCAACCGGGAGTTATCATGTAAAATTAGCGAGTTATCTATTTGAAGGTAATTGTTTAGTTTCGGTAGTGAATCCATTAGTCATTAAACGCTATAGTCAAATGCGATTATTACGAGCAAAGACAGATAAGAGTGATGCAGTAATGATTTATGAGTATGGGCAGTTTGATGAGCTAAAGTTATGGGTAGCACCAAAGGATTATATTGTTGAAGTGAAGCAACTCTTTACAGCTGTGGATTTAATGTTAAAGAATAGATCTGGATACCACCAATCAATTAGAAGCATTTTCTCATATGAAAATACAGAATAAGAAAGTTATGTTATCGATAAAGAAACAAGTTTTATCATTAGATAAATTAATAGAAAACTTAGAAAAGGAAGCTGAAAAATTGATTACAGATAATTCTAAATTATTGTATGAGAAATTAAGAACAATTCCTAGTATAGGTCGGAAATCAGCAATAATGTTGATCGCGATTACAAATGAGTTTAAGAATTTTGAAAACAGTAAACAACTATCCTCTTATATTGGAATAAGCCCTAGGATATATCAGTCAGGAACCTCTGTAAATGGAAAGGGAGGGATATGCAAAATGGGAATGGGTCAAATGAGGAAAATACTTTTCATGGCAAGTCTCACAGCTTCTAGACATAATTTGGCTTGTAAAGAAATGTTTAATCGATTAGTAGAAAAAGGCAAGCCGAAAAAAGTAGCTTTAGTGGCGGTAATGAATAAATTAGTAAAACAAGCCTTTGCTGTAGGTACTAAACTTGAAAACTACAATGAAACAAAATTTAATATGGAAATTAAACTTAACTAAATTTGGATTTTAACACAGTTCATTCTGAATGTAATTTTCAGAAAGTTTAT
>Ga0256845_1001173_pt1 | contig 21703 bp, 21 predicted proteins | sample RiftiametaG_FD_189101 | JGI IMG/M metagenome (GOLD analysis project Ga0256845, IMG submission 189101) | Tube worm associated microbial communities from hydrothermal vent at the East Pacific Rise, Pacific Ocean - Riftia | ecosystem: Host-associated > Annelida > Integument > Unclassified ... | reverse complement strand
GGTGACTAACTCGCCTAACTTATCGCTTAGCTCCAGGGCCGAGAGCTTGCCAGCTCCTTCATCAAGGAGGTCGGCAGTCATTAAAGTAAGGCCCGCTTTGCCTTTTGGGTCCGCAGCCGCTCCCCTGGGCAACATGAGGTGGATCGATACCAAAGGCGTATTGCCTTGGGTCATGCGCCAAACCGTGAGCCCGTTCTTCAGGGTAAACTGAGTTACCGGGGGCGCTTGCCACGGCTGGGCCTTCGTCGGAGTGGGCAGCGCTAAATAGCGAGGATCGGGCTGGGGCGCCGCTGGAGCCTTTTGTGCCTGCGGGGTTGGCGCTGGGGTAGCGGTGCTGCTTGCACAACTGATGAGCTGAAGGAGGGCTGCCGTTGTACAGAGAGCTCTGAGGGCAGTTTTTGGAGAGGACATTATTTCGTTACCTCTGTTTCAAGTTTACGGAGGGGGGTTGTTTTTTTGCCTGGGATGAAGTCGAGGCGGACGGAGTGATCGAAGTTGAGATAATTTTGCCCGGCCTTTTGCACGTCGCGCGCGGTAGGAGAAACGTAGCGAGCATAATCCTGAGCTACGTAGTCGCCCTTTTCTGTGTGTAAAAAGTAGGCGCCGATTAAGCTGGCTCGGGATGAGAAGGTCTCGAGTTGATGAAAGAAGGCCTTTTTGTAATCGTTGCGCGCTCGGGCGAGTTCTTTGTCACTGGGGGTCTGTGCGAGGGCTTTTTTTAATTCTTCTTGCAGGGCGTTTGCGAGCTCGTTCAACTTGGTCCCCGGGGCGGCTGTAGCTTGAATGATGTAGGCACCGTTGAGCTTTCGTGAGAGCTGAAAAGCGGCCACGTCTTTTGCCAGTTTACGCTCGTAGACCAAGCTTTGAAAAAGTCGGCTAGTTTTGCCACTGGTCAGGATATTAGAAAGTAGATCGAGTTCCGCGTCACCGGGAGCAAAAATGGCCGGCGTGATCCACGCAAAATAGACTCGAGAAAGTTGCACGTCATCCTCAGCTATCCAATGTTTGGGGCTGTTGATGGAGGGAGTTTTCGCGATGGGAACTGGGGCGCGTGATCCGGGGGCAATGTCTCCAAAGTACTTTTCTATCTGCTCGCGTAGGGTGGACTCATCAAAGTCACCCACAATGGTGAGTCCCGTATTTTTTGGCACGTAGTACTTTTTGAAAAAAGTTTTTACGTCTGTGAGGGTTGCTGCAGAAAGATCAGCATGGGAGCCAATTGTTGAGTGATGGTAGGGGTGCCCCTCTGGGTAGAGAGCCTCGTCTATGTAGGTCCACGAAAGCCCGTAGGGGGTGACTTCGTAGCGCTGTCGGCGTTCGTTTTTGACGACCTCGCGCTGGTTGTCCAGTTTTTCTTGGGTGAGGGCAGGCAAGAGTGAGCGCATGCGATCGGACTCCATCCACAAGGGGAGCTCCGCATATTGGCTAGGAATTTGCTCGTAGTAGACGGTGCGATCGCTGCTGGTTGTGCCGTTGGTGCGTGCGCCAATGGGGTCAAAGGGAGCAAAGTATTCGTTGTCGAAGTTTTTTGAACCTTGAAACATCAAATGCTCAAAAAGATGAGCGAAACCTGTGCGCCCCTTTTCTTCGTGTCCCGACCCCACGAGGTAAACCAAATGGGCCGCTACGGAAGGCAGCGAATGATCTTCGCTCAACATCACCGTGAGTCCATTTTTGAGAACGTACTGTTTTACCGGTAAGGAGGGCGCAAGGCTCTCGGTGGGATGCGTTTCGTTGTGAGCGCGAGACGGGGGATCGCCAGCTGAGCTCACCGCCGCGAATGTGCTGGCCAGAATGAGGGCAGCTCCCCCAAGGGCATGACTTCGTTTCATAGGTGCGAACGCTCGGCCAGCCTCTTAAAAATGTCAAAGGCAGCCCCCCAAATGCGGACTTTTTCTGTGGGGGGACGAACCCCCCAGCGCAAGCTCTTACTCGGCGGCGAGCGGCAAGTCGCGTGCCCCGGCGGGGCCGAGGTTGCGAGCCTCTTCGACTAATTGCACCACCGCGGGGACGCAACCACCACATTGGGTACCGGCCCCACAGAGCCTACCAACCTGGCCTACTGTACGTGCTCCATCAACAAGGGCCTGACGGATACGGCGATCGTTGACACGTTGGCAATGGCAGATGAGCATAAATATTGACTGTAGTACGGTGAAATTGCGATTTGCAGAAGCTTGGGCTTGGGCCGCTTGGCTTCTGCATGGTGTAGCATATTGATAACGACATTCAATTGCATTTCTTGAGACAGTTTTTAACTTTCTTGAATTTTGAACCACCACTTCAATTTTTCGAAGGGGATGCGCGCCGAGATGCTGGGCTGTAGGGTGGGGGCATGAAGGGCGACGCCAACGTAATTGAGCTGCTGAATGAGGTCTTGACCGCCGAACTCACAGCCATCAACCAATATTTTATTCACTACAAAATGCTCGAAAATTGGGGCTACGGAAAACTTGCGGTGGTGAAGCGCAAAGAATCTATCGAGGAGATGACCCATGCGGACAAGATCATCGAGCGTATTCTTTATCTGGACGGCATACCAAATATGCAGCGTCTGAGTCCCGTCAAAGTGGGGGAGAACCCCGTAGAGATGCACGAGGTAGATCTTCTTGTAGAGCTTGACGCTGTCGAGCGCCTCAATCGAGGTATTGCAGTGGCCACTCAGGCCGCCGACAATGGCACGCGCGCTTTGCTAGAGAGTATTTTGGTCGAAGAGGAGGAAGCTATTGATTGGTTAGAGGCCCAATTAGGCATGATCAAAGACATGGGCCGAGAGAATTATTTGGCTCAGATGTTGACTGTCGATCATTGAATGGGCGGGTGAGATTTTTACCTAAAAAAAGCCTCTAGACACATTGTTTGGAGGCTTTTTTTGTACTGCAGGCGCAGCCGCCCGAGTCTGACGTGCCCTCGTAGTTACCCCTGAGGCTACCGAGATCGGGCACCGAGCCACCGTTGCCAATGGAGTCTCCCAAGAGCTTTCCAGGAGGAGTGAGGCCGTTGATATTGCCCTGACCATGCCCCTTGTCTGTTTCCTGATACTCACTAAACGTGACCCCCTTGAGACCCATCAGCTCGTTGCCTCCAAGCTCTGTAATATTCGCAGCTGTCTTTTCTGACAGCCTAGCGCGTCTAAACTAATTCTTGCTTCTTTTAGCGGAAAAGCTCCAATGACTCAGGTATCGCTGTTCTTTCGTTTGACTTCTCGTCGGATGCCACCAGGGCTAGTGCCAGCTAATTTTCCACTACCCTTGCATTCACAATATGCACAGGTTTCAGTTACTGTTCCTTGCTAAATGAACGACGAACTGTCTTCCCGTCAATCGCGATAAGTTTTCCTCGTGTGCCTTGCGCTAAAGCATGCATCCAAGCGGAGAAGCACTCCTGAAACTTATCAGGACTGAGAGCGTTGAAGACACGCCAGAAGGCATCGCCTGAGGGAATTGACTCTCTACGGTAGCGCAAAAAGTTGGTCCCAGACTATTTTGCCGAAGCCTCCACAAGCTCAGCGGTACTGTGCACTGCGGCTTGCACTAAATCGTGCATGTATTCAAAATTCAATAAGCCGACTTGGTCGCAGCTTTGATGATAGCAGGGGTTACTATCGGGAGTGCTTCCAAAGAATAACTCCGAGACGGTGATAGCAGGGATACCAACGTCCCAGAAGCTGCTGTGGTCACTTGCCCGGGTGCAGGCGAAGTCTGCTTGAAGATTGAGCCCTTGCTGAGTGATTGCATTGTTATATGAAGTAGCCAAAAAAGCGCTCTCTGGTCGTGAACAGTCCACAAGTGTGAAGAGCCCATCGTCGTTCGAGTCATAGCCAAGCATTTCGAGCTGTAATAGGCCTAGGATGGACTCTTTCTCTGGGAGGGCGTTCGCGTAGGCCTTCGAGCCTAAAAGACCCTGTTCTTCCAGGTCAAATCCTACAATGCGCAGATTGTGAGTGAGAACGCAATCCTTGAGCGCCGAAGCGACGGCCCAGCCGCCGATGATCCCCGTGGCGTCGTCGTCAGCTCCAGCTACGTCTCTTACACTGTCGAAGTGAGCCGAGACAATGAATGTTTTTTTTGCCTCAGGGTTGAGATCTACAGAGAAATTCGTTCCACCGGAAAATGAATGCTCGTTCACGGTAAGACCAAGGCTTTCATAGAGGTTTTTTATGTAAGTCACGGCATTTTTTCTGGCCTGCTGAGTTGAGCGATCTGTGAGATTGAGCGTTGTGCCGTCTATTGTTACCGGAGAGTCGCCGCTTAGTTCTCCCACTCGTAGCCGAAGATCTTCTTTTGTTGGAGGGGTCAAGACGCATTTTTGGGAACCTCCAGTGCCTCCGGAGTTGGGCATGTCGCCGGAACCTCCAGTGCCTCCGGAGCCTCCGGAGTTGGGCATGTCGCCGGAACCTCCAGTGCCTCCGGAGCCTCCGGAGTTGGGCATGTCGCCGGAACCTCCAGTGCCTCCGGTGTTGGGCATACCAACGGTTTCTCCGTTGAGAGCGTCTTTCCGTGAATTGTCCGTGGCACCTGAGTTGCTCACCCCGCCCTGGGCCGCGTAACCATCGTCTTGATTGGCGGTGTTGTCGACGCCGCTGCAAGCTGTTGAGAGGCTAAGTCCGAAAACAATGAGCGCGCTACGCAAAACAAACTTTTCTGGTGGCAGAGCCCTTTGCATGCTCCAGGTGAAAGTTTCCTCCCAATTGAGTCCTTGTACGAGTCTGCTCATTGAACAGGCATGGAGGTAAGTGCTGCGCGAATCAATCGGAACTACCCGAAATCGTTCAGGGGTACGCGGAGCTTACAATAGAAGCACAGTCCTGCACTCACCATGGATTCTTTGCGAGCGCACGAGGTACTTGTGGTGCTCATGGCAAGTGCCCCTGTTGGACTTGCCACGAGCTGAGTCCGACGGGATTCGAACTCACTTGGGGGGCCAAAAATACAGGGCAAAGTGCACCAAATTGAGTAACCCAGCGAGAAAATGTGCAGTTTGCACATAGTTTGCGTAGCTAGGCGGGGGAGGAATCTGAGCGAAAATTACTTGCAGGGTCCAGGGTGAGCAATGCTTGCAGTACATCCCTTCTGCACAAAAGAGCCCCGCGATGCCGCCGCATGCCTTGGATTGGTCTCCGGATTCACCCTCTGTACCGGTGGCCGCCGCAGCTCCGCTTTCTGCCCAGGGGGGGATTTGCTGCGGGAGTCGGCGCAATGGTTCAACACACAATCTGTCCGTCGCCTGCTTTTGGTACCGATTTCATCAGAAGATGCCTGTTTTTAGGAGAGGCGCGTTACTATTGGGCAATCAGATGAAAAAATTCAATGTAGGAGCTCCCTTTTACCTTCTTCTTGCTCTGCTTTTTGTCAGCGGCTGCGGTAGTTCCGTCGGCAATGAAGGTACATTGGTTGGCGGCCCATGTGAAAACTCCGTCGACTGTGAAGGAAAATGCGAAAAGGGCGGGGACTTTCCTGGTGGGCTTTGCACTCAAGAATGTTCGAGCAACGTCGATTGTCCCAGTGACACTGCGTGTATCAAAGCAGAGGGAGGCATATGTTCTCTTGCCTGCTCAGAAAACGTAGACTGTCGACCTGGATGGAAGTGTGAGCCGGTTGATCTCAAGGGTGATGCCGGAGAAGCCAAAGTTTGCACAGACGATTGAGGGTAACAAAACCATTTCGAGGCGCGGTTTGACTAGTGTTTTATGCGATGTCTGGAGGCTTGGGGGAATCTTTTAGTTCAAAAATGAGTTCTGCACGAGTTTGCAATCGCCGAAGTAGAGCGCCCGCCATTGCTGAGGAGGGCGTATGCACTCCCCCGCCGCACGTGAGTTGGTCTTGGGCTAAGCAGACTCCAGCCTCGGCGAGCATTTTACTTGTTGAACCATAACCTGGATCGCTATTTGCCGCTACGTGGGCCCTGACTACAATGGGGACCTGTTGCTGAGTGTTTTGGGGGCTCTGGCTGGAACGATTGGGTACCGACGCAAAGAAACCGAGGCGAAAGAAGCCCGCTTCACGTGCCTTGCGCGTTGGGCCTTGCCCAGGTGCCGGCAGAAAGAACCGTAAAAGTAGCCACCGCGTGAACGAAGTGCACGCCGCTAGGACAAATGCTCCTAAACCGAGAGTGACCAGGAACCCTTTAATTGCCCCGCTTATACCACTCCCTGTCATGAGAGCTTCATGATACTCAAAGCTTAGGCCATAGGGGTGACCCGCTAGGGCGTGGCTGCGTCTCACGTTGCGGGTATTGATGCCAGCCATGACAAAGGGGGCTGTCCATTGTTTTGCTATTTCGTTGTACTTTACCCCTCGTTGATCTGGTGATGGGGGCAAGGCGCGCGCTTGATTGTGCTCTTCGACGTTCTTTTGAACAGGGTTGAGGCTATAGGGGTTGGCCAAAATATCTGAACTTTTTTTATTGTTGAGAGCGTCCACCAGAGCGTTGAAAGCGCTTGAAATAGTTCCACCACTGGCCCCCCCTTTGGTGGCTTCAACCAACATGGTGATAGAAGAAGCGTAGATGCCGTGCTTTTCTTTGATCGCATTTTGTAGCCACCAAACCCCCAAATCCATAGGCATTGAGTCAAAACCACAAGAGTGCACGATGCAGGCCCCGGTAGCGCGCGCGCGCTCATGGTATTGGTCGATGATATACTTCATCCAAGAGACTTCACCGGAAAGATCGCAATAATGGGTTCCTTCTTCGACGCAGGCGCCGACCAGCTTTGAGCCGTAGAGGGCGTAGGGACCGACTGTGGTAATGATGACCCGTGTGCTTGACGCTAGTTTTCTGAGAGTCTTTTCCTTATCACATTCTCCCATAAAGATAGGTAACGCAGATGCTTTTATGCCAAGTTGGTCTCTGAGTGCCTCAAGTTTGGCGCGGTTGCGACCTGCAATAGCCCACCTTAAATCTCCCTGTACTCCGTATTGATTGAGTAGGTATTCACAAACTAACTTTCCGGTGAAGCCGCTGGCTCCCCAAACGAGCACGTCCAATGAACGACGCTTTGTTGATGCGTTTTCTTGTTTAAATGAATTGTTCCTACTCTTCGATGTGTCTCCCTGTTGTGAGACCGTCATGGTAAAGTACGCGCCTTTCTTGCCTCTAAGAGAGAGGGCTTTGCTATGAAACGCTCATAAAGGCGAGGGGCCACTCTTCGAAATAGCCAGAGAGCACTTACGTACTGCGGGAACATGAAAAGACCCTTTTTATATCCAACACCTTGGAGTATTTTATTGACAGCAATGGAGACAGAAAGAAACTTTACGGAAATGGCAGCCCTGGCCTTTTCTCCGTCGAGGGCGCCCACGTCTGCATTTTGAAAGATGTTTGACTCGATAAAACCCGGGCATACTACCGTGACATCGACGCCAAAAGTTGCCGCTTCTACGCGAAAGTCATTCGAAAAGGCGATCATCGCCGCTTTTGTGGTGGCGTAGGGTATTGAAGCCGGAAGCCCCAGGAGCCCGGCCGCAGAAGCGATGTTGACGATATGCCCACTCTTTTGTTTGCGCATCTGCTCGTAGGCAAAGCTAGTACCAAAGGTCGGAACTTCGTGCCGGGTTTTGGTACCCATGAGACAAAAAGTAGTACCGAGGGCAAATAGGGAGGCTATTGCGGGTTTCATCAGGCCCCCACTTCAGTTGGGTCTGGTGAAACCCGGCACGGACTTCCGGCACGAGGTACTAGTACCATGAATTGTTGCCATTAGGTTGATGCCCATGATCTTGTCCCAGTCCTCGACATGGAGATCTCTCACCTCTCCCAATTTACCAGCGATACCGGCGTTATTAAAGAGATAGTCGATGCGACCGTGTTTGATTGCTGCATTTTCGATAAATTTGCGAAGTGTCTCGACTTGCGTCACGTCGACTGCATGAATCTCTACACAACCTTTGTAGTTGATTAGCTCTGTCTCGAGGTGGCGTAGGCCCACCATGTCTTTGTCGGCCGCGACAACTAGAGAGCCTGCTGCGCAAAGTTGTCGGGCTACTTCTCGCCCAATACCCGAAGCCGCCCCGGTAATGAGAACTATTTTGGAGTCAAAATTCAGCAAGTGCTTCACTGACACTCCGTTTTTTGCACTACACCCAATGGGTTCTGGGGAGACGTAAACTCGTATTCCTCAAAGTGGGGTTTACGCAGGGAGCGCCAATAATGCAGGGAGCGATACGGCCAAAGGGTGGGATTGTGACCCCTTTGACTCATGTACCAACTCTTACAGCCTGCACCCCATACCATGCCGTCGAAACCCGACTGAATCTCACGATTGTACTTGTTTGTGGCCTCTTGAGAAGGGCTCATGGTCTCGCCCTTTTTGAGACGTTTGATGCACTTGATGATGTAATTTACCTGTTGCTCAATGATGAACACGATTGAATTGTGTCCTAGGCCAGAGTTGGGCCCTACAATGAGAAAAAAGTTAGGAAACCCTGGAACCGCCACCCCACGATGAGCGCTCATTTTATTAGCCCATACTTCTTTGAGAGAGAGACCATTTGGCCCCTCAATCTCTAATGGTCCTGATGGGTTGGCCACATCGTAGCCCGTGGCGTAAATGATTGTATCGACCTCGTATTTCGTTGTGTCTTTTTTTTGAGTGGCGAGGGGTGAAGATGCAGGAGAGCTGATTGTGATGCCAGTTTTAGATATATTTATTATGCTCTCGGTGATGAGACTAATATTGTCGCGCTTTAATGCGGGGTAGAAGTCGTCCGAGAGGAGAACTCGCTTGCAACCAATTGCGTAATTGGGGGTGAGTTTCTTTTGAAGTTCTTCGTTTGATATCTGCGCGCGCAAATGATCGAGGGCATCTTTCTTACGCTGACGGTTGGCACGACTGCCCCTCTTGAAACTACGAAAGAGAATTAGATCTAAAAATAGAAAGAGTACCCAGCGAATCAAGGTTTGTACCAGGGGGAAACGAGTAAAAAGCCTTGTGCTTTCGCTAGAAATCGAGCGATCTCCACGAGGGATGATGTAGTTGGGAGTGCGCTGAAATAGGAAGATATGCTCGGCTTCTTTGGCCAACTCCGGCAAAATTTGAACGGCACTGGCGGCACTTCCCACAAGGGCAATGCGCCGGTTTTTTGACTCGAATTGTTGGGGCCAGCGAGCCGTATGAAATTGCTCACCTTGAAATTTTTCCCTACCGGCAAAAGGGGGAATATGAGGGATACGCAAACCGCCCGTCGCACTGACGACGACGCGAGCATAAAGAACCTCACCCCGCGAATTTTGGACACGCCACAGAGACGACGATTGCATGAATCGAATGGTGGTGATTTCAGTGCCGAGGCGTAGATGGGGCGTGAGCCCAAAATCTCTCACGCAACGTTCGATGTATGCCTTGATCTCTTTTTGCGGAGAAAACATTCGCGACCAGGCGGGGTTGGGCGCGAACGAGTAACTGTAGAGCGCAGAGGGGATATCGCACACAAGACCAGGGTAGGTATGATCGTGCCAGGTACCGCTCACGGCGCTGGCCTTTTCTAGAATGAGAAAGTTCTGTGTGCCCGCTTTGAGCAATTGAATACCCATGCACACTCCAGAAAAACCCGCGCCAATTACAATCACGTCAAGAGGAGACTCAAGAGCTTCTTCTTCCGTAGTGCCTGGAAATGGGTGACCTTGTTCGTTCACAAGAAGCATTGTCGGGAGGAGAACACTTCTGTCAATTGGTGGTGCTTTGCTGCAAAATTCACTAACAAATAGGGTAAATTGCACATATTTGTCGAGAAAGTGGCTATTTAGTGCACTACACCATGATCCACTCAGAGCCTGAGACGTGTCCAGGCAAAGGGTGGGGCTCTTCAATTGAGCGATGAGTGAGTGCCCCTAGGCCGGGAGACACTTGCTGGTTCCCCAAGGGACGCGGTTGTGGCGTATTAGCTACGAGTAAATGCAGCGGTGAATCGCCCTAAAATAGACTTGGACGCCTTGGGGGTCGTAGGCGGCGCTGCTGGTGAATCGCTGCCCGAACTCGGGGCGTTCTCATTCTGAGCTTGTACGAGGCGGTCGATCATCGATTGCGTGCCTTCGTCAATTTTGATGAACTTAATGCCCATGCCTACGGGGGTTTCTTTGCGGTCTCCCGTTGTATCTCGACTCCACACAACACGGCCTACACCGTGCATTGCGCGTTGTTCTTTCTCCACCTGCAGCTCGAACTTCAAGAGGGTACCTGGAGGACACGGAGCGGTAGTTTCTACGAAAGTTCCCCCTGTGCTAATATCAAACGAATGCTCTTCGATGAATTTTCCTAGAGTGGCGGTACGGTAGCGCACGGTCATGCTGTGCACACGTTGTCGTGGATTGCGCCGTGAGTTTTCTATTTGCATGGTGCCCATCAGTTACCTTTCGAGAGTGTGATACTTCTCTACTTGTATCCCTAGAGCGGGTGGGGCGCTAGCTGATCTCTTGAACCGTATATTGAGTGTAAAATTACATAGAGACTATACGGCTGCGGGAAATGTTTCTCAACGTAGACGAAACGTCACGGGAATCGTCAACTGTGTGGTGCCGGTGCCCGCGGGGGGCGCTGCAACCATTGGTATCGTTCTTAGGCTGCTTAAGGCGGCGTTATCCAAAAGTTGGTATCCGCTTGCTTGCGCGACGGTGGCTGAAACTATCTTACCTTGGGCGTTGATGCGGACGCTAATTTTGCTTGTGCCCTGATGCCCCATTTTCTTGGCACGGCGCGGGTAGGCGCGGCCCCCTAAGTGTGCGAGTTGAGAGCGTACCTTCTGATGCCAAGCCCTTAGTGCTTCGGCCTTTTTCTTTGAAAAATCTTTACTGCCATTCTGAATGCCAAAATTTGGTGTTGGGCCCCTTTGTTGGGCATTGGTATCAGTCTTGGCAAGAGCGTGCGCGCCCTGGTTTGAGCGCACACCAGAACCTGACGTGAAGATATGATTGTTGCCTTGAGCGTAGGGATTATTTGAGGTGAGGAGATGGGGAGTCTCAACCGGCGCGCCTTGCTCTGAACGGGAATTGGTGGGCACTCGTGTTGGCGCTGGGACGGCGGCTTTCTGCACGACGTGTTGTACCGATGCTTTGGCAATGAACTCTTCTTCTAAATTGCCTAAAGGTAGCGCCTCTTTTGGTGGCTCGGGAGCAAATACAGAAATTTCTATTTCTTGGGGAGACACCGAGTGGGCATGTGCCGGACCGGGAACACTGGAGAAAAATACGATTGCTCCGAGATGCACTGCCAGGGAGGCCGCCATAAAGAACGAGCCGCCCTCTTTTTTCCCCTGGGTGAAGGGGTGTTCTCTTGAGTGAACCGCTTGAGCACGGGCGTTTTGAGCTCCGATGCTCATCTTTTGCCAAAGGGGCGAACTATTGCGGATCAGGGTGGTCATTTTCGAAGGTGGGTCCAGGGGACCAGTGTGCTTCCTGAAACGATAGTGACAGTCATTTTCATTGACGGCCAGCTTGCAATGCAATTGAAGGGGCGAAATAATTGCATAATTCGGACTTTATGCCGCATTTATGGGGTTTCTTCGATATTCAATTGATATTGCGAACGAAATTCGTTTTCAATAAGCAGTCCGGTCCAGGCCCAAAAGTCAATTCCCTTTCAGATCCAACGGGAGCTATTTTTCTATTTTTATGCCGATATGAATCCATCGAGGTGCGCCGGGACGCGCGCCATGAGGGCGACGCGAGGTGAGGTAGGCGGAGTTCAAGAGATTGGCAACACGCCCATAGAACCATAAATATTTTACGGCTCGGACCTTTGCAGCCAAGCCAACCAACGCATATGGATCGGTGCTGGGCACATTTTTGAGGCTGCCGCTCCCTGCGATTTCACGACTTCCTGAGGCGAAGGTGAGATTTGCGTCGACAGACCATAGAGAGGGATCTGAAATACCGCTGCTGAGGGTTCCTTGGTGGAGAGGTAGGTAGGGGAGTTGGTCACCTATCTTGACGTCGCCCCACTCGGGGTTGGTGGAGGAAAAGTCGCTCCGAAAGGAACTCATGGAGAGGGTGTAAGAAGCTCGTGCTGGAATTTCGAATTGAGCAACTCGCCACTTTTGTGAGACTAGACTTTCGAGCCCCCAGACGTTGACCTGGCCAGCGTCAAACTGCTCGCCAATTTGTTCCGATGAGCAGCCACGAGATTGAGTGCAATTGGCCGTCAAGTTGCCATAGTCGACGAAGAACCCAACGAGTTCAGCATGGGTTGACTCGGAGGAGTAACGCGTGCCGCCCTCCCAGGTTGTGCTTGTTTCTGCCTGAGGCAGGGGGGCTTCTTCTCTTTGTGCTTGAGGAGCGACGGGGCCAAAACCACGGTAAATTCCGCCAAGAACAGCCATTTTTTCGGTGAGAGAGTAGTGAATGCCCGAGCCGGGCATGAAACCCACCTGTGTACGGCTATTGCTCACCTCAGGGTTGAGAGAGTCCTCATAGCTTGACCAGACTATTTCTGTTCTCAAGCCGGGGGTGAGAGTGAAATTTTTCCAATCAACCGTGTCGACGACGTGAAGGGCAAGAGCGTGGGAGGAACCACGACTGCGGTTGAGCCGTATTGCATTGGTCTCGGCGCGCTCTAAATGGCCTAGGGAGTCCTCTGTGGCTCCCACCATGAGATAGGTGTTTTCGTCGTGGCGGCGTACGACCTCATCATAGTGAAAACGCGCTCCAACCGTGACATCGTGAGAGACTGGCCCAGTTGTTGCCAATAGGTTGGCTTTGCTATCAACTCCTTGTGAGAGATAATTTCGTTGGTTGTCTGTTAAAATGAGGGACTCATCATTGCTTTCTGTATTTGCTCTTCCCGTGAGGACTCCAAAATAGACTTGGTTGCTGGGCGAATTAGGGTTGGCAAGAATTTCGTCCAATGTAGCGCCCCCCATGCTGTCTAATTTGAACCAATTGCGACTAAATTGATTGCGGTACCCGGTGATATTTATCTCCCAATCGTCATTGGGCATGATCGTATAAGTTACTTGCGTCTGTCCTCGGTACCAATTCATTTGGTCAAGCGAGCTGCCTACATAGCGACGATAAGGCGAAGAATTGAAATCTTCTTCTGTGAGACCTAGGTAAGTTTCGTTTGAACGCTCAGTGGAGACGCCCAATTTGACGTCGAGTTGCTGAAAAATAGCGGCATCGGGCTTGGAGCGTAAAAACCACTTGGCCATGAATTCGTTTTTATCAAAACCGGTGTCGCCCCCACCGTCGAGTACCTTAAAACCACTGCTGCCCAGGTGAATCGCTTCGAGAAGAAAGCCCGTTCGTTCAGTTGCGTAACCAAACTTACCGTGAGTTTTAAGAGAGTCATATTGACCCAAAGAAATGTCGGCGGCGCCATTCCAGCCTTTTTCAATGGGAGCAGTTATCAAATTGAGAGCTCCGCCTAAGGCGCGGGGACCAAAAAGAATTTGAGCACCACCTTTGTGCACTTCAATGGAATCCATTCGAGTGATCAGCGGAAAATAGTAGGCGGCAGGCGCTGAATAGGGGGCTGGACCAAAGAGCACTCCGTCTTCCATCAGAGTTACCTTGGTACTTCTGTTAGGGCTTGTGCCGCGAATGCCAATATTGGGCCGTAGCCCCAGTCCATCTTCACCCAGGACCTGCACGCCAGGAACCTTAAGCAAGATCTGATGTACATCGTCTTCTTCGAACTTTTGAAGATCTTCGGCGCTCAACGCTGTGGTCGTGCTGGGAGCAGCAGCGGGAGATTGAACCAGCGTTCCCTCCACCACGATTCCTTCAAGCTCATGAGGGAGTTGCTGAGCGCTTGAGTCGGTTGGTGCGTTCGCCCCAGCTTCATCACTGCTTCTTTTTTCTTGAGCGGTCGCGGGCGAGGAGAAAAGTGCTGAAGCAAGAGCCAGGCTGAGAGAGGGAAGGGCGCCGCCAGCCCGTTTTCTGAGTGTAAGCGGAGTAGACATTGACCGAGTTCCTTACCAATTATTTACGTCATTGGACGTAAATTTATAGGTTTTTTCCAGAAGGTCACGCGCTTGAAGTAAGTCAGTTTGGTAGGCGTCGTTTTCTACCTGACTGGCTGAAGCCAAAACGGGGGCGTCTTGGATGAGTTCGTGTAGGAGCGCGAAATCTGTCTTTTTGAGGGGAGAGCGAGGATTGAACTGAAACGCGAGGGCGAATCCCTTGAGTTCGGACCAATGCTTTGCATGACTTGTAAAGTTGTAGGTGTCAGTGCCTAAGCTTTCTTGGTCGGTGCGCAGTTGATTGATGTAGTGCACGCAGGTGGCGGCAATGGTCTTTTCCCAGGCAAGGGCGATTTTTTTTGCTTGAATTTCAATATCCTCGCGGGCGCCTTGAGCTTGAATCAGCTCTCTGCCGCGTAGAAAAGCCGCCATGATTTCTCCAGAGAGGTCGATTGCGGAGGTGGAGCCCTGATCGCGCTTTGCCGCGTTGACCGAGACACCAAAGTTGTATTCAGAAGAGAGGTCGATGGCGCCGTCTTGGTTTGAGTCTTGTTGTGAGCCTGCCGCGATATTGCTGTCTTCTAATACAAGGTAGTCTCGGGCTGCACCAAAGTAGCCGAAGGCTTCGTCCCATGAGTGTTCCAACTCAGAGTAGGGCTTGCCTTCTTCTGATTGGGTATTTTCTCCTCCTAAACCTTCGTCCAAATAATCATCTGTTGCTTGGGCAAAGGTGATAGCTCCTAAGAGAAACTTTTGCGTGAGCTGCTGGAGATCTTGACCGAGGGCGGTTTGATAGACCTGCAGTTTTTTTCGTGAATCGTCTGTATTTGCCTGCAATTGAGCATTTTTTCCTAAAGTGGCAAAGAACGCACGTAAGAGGCCGTCAGGATTGGAGATGTCCCCTCCTGCGGTGGCTATGGACTCGTCTGACCAACCGACGAATTCCTTGGACCAGTCTCGATGGTCCTTTTCTCCTCCAGCGTCTTGACCCGCGACCTTGCCAAAGAGGTCTTTTCCTTTGGAGAGTTCATCGTACGTACTTTGTAGCGCGGGCGGGACTGAGGTGAGAAGTAGCTTTTTGTCACCCAGAATGTCGCTGTCAAATTCGTAGAAAGAGAGCAACGAGTCTTCAATGTTGGACGGGTCAAGTTGTGCATCGGATTCGATAGAGTTGTGCAAAGTGCCGATGTACTCGTCGAGATCGTTGACCAAGACCTGACGCAAGGTCTGGCCCGAGTACGCGACACTGTCCCCTTCTTGAAAACGACTATCGAATGCGTAAATTTTGCGTTCCCCTTCTTGCTGGGATTCATTTCCTGAGCAGGCGGTGAAAAATAGAGTAGATATGGGAAGAATGACGTAAAAAAGCTTCATTGGGGCACCTTTTTGAGAGTTGTCACGCGAGATCCAAGAATAGATTACTGTCCTGTTAATGACAATCAATTTCAACAAGGGCGTGAAAGTAATTCAAAGGTCTCCTTTTTTTGTCGAGGGTCTTGGCAACGAGTCCTTTAGAAGGTGAGGGGGATGTTGGGACCGGATGTTCGTCTTTTGGTACGCTCTTACGAAAGTTCACTCGCACCTCCCCAATAGAAAAAGCGCGGCATCCGAAGATGTCGCGCTTTTTTGGTAACCAATACCCCACGGTATTGGTTGATGAATCCCTGATTATCGCTTAGCAGCGATGGAGAGGGAGGTCTCAACCTGGCTGAGGAGCTTTTTAGCTCGCGCAGGTCCGAGGGTGATGACGAGTTCACGAAATTGACTTTCGATCTTCTTCTTGTCGCCCTTAACGGTCTTTTTACCTTCTTTTGCCATCAACGCACGAGCAGCTTTGTTCGCCGCGGAGCGAATGTTGTGCACGTATGCTTTGGAGATGATCATGCCGTTCTCCTCGGCCTGCTCAACTACTTCGCTAGCGGGCATGCTGCGTGAGAGTCCACGAACGAATGCTGCCTTGTCACCCTGACGGATAATGGGGCCGTCTTCGCGCTTGACGGGTGCTGCCTTAGCTTTGACTGCCTTTGCGGGCTTAGCTTTGACTGCCTTTGCGGGCTTAGCTTTAGCTGCCTTTGCGGGCTTAGCTTTGACTGCCTTTGCGGGCTTAGCTTTCGTTGCCTTTGCGGGCTTAGCTACCTTGCGAGCGGCTTTTTTAACGATCTTTTTCGCTGCCTTGCGAACTACTTTTTTGGCTGATTTTTTAGCTGCCATGAATAACCTTTTTGGTTCTATTGTTCTTGCCCAGAAGGATGTTGGTAGGAATCTAAGAATCGAATCAACAAGAGCCTTCGGTGGAAAATTCCCCCGCTGCGCATTATGAGGGGTTAATTGCTCTGGTGTCCAGGAACGACCACAACTTTGATCTAATAACCTGCAACTGAATTATATGAAGCTGTGTGAAGCGGTCACTTGTCCGCTTGCTCTTAGGGCCCTAATGGGTGATGGCAGCATCTTGTGAGGTACGAATATGGGGTGTGTGTATGTATGACTTGGTAATTCGAGAGGCCGATATTATCGACGGGAAAGGCGGAAAACGCTTTAAAAGTAGTGTTGGCGTGGTTGGTGGGCGCATTACTGCCCTTAGTGAAGAGCCCTTGCACGGGCGCGTTGAAGAGGATGGTCGCGGCCTTGTGCTCGCTCCGGGTTTCATCGACGTTCACTCACACGATGACTTTGCACTTCTGCAATGTCCGACCCTTGAGTGGAAAGCGCTGCAAGGAGTCACGACAGAGATCGTAGGTAATTGTGGGATCGGGGCTGCTCCTTGGCCAGGGGCGGAAGCTTGGTACGAGAAGCTCAATCCGGGCCAAGCTTTTCCGGATTATCAGGACTATTCCGGCTATTTTCGTCAAATTGAGGAGCATGGTCCCTCTCTCAACATTGGCGTCCTGGCAGGTCATGGCGCTTTGAGGGAAGGAGGAGCTCCCAATACTTCGAGGGTCCTCGGAGCCCGTGAACTCACTTCGGTGGAGGCGGCTTTGGACGAAGCCTTGGACGCGGGGGTACTAGGCATGAGTGCCGGCCTCATCTACGAGCCCGGAATTCATTCAGATCTGAATGAATTGGTAACGCTGTCCACGCGTCTTCGGGGGGTGTCCCCGCTCTTCACAGTGCATCTTCGCAGTGAAGCTGATGACTTGCTTCAGGCAGTGGATGAGGCGATCGCAATTGCGGAGCGCGCAGGAGTGGGACTACAGCTTTCTCATCATAAGGCGCATGGACGCAATAACTGGGGAAAAGTGCATGATTCTTTAAAGAAAGTGGATGCTGCGCGAGCCCGGGGCATGGATGTTTGGCTCGATCAATATCCCTACACCGCGGGCAGTACGATCTTACAAGCCATAGTTGATCGCGGGGGCTTGGATTCGGGGCCTGCCTTGGGAAAGTTACTCCCTGAGGATATCGTGATAGCGAGCTCTCCGGGGGATACCTCCCTTGAGGGAGAGAGTTTGGGTGCCTTAGCCCTACGCTTCAACTGCTCCCCTCAAAAAGCGGCGGACGAAGTTCTTCGTATCGATCCTGGAGCTTGGGTTGTCGTTCATGCGATGGCAGAGACTGATGTCTGCACTGTGATGCGGCACCCGGCCACCCTCTTTGGCTCAGATGGGCTACCCACTCAGGGGGGGCGGCCTCATCCACGTCTGTGGGGAACTTTTCCTCGTATTCTGGGGAGATACTGTCGCGAAGAGAAAGTCTTGGAGCTAGAAGAGGCAATCGCCAAAATGACCTACCGAGCAGCCCAGCGATTTGGTTTGCGCGACAGAGGGCTGGTAGCCGAGGGGGCTTGGGCTGATCTCGTTCTTTTCGATCCCGAAAAGATTGCTGAAGGAGCAACTTATGAAGAGCCGACTCAGGCGCCTCGGGGTATTGTCTCGGTTTGGGTAAATGGAGACCGGATCGTGCATCAAGGAGCGCACACTGGTGCGCGTCCTGGTCGCGCTCTTCGGCGTGAGGCATGAGGAGCCATGCCTTTTTACCAAAAACTTTCAGGAGCGCGAATGTCTTGCCATGAGCGTAATGAGCTCAAATTGGCTGCGCACATTGAGTTTTCTATAGATCGCCTTGAGATGATTGCGCACCGTATGGGTGCTGATCACTAGATCTTGAGCGATGTCTTTGACTCGTCGCCCTGTTCCCAGGGCTTGTACAATCTCGTTCTCGCGATTGCTCAAGCGCTGGGCGTGCTCCGCGGGAAGATCTCCTATTCTGTCGGCGTCCTTGGGATTCTCTGCTGTCACCCCGGCAAAGCGCGCTCCGCCAACGGCCATGTCTGTTTCTTCTCTACTGAGCGGATCAGGGGAGAGAAGCTGCTGCATGGCGTCTTGTTGCTGTTTTGCAGCACTCCAAACGGCTTCTTGGGCCTCCGCAACGCGCGCTATCGTCAGGGCGTCTCTCAATACTCGTGCAAGGTGAGAAGCTGCAATTGGGTGGGAAAGGAAGCGATAGATCTCTGCTTGATTGACCGCATCAATGAGCGCGGAACGATCTCCGTGACCCGTGACCATGACGCGGACAGTGGCAGGATACTTTTTCTGAATATCGCTGAGAAAATCAGCTCCGCGCACTTGGTCCAAATTTTCGTCGGCTACAACCACGCTGACCTTGTTGTCTGCCAGGTGGGAGTGCCCCTCCATCGCCGTGCTCACACTGAGAATATCGTAGGGCTCCTTGTGGAGCGATGCCCTGAGTTGAGCCAGAGACTCTTGATTTCCACCCACAAAAAGTACTTGTCGTCTCATTCTTCACAACCTCGGTAGCGAGAAAAAGTAGCCCCGCCACCCAAAGAGTAACGGACCACTTCGCCACTCCTTGAGATGGCTAGTGCGTGTTGGGGAGGTTATTTTCTAAAGAGGTGCTACTTTTCGCCTTGAAATGGTCTCACCAGGGGCCCTCACAAATTGGCTTGACGTCGATTTTTCGCTAAAAACGCCCTGTTTATCAGCTTTTATTGAGTTGATGGGGGCGTGACAGCCGCCTCAGGCGGGAAAAGGAACAAAAAAGTATGTCTCAAGATGAGAAGCCTTCAAGACAATTGAGCGTGGCCATGGATGAAGAGGGGATGGAAGAGTCTACGAATCCTTCTGAAAAGAAGGAAAATTACAAAGTCATCGCGGATATTCACTCGGGTATGGTTCTCGTTGCACCAGTTGCCACACCACCAGACGAGGACGAAGAAGCGGAGATGAGTGAACCGAGAGGTCCATTGAATTGAGCTCGTGGAGCTCGTGCTTGCATGCTCTGAATTGGCAGCACAGCTCATAAGATAGGGAGGCCGACTACTCTTCGTCTCGCCACTCTGTCGCGCGGTGACGGCTTTCTTGGAATGTTTTTTTCGCGGAATTACCCTTTCTGCGTGGTTCGACCTTGGTCGTGCGCGCAGCTTCATTGAGTTCGAGAGCCAGGGCGAGAAAACTTTCGAGGCGATCGAGCTCCAGCTCGCCTTGAGTGACGGCCCGAACTACGCGGCAGCCAGGTTCTTCTCGATGAGAGCAATCCCTAAACTGACATTGAGCGGAAAACTCTGCGATATCCGTGAATGCCGCAAGATCGGCTTCAGTCGCGCCAGCAATTGCGAATTCTCTCATTCCGGGGGTATCTATCAAAAGTAGCCCCCCCTCTGTCATGAAGAGTTCTCGATGAGTTGTCGTGTGACGCCCGCGTGAGTCACCATGACGCTCAGCTCCAATTTTTTGCGCCTCTCGACCGAGTAGACGGTTGACGATACTTGACTTACCCACACCAGAGAGACCGACAAAGCCAATTGTTTCGCCTGGATGAATATGCTCCATGAGAGCTAAGAGACCGTTTTTATGGGTGCAGTTGACCGGAATAACTGGGCATTTTTTGAGGCGCTTCTGTAGGCGGCTGACGTCTTTTTCTACATCGTTTTTAAGATCGGACTTATTGAGCACAACCAAGGGAGCAGCCCCCCCTTTGCGAATTGCTGTGAGGTAGCGCTCAATACGCCGCGGGTGGAGACTGCGTTTTGCAACCGCATCGTGAGCGTCTTGATGAGCGAATGCAGCGACAACCGCTACGTGATCGATATTGGCCACGAGAGTTTGTCGGGCACCACGCTTGGCCGCTGATGTTCGAGTGAGCTCGGTACGTCTAGTTAAAATAGCTTCGATGACAGGTGGAGAAGTGTCGTTGGTCTTTCGAATCGCCACCCAGTCACCGACTGTGGGTTGGGTGTCGGCAGCGTCGGCTCCTTTTTCGGGATTCCAGCCTCTACCAGCGAGGACCGCTCGCTCCGTGTGTTCGCCGGTGGAGACATCCCATTCTCGGCGATGTTGGCCAATTACACGCGCTGGCTGCAGATCGGGGGGGAGTGTAGCCATTTGCTCTTCAAAAAAAGCAGAATAGCCTACGCGGGATAGGGGGTCGCTCACCCGGAACACATTGTCGCGCCAGCTTCTTCTGTCAACGCTTGATTGAAATTCTATGAAATTCTTAGGTGTTTTGCAGGTAAGATTCTGAGTTTCATTCTAAGGAGGAGGTATCATGAACGATCCACGTCAAATGGACCTCGCTCGGCAACTTCTTCGGAAGCTGAACGCTGCCGCGGCCTGCGTTACCGACGAGAGCAGGCAAGTTGCTCAATTACGAGTCCTCTATGATTTGGCTCAAGGATCTGCGCCGGCTCTCTCGCGTTTTCACTATAGCCCAGGACATTTTACAGCCAGCGCGTTGGTGCTCTCGCCGGACCGTGCACAGCTTCTTCTCATTCGTCACAAGAAATTGAAACTGTGGCTGCAACCGGGCGGACATATAGAAGCGACTGACCCAACGATTGCTCTAGCAGCTCTCCGCGAACTGAAAGAGGAGACTCAAGCGCACGATATTGAAGTCCAGGATGCACTCTACGACGTTGATATTCATACTATCCCGGCGTGGAAAGAGACGCCTGAGCATCAGCACTTCGATTTACGTGTTCTTTTTGTTGCGGGCTCGAGCGCGATTCAAGCTGGGGAGGAAGTGCATGAAGCTCGCTGGTTTTCCCTCGAAAAGCTTGCCTGGGGTAGTGGGCCTTTGAGTAAAAATACAGAAACGGATGAAAGCGTGAGGAGAGTGGCGCGACAATTACTGAATTCAGGGTGAAAGGTCTTTCATTCACCTCTTTTCTTGAGCTAGTTTGAGAGGCAGGAAATAGAGGGATTATTTGAGTACGTTGCGAAAAATTGTTGGGGAATTCTTAGGTGTGAGAGCGGCCGCGAGTCGGCAGGAGCCACAAGAACAATGCTAGCTCCCGAAGTCGTTGAAAGCGCAGAGAAGCGGGTGGGCGAGACCATCTGCGGAAAATGGCATCTCGATCGTGTGATTGGCATTGGAGGTATGGCTGCCGTCTACGAAGCGACCCATCGCAATCGCAATCGAGTGGCTATTAAATTGTTGCATCCTGCTCTCTCATTGGATGAAGGTACTCGTCATCGATTCCTTCGCGAGGGATACGTTGCCAATACTATCAGGCATTCTGGGGCCGTTCAGGTGTTGGACGACGATGTAACTGAGCAAGGAATTGCCTTTTTGGTGATGGAGCTTTTGCGCGGTGAAAGCGTGGAAGAACGCATGATGCGTAAAGGTGGCTCCCTCGATATTCGCGAGTCCTTAGAAATGGCGGACCAATTATTGGATGTGTTGGGCGCAGCACATGATCAAAAGGTAGTTCATCGCGATATTAAGCCGGACAACATCTTTCTGACGGATAGTGGTGAGCTAAAAGTTCTCGACTTTGGCATTGCCCGCCTCCATCAGGGGGATAGTCGAAAGACAAAGGTCGGTTCTTTTATGGGGACTCCTGCCTTTTGCTC
>Ga0256845_1001172_pt1 | contig 21706 bp, 21 predicted proteins | sample RiftiametaG_FD_189101 | JGI IMG/M metagenome (GOLD analysis project Ga0256845, IMG submission 189101) | Tube worm associated microbial communities from hydrothermal vent at the East Pacific Rise, Pacific Ocean - Riftia | ecosystem: Host-associated > Annelida > Integument > Unclassified ... | reverse complement strand
TTCTACCTCAAATTTGAGGACTTTAGAAATCAAGTAATTCTTTTTTTAGATAATCAAATCTGGAAAGAAAAAGAATTTGAGAAAATACTCTTAGATAATTTTCAAATTATTAAACCCGATTTTTCGGATTCCTATGTGTAGTGAGTATCTTTTTGGAAAAGACACCAAATCAATAGGCCCGCTAATAGATATTTTAGCAAATTTGGTTTGTAGGATAAATTTGAATAGTGCTTGTCAACGTGGCCCAGACGTTTATCCCTTTACCTGAAGAAAAAATTCAGCAGTTGCTACGTTAAGCGTATATGATACATTAAGAACATTCTCCATAAGATCATTTGTGGCTTCTAAAGATAATGAGACAAACACTTCAATTTTAAAAAAGTTAGTGGATTCCGATGACTCCAATTTTATGTCTACTGAATATTTATTCTAAAGAAATATTGGAATTTTTTAAAGTGAAACAATAGCCAACAAAGCTCCAATAGAAATAAAAATCCAAAGTGAAACTCCTAAAATCATAGGTTTCCAGCCAGCAGATTTTATTTTGTCTAATGAAAGCCCTGCACCTATTAAAAACAAGGTTAGCACTAATAGTGATTTTGAAACATTTGTAATTCCTGTAGTTAAGAATTGAGGAACCGGCAGGTAGCTATTCAGAATGATTGCAAGGATAAAAAAGAAAATAAAATATGGAATTTTCACACTTTTCCCTTTTCCTTTAAATAGAAATACCGAGAACAATGATAGTGGAATAATCCACAAAGCCCTAGCTAGTTTTACTGTTGTAGCCACTTTTAAAGCTTCTTCTCCAAAAGTATAGGCAGCCCCAACTACAGAACTTGTATCGTGAATGGCAATAGCACACCAAAGCCCAAATTGATGTTGTGTGAGTTCTAATAAATGACCAATTGGAGGAAAAATAATTAGTGCTATGGAATTCAAAAGAAAAATTACGCCCAAAGAAATAGAGATATCTTTTTCTGAAGCATTGATTACTGGCGCAACAGCAGCGATGGCGCTACCCCCACAAATAGCGGTTCCGGAGCTAATAAGATGACTCGTTTTACGCTTCATTTTTAAAAGCCTGCCCAATCCATAACCTACTACAAGTGTAGCAATGATGGAAAATACCGTTAATAAAAACCCATCCTGCCCAGCTGCTAAGGTTTCTTTTAAATTCATTCCGAAACCCAAACCAACAACGGCAATCTTCAAAAGCCAATTTACCGCTTTGCTGTTTAATGTGAGAAATGGATTGCCCAAAAAGTAAGAAAACAGAAAACCGCCTACCAACGCTACTGGGCTGCTTATATAACCCAAAATACACAAAATCATACAAAGTACAAAAAACACTTTTATTAATGTTTCATTTCGTTTCGCAAAACCTTTCATCCTCTAGACTTATCTTTTTCTTAAAAATTAAAACATTGAATAATGTTAAACTTTAATTCTCTTGTTTTTTAGTTTTGAATAAATTTTTATCCTTAAAAACAATTGTTCTATGTGAATATGCTAGATCTATTCCTTCAGCATCGAAATGCTTTTTAACACTTTCCAAAATATCACATCTCATGTTAAAAGAGTCGTCATAATTTCGTGCCCAACACCAAGCCCTAACTGTAAGTGTGGATTCATTTAATGAAATTAATGCCGTTCGAACCACTGGCTTCCCATCTAAAATATCTACGGCAGAACGATTATCTAAAATCAATGGATGTGCTTCACATTCTTCTCGCATTATTTTTTTCGCTAATTCTAAATCGCTTTCGTATGAAATTTGAAATTCTATGCGCTCACAGACTTTCTGTTCGCCCAAATCGTAATTTATCAATTTTTCTTTGTTGATAATTGCGTTTGGGATAACAATCATTTTATTTTCAAAATTTCTAAGTATTGTATGTCTTAAAGTAATATCTGTTACTGTACCAACCCTGGTATCGGTAACTTTTATGATATCTCCAATCTTAAACGGTTTAAAAGTAATTATAAATACTCCGCCAACCAAGTTTGCCAAAGCTTCCTGCGATGCAACACCCGCTATTAATGCTATAACTCCGGCACCTCCCAAAGCAGTCTGGGCAACTCCTTTTAATGAGGGGAAGGCTAATAGTCCAATTAATAATCCTATTATATAGACAGCAAAAACAGCGACATAACGCATAAATTTGAAGGCTGTAGGATCCTCATTTTCTTTCATCTTTCGTTCAATACTTCGTCTAAACCAAATATTTACCGAAGATGCTATTACAATGGTAATTACCACTACGATTCCCAAATACAGAATAATCCTAAAATCGTGACGGAACTTTTCGTACGCATCGCCAAAAAACAAGAAGATTAGCGACATTACACCCAAAACGAACCAAAGCGAGTTCAAGATTCTTTTAACCAAGTTTAATGCTCCTGATCTAATTCCAGGAAATCGCTTTTGCTCTTGTTTAATTAACCATTTGTAAAAAATATTGGTCAATCCGTACATCAATAATACAGCAGCTACTACTATAAATGCGTAGAGAAAATTTGTCTTATTTGTTTCAAAAAAATCAATCATAAAATCCATTTTATTAGAATCTAATATTCATTTATCTCGCTACTGGGTTTATATTTTTCTTCTTTTCCCTAATTAAATTATTCCCCACAAGATAAGCAATCCACCAAATACATACCAGATGCTAAATTTTTAACCATCCAATAATCCCCATTTACGGCCACCAATGGTAATAAATAGGTTACTGTACTTGCGAAAACTGCCGAAGTATTCTGGATCAATTTATAATATAATATCATAGCGATGGCAGTACCCACGACCGTCAAAATACTTAGATATCCTAATGCTTCCCATATTTCGGGATTTGTTTCAAAGTCGCTGAAAAATCCTGAGAAAAACAATATGAACAAAGACGGAATCATCCAGACGGAAAACACTGCTCCAGAAAGTTGTACAGGCGGTACGTGCTGTAGTTTCTCTTTTATAATTAATCCTGCGACGGCATAACAAGCTGTTGCCAAAACAACTAAAAGTGCGTATCCAAGTTTTGATTCTTCTGAAGTAGCTTCAGAAAAACACATTAACACTGCAGCACCCAAAAAACCAGTTAAAGCTACCCAAAACAGAGTTTTATTATTCATTTTACGAAGAGCAGGAAAACCAATATAAGCCAAAATTAATCCTGAAACGGCCATCCCAAAAGCACCAATTTCATAAGGTGTGAAAACCAAAAGTGATTTCTTTATTAAAATGAAAGAACTGCCCCAAGTAAGTGCTATTACTATAAGTAGAAACCACTTGTTTTCAAATATTTTTTCCATAAGCCAACAAAGATAGAAAGCAATTTATTGATGTGATTGTATTGGTTGGTAAATTTTCATTTATACTATTATAGAAGTTATTGATATCCAATTTCAATTAAATATAAATTTTTCCTCTTAATAGTAAATCCCAAGGTAACATATGCTAATTACAATTATACAATTGTCGCTATAATTGAAAATTATAAGTAGACTTTAATTAGGAAATAGCAATGATGTAAACTAGTGCAAAAGTGTAATTGTAACAATATATTCCAAGATTTTAAAAACATCTAAATTAAGGAATCAACGACTCCTAAAATTTAGCGTTAGCAAATAAGTGCAAAAGTTTTACTGAAAATTATTACCCGATAAATTAAAAACGAAGCGCTTTTATTTATTTATGTATTTATAATCACCTTTAAAACCTATTAAACTGATAATTATCATTTTCATTAAAGCCTTGCATCTTTAATTTTGGCATCCAAACAATAAAGATATGTCTTCAAATTTAGTTTCAAAATACAACGTTCCTGGCCCACGCTATACAAGTTATCCCACGGTTCCATATTGGGACAATGAGGGTTTTTCGTTGAGCGAATGGAAAAAGAATGTAATCCAAAGTTTTTCTGAAAGTAATACTGAAGAAGGAATAAGTCTTTACATTCATCTTCCATTTTGTGAAAGTCTCTGTACTTTTTGTGGTTGCAACAAACGCATTACTAAAAATCACACCGTTGAAACTCCGTATTTGGAATCTGTTTTAAAGGAATGGCGGTTATATCTAGAAATCTTCAATGAACGACCAATTATTAAGGAATTACATTTAGGAGGTGGAACGCCCACATTTTTTACTGCTGAAAATTTAAGATTGCTTATAAAAGGAATTTTTCGTGATGCTACAATGGCAGAAAATCCTTCTTTTAGTTTTGAAGGTCATCCAAACAATACAAAAAGTGACCATTTACAAACGCTTTATGATTGCGGGTTTATGAGAGTAAGTTATGGAGTACAAGATTATAATCCAACTGTGCAAGTAGCTATTCATAGGCTTCAGCCCTTTGTAAATGTGGAACGAGTTACACAAAGTGCTCGCGAAATTGGTTATACATCCGTTGGTCACGATCTTATTTTTGGGCTTCCTTTTCAGAAGAAGGAACATGTTATGTATTCTATTGAAAAAACAAAAAAATTAATGCCAGATCGAATCGCATTTTATAGCTACGCCCACGTGCCATGGATAAAAGGCAACGGTCAGCGCGGTTTTAAAGAGGATGATTTGCCCACCGCCGCAGAAAAACGCGAAATGTATGAAACTGGAAAAAAGATGCTTGAAGAAGCCGGTTACATTGAAATAGGCATGGATCACTTCGCCCTTAAAACCGACAGTCTTTATAATGCAGTTGAAGAAAAAAAACTGCACCGTAACTTTATGGGCTACACTGAAAACAAAACACAATTGATGCTTGGCCTTGGTGTTTCAGCAATTGGAGACAGTTGGTACAGTTTCGCACAAAACTCAAAAAATGTAGAGGAATATCAAGAATTGGTGGAACAGGGAATTCTTCCCGTTTATCGCGGACATATGCTCAACGAAGAAGACTTAATTATCCGTAAACATATCCTTAATATGATGTGCCGTTTGGAAACTTCGTGGGAAGATGCATCACTTCAATTTAAACAATTGCCAGATGTACTTCTTAAACTGAAAGAAATGGAAGAAGATGGTTTAGTCAAAATTGGCTTCGAAAAACTTCAAATTACAGAAAAAGGTCGCCCGTTTGTGCGCAATGTGTGCATGGCTTTTGATGTGCTTTTACAACGAAGCAAGCCAGAAACACAACTTTTTTCGATGACGGTTTAAGCTCCCAATTATAAATTCTAACACTTTTTTTTATTTACTGATAATAGTCATATTTTCAACAAATTTATATTATGACATTTGTATCGGAAATTAAAAATCAACTTCAATGAATTTCTTAAAAAACGTTTTATTCATAATTCTATTTTTTAGTATAACCCAAACCTATTCACAATTTACTGTGGATGCAGAACTTCGCCCGCGGTTTGAATTTCGGCACGGTTACAAAACACTTTTCCCAAATGATGCAGATCCGGCAACATTTGTTTCACAACGCACAAGATTGAATTTTGGATATAAAACCGAAAAACTTCATTTCTATTTAAGTCCACAGGATGTGCGGGTTTGGGGCGATGTACCACAACTTAATGTTGCAGATGAAAACGGATTTTCGCTCCACCAAGCTTGGGCAGATGTTTTGTTGGTTACAGACCTTTCACTAAAAATTGGCCGTCAGGAAATTGTTTACGACGACCAGCGTTTCTTTGGTAATGTGGGATGGGCGCAACAAGGCAGAAGCCACGATGCTGCTATTTTAAAATATGAACCCGCTTTTATGAAGTTGCACTTTGGTGCGGCTTACAATCAAGATAAAGAAGCATTAATAGAAAACATACTTACCACCAACACCTATAAAAGTCTTCAATATGTATGGCTTCACAAGGATTGGGAAAAGCTATCGGCAAGTTTTTTGTTTTTAAACAACGGTCTTCAATATATTGATGAATTAGATGACGCTAAAAATGAAACTCGTTACAGTCAAACCGCTGGAATTCATTTAAAAGCTAAAGTGGATAAATTCAATTTTGCTTCAAACCTATATTATCAATTAGGGAAAGATGTTGCCGATAATGATTTGAATGCCTATCTACTTTCTTTAGAAGCCAATTATTCCGCAATGGAAAATCTTACTATTGGTTTAGGCGGCGAATTACAAAGTGGTAACGATTACGGTGCACCTTCAAACGGAAAAAATAAAGCCTTCAATCCACTTTATGGAACTAATCATAAATTCAATGGATTTATGGATTACTTTTATGTTGGTAACCATATTAATAATGTAGGATTAGTGGATTTATTCGGGAACATAAAATATTCTTTTAATAAAAAATCGAACATCAATCTGGCACTTCATCAATTTTTGGCTGCGGCTAAAATAGACGAAGGGGCTTCAAAAAACTTAGGTTTTGAAATAGATTTAGTAACTTCACACAGATTGAGCGAATTTGTAAGCTTACAAGCGGGATACTCGCAATTTTTCGCTTCAGAAGGCATTGAAATTATAAAAAACAATTTTGATGGCAACACCAATAATTGGGGATGGGCAATGATTACCATTGATCCCATTTTATTCACTTGGCAAAAACCAGAAATCGAAAACAATAAATAATAAAACCAACCAAACTCTAAAAACCAACCTATGAAATCAATCTTCAAAAAAAACAATGTTACAAAAATGCTGCTCGGCCTAGGTACAGTGGCATTTCTTTCTGGCTGTGTAAATGATCAATCAGACAAAAAACATAAAGACACGGTAGACATTCCTGTAAACCAAGAAATGATAGCAGAGCTTACCTCGCCCCCTAATGTACCAACCCCTGTTGGAAAACGTATGGCGAAGAAATTAATCGTTGATCTAGAAATCCAAGAGCGCGAAGGTGAAATGACCGATGGTGTGAAATATGTTTATTGGACTTTTGGTGGAACCGTTCCCGGAAGTTTTATAAGAACCCGCGTTGGTGACGAAGTAGAATTCCACCTTAAAAATCACCCAGATAATAAACTACCGCACAACATTGACCTTCACGCAGTGAATGGTCCAGGTGGTGGCGCAACATCTTCGTTTGTTGCTCCAGGTCACGAAAAAGTGTTTTCTTTTAAAGTGCTTAATCCCGGTTTATATGTTTACCACTGTGCTACTGCGCCAGTAGGGATGCATATTGCCAACGGAATGTATGGTCTTATTTTGGTGGAACCAGAAGGTGGCTTAGAGCCTGTAGATAAAGAATATTACATTATGCAAGGTGATTTCTACACCGAAGGTAAATATGGTGAGCGTGGCATGCAAGCGTTTGATATGCAGAAAGCTATAAATGAAAATGCAGACTATGTAGTCTTTAACGGAAGCGTTGGAGCTATGACAGGCGACAATGCCATAACCGCAAAAGTGGGCGAAAAAGTACGTCTCTTTGTAGGTAATGGTGGGCCAAACTTGGTTTCTTCTTTTCACGTAATTGGAGAGATATTCGACAAAGTTCACGTTGAAGGAGGAGAATTGATTAACGAAAATGTTCAAACGACTCTCATACCTGCTGGGGGTGCCGCAATTGTAGAATTCCGTGTGGATGTTCCTGGAACTTTTATAATTGTTGATCACTCAATTTTTAGAGCTTTCAACAAAGGCGCTTTGGCTATGCTGAAAGTAGAAGGCGAAGAAAACAAAGCAATCTATTCAGGAGAAATTCGGGATGGGATCTATCTTCCTGAAGGTGGTGTAATCCAATCTATGCCAACTGGAAATATTAAAAAGGAAAAAGTAGAAGCAAAAACTTTGAGCTTTGAAGAACAAATGAAATTCGGAAAAGATAAATATATGGCCACTTGTGTTGCTTGTCACCAAGCAAACGGACAAGGTATTGAGGGTGCTTTCCCTCCTTTGGCAAAGTCAGACTACTTAAATGCTGATATTAACCGTGCTATAGATATTGTTTTACACGGAAAAACTGGTAAAATAACCGTAAACGGTAAAAAATATAACAGTGTAATGACTGCTCAGGCACTTAGTGATGAAGACGTTTCCAGCGTACTTACATACGTTTACAACAGTTGGGGCAACTCTAAAAAAGAAGTTACGCAAGAAATGGTTAATGCAGTAAGAAATAAATAGAAACAGCATTTAAAATGAAATTATATAACATCGCCCTTTTCTTAGTTTGTTCACTTTTGTTTTGTGAGGTTACAGCCCAAAACAATAATATGGCGACAGTGGAGGGCGGTGTTTATATACCGTTATATGGCGCTAAAGATAAAACTGTAAAAATCGATCCATTTTTAATGGACGCATATCCAGTAACAAATAAGGAATATCTGCAATTTGTTAAAGCAAATCCACAGTGGAAAAAAAGTAGTATTAAAAGTTTGTTTGCAGATAAAAGCTATTTATCAAAATGGAAAAACGATGATAGTTTTACCGGTCTTCCCGATGCTCCAGTAAACAATGTATCCTGGTTTGCAGCCAAAAAATATTGCGAGTGTCAAGGTAAGCGCTTGCCTACTATGGATGAATGGGAATATGCAGCTATGGCAAATGAAGAGGTGCCAGATGCTAGGAAAATTGAATCGTACAATCAATACATTTTAGGTTGGCACGAAACTCCAAAAACCTATAGCCAGCCAGTTGGTTCTACTTTCAAAAATTATTGGGGAATTTACGATCTACACGGTTTAGTTTGGGAATGGACCTTAGATTTCAATTCGGTTCTAATTTCCGGCGAATCGCGAAAAGATGTGGACAAAGACTCTAATCTTTTCTGCGGAAGTGCCGCCATCGGTGCAACAGATTTAATGAATTATGCCGCCTTTATGCGCTATGCATTCCGCGGAAGTATGAAAGCACGCTATAGCTCTCAAAATCTAGGCTTTAGATGTGCAAAGGATATAGAAAATTAAAAAATGATATGATAAATAAACTTAAATATATTTTTGTTGCAGTTTCACTGGTTGCCATTTCTTGTAATAATACTCCAAAACAAGGTTCAGAAACGACTGAAACAAATACTCTGGAAAACACAGAAAGTGATAAAATTTCAGATATGTCCATTTACAACCTTCCCTCTCAATGGACCACTCAGGATGGTAATGAAATAGAGCTAAAAGAATTAAAAGGAAAAGTTTTGGCTATGGTCATGATCTATACTTCTTGTAAGGCTGCTTGCCCACGGTTGGTTGCAGATATGAGAAATATTGAAAAGCAAATTCCTGAAAATATAAAAGACAATGTGCAATATGTTTTTGTAAGCATAGACCCAACGGTAGATACTCCAGAAAGATTAACTGCTTTCGCCAAAGAAAACCAAATGGAAGATGATAAATGGCTCTTCTTGCGCGGTACCGAAGATGATACAAGAGAGTTTGCTGCCGTACTGGCTGTAAATTACAAAGAAATTTCGCCTATAGATTTTTCGCATTCAAACATCATAAGCATTTTTGATCAAGGTGGCGAATTGGCTCATCAACAAGAAGGTCTTGGTGTGGACAACAAAGAAACGGTTCAGGCCATTATTAATTTGGCTAAATAGATGGTAGTCGGTAGTCGGTAGTCGGTAGTCGGTAGTCGGTAGTCGGTAGTCGGTAGTCGGTAGAAAAACTAAACTCTTCAACTCAACTCTGCCGTCTATTTCTAAAATTATTATTTTTATTTTCCTAAAGAAGTTAAGTCTTCACCACCCTTCTTTTTTCCGTTAAATACAAAGTAGAGAACCATTGCAGTCATTACAACACATAGAACGGCAAAGAAAATTATGATTGCGATTCCCATTCCCCAATTAGCCAGTGGTAAAATTGAATTTGTCATGGTATAATATTTAAAAGTTATTGATTGATTCGTTTTCTGAAATCGTCGTTTCGCAGTTATAATTAGCGTCCACGGTTTCTGTCATTGGTTTTGGTGAAATATATGGAATGCCCAATCCCAAACCTCTAATTATAAACAAGCAACCTATTATAACTACAAAAACTGGAATAGCACGACGAATACGCTGACGCAACTGCCCGTTTAAAAAATTTCCTAGATAAATAGCAGACGTTATTAAGGGTATTGTACCCAGGCCAAAAACAGCCATATACAAACTACCCTGAAACGCATTGCCCGAAGCTATCGCCCCAAAAATAGCCATATAAACCAAGCCGCACGGAAGAAAACCATTTAAAAACCCAATGGTTAAAAAAGTATCTGGGGTTTTCTTTTTCAGTTCCTTTCCCAAGGCAAATTTTACTTTTGAAATGATTTTGTATATCGGTTTTGAAAAATTGTATTTGTTGAAAATTTGCTGTGGAATAAAAATTACGGCGAGCATCAAAACACCAATCAATATTGTAAGCTGCTGTTGAAATCCGAAAAGATTCAGGCTTTTTCCTACTAACCCAAAAACTAACCCGAGTATACTATATGCTAGAATTCTTCCAAAATGATACAGAAAAATCTGCCCCAGTTTTTTAAAATTGTTGGTTCTATCAACCGGCAATAAAAACGCAATAGGCCCGCACATTCCCACGCAGTGGAAACTTCCTAATAATCCAAATATGAGAGCGGTATACAACATTCAATTTTCAGTTAACTTATGAACTCACAACTCAATAAACAATTTCATTTTTATACAAATAATCCTTTCCTTCATAGCTCCATTGCACAATCGTGTTCCAGCGACCTGCTACCAAACGTTCGTCGGGTATAAGTAAATTGGGGCTTGAAAGCTTCAACGGTAATTCAAAATCCAGTTGTTTGTTGGACGGTCTGTAAAGAAGCACGGTGCCCTCTATCTTTGTATAATCAATATTTTCAGGAAATGTGAGCATCCAACCTTCCGCAATTTTTTCACCTGTAATACTTCCGCTTAATGAATTTGAATTTTCTTCATCATTAATTTCCTTTTGATAGACCATTTCTCTTTTATAATACTCTTCGGTCACCAAATCATAATCATACTTTTTGTCGGTGCTTATTTTTATAACAAAATACATGATGAACGCTATAAAAAGAACCATCACAATCGCCAATCCTGTTCCCCAATTTATTTTCATAGTTTAATTTGTTTCAGGTTTATTAATTATAATTTCTCGGCCCAAGGAAGGTAACGCTTGTGGTTTCAATTAAATCTTCACCACTATATACTTCAATCACAGCTCGATTTTTATCGCCGCTTAGGGCAGCATTATTTATTTCAATAAAGAGTGTTCCTTGTGTCAAATCTTGTGCAGGCACTACTATTTCGCCTTGTTTTACACTATGTATTGTTCCCTTCGGAGATTTCAGTTTAAAGTGAATATTTTCAATATTCTTTATGGTTTTGTTCAATAATTTATAGGTGAAAACATTACTAATTATATTGTTGTCTTTATGCTCATAAAGTTGACCAGGAAGACGAAGTATATTTGCTTCCACATCGCTTCTTAAAAATAACATTCCTGTAAGTACACCAATCAAAATAACCAAAACTGCAACGTAACCTTTCAGTCTGGGCGTGAATTTAAAGGGTACTTTTTTCTCAATATTTTCTTCACTTGCATAGCGAATTAATCCTTTAGGAAGGTTGACAGCTACCATAATGCTATCGCACTCATCAATACAAGCTGTGCAGTTAACACACTCCAATTGTGTACCGTTACGAATGTCAATTCCAGTTGGGCATACGTTTACACATTGAAAACAGTCAATACAATCTCCTTTTCCAGAAGCTTCGCGATCTTCATTTTTTTTAAATTTTGCACGGCCTTCTTCTTTTTCGCCACGCTTATGGTCGTAAGCCACAATAATTGATTTATTATCTAACAGTACACCTTGCAATCTTCCATAAGGGCAGGCTATAATACAAACCTGCTCACGAAACCAAGCAAAAATAAAGTAGAAAACTCCTGTAAATATAAATAGTGATATTAATGTGTTAATATGATTTAATGGTCCTTCAAAAACATATTGAATTAAACGGTCGCTACCTATAAAATAAGCTAAGAAAACATTAGCTATCAAAAAAGAAATTATAAAGAAAATGATCCATTTCAGGACTCGTTTCCTTATTTTTTCGGAATCCCATTTCTGTTTATCCAAGCGTATTTGTGTTCCTCTGTCTCCGTCAATCCAGTATTCAATTCTACGGAAAACCATTTCCAAAAAAATGGTCTGCGGGCAGATCCATCCACAAAAAATTCTTCCGAAAGCTGCTGTAAAAAAGATGATAAAGACCACGCCAATAATCATAATAATAACGAACAGGTAAAAATCCTGTGGCCAGAAAGGAGCTCCATATATATTGAAACGACGCTCCAGTACATTAAACAGTAAAAATTGATTTCCGTTAATTTTTACAAATGGTGCTACGACGAAGAAAGTGAGTAATATATAACTTACATACTTTCTGTATTCATAAAATTTTCCAGAAGGTTTTTTAGGGAAAACCCAAGCTCTTTTACCTTCTTTGTTTATTGTTCCAATACTATCTCTGAAACTTTCGCTTTCTTCTGGAATTTCCAATTTTGTAAGCTTTAGATGTTAAAATTGATATGTGAGCTTTTAATAAAATATAAATATTACTTAACCTCCTACTGTAGGTCTTCTACAACAGGCTCATCAGTTAATTTAATATCAACACTAGTTGAGTCAATTACTTTTGCCTCAATAGTAGCTCCATCTGCATTTCCGTCTGTCCAAATGTCTCCTTCGGGTGGTTTTCCATCCGTAGGATTTGTTCCGTGAAGCGTCATAACATAACTTGCTACTTGTGCCATTTCGCTTGGTTTTAAATCTGTTTTCCAAGCAATCATCCCTTTTCCAGCACGACCTCCTTCACTTACTGTATGAAAGATATTTTTTATACCACCACCCAAAATCCAATTGTCGTCTGTTAGGTTGGGGCCAATTCCTCCACCACCGCTATCCTTGTGGCAAGCAACACAGTTTTCAGTGAAAATAGTTTTTCCAGCAGCAAGATCAGACGCTTCCGTTAATTGTTCTACCGTTTCTGCATCTATTAAATCTTTGTTATTTTTCTTGAATTCTGCAACTTCCACTTTTGCTTGGGCTACTTCTATTTCATATTCTTCTATTTGGTTTGTGCCATCAAAAATTTCATAACGCACCAAATAAACCACAGCAAAAATTATTGTTGCATAAAACATATACACCCACCATGGCGGCAGTGTGTTATCCAGCTCACGAATGCCGTCGTAATTATGGTCTAATACAATTTCCTGCTCTTTTGCTATAGGTTTGGCACCAAGCATTTCTTTATATTTTCTTTTTGTCCAGCCAAAACGGTTCTCCTCGCGTTGCTTTTCGGTTACGATGTAACGTGCTTTTGCTTCTTTATTTAAACCTGAAAAAAGAATACGTTGCAATGCCGCAACGATTATCTCTAAAGCAATGGCGAAGAAAAACACCATTCCCAAGACTGCCCAAATGATTGGGTATTTTACTATTGCCCAATCCTCACCAGAATCTACAATTAGTTCTAGCAGAAAAAAAGCGAGAATCATAAAGCCGATTACTCTTAAATATGAGGCTGTAGTTTTCATAGTGTTTCTTCGATTTGGTTGTTAGTTTGGTCTTGATTATTTTCGTCCATTTCTAAAGGAATATTGCTCACTTCGTCTATGTATTTTTTCTTCGCCGTGATTACCCAATAAAAAAGCACCACAAAAAATATGAAGAATATCAAAAGTGAAATCATTGGATATATTTGAACATTATCTATGTTCTCGAGGTTTCCTTTTATAAATTTCAACATAACTATTCGTTTTTGGCCGGAGGAGCATCGGCAGTTTGTACTTTAATATCTGTTCCTAAACGCTGCAAATAGGCAATTACTGCTACTATTTCACGGTTTTTCATTTCAATAAAATCTTCACCGTTTTCTTGAGCGTATTTTTTGCTGGATTCATAGGTAGTCACAAAATCGGGGTCGCTGTAAAGGTTCTTTTCAATTTTGGTTCCCTGTTCGTCCATAAACTGCTGGGCATTTGCAATTTCTTCTTCAGTATATGGAACACCTAGAGTAACCAAAGCTCTCATTTTTGCTTCGGTATCAGATTTATCTAATTCTGAATTTATCAACCATTTATAAGAAGGCATAATAGAACCGGAAGAAGTACTCTGCGGATCGTACATGTGGTTTAAATGCCAGTTGTCTGAATACTTCCCACCTATTCGATGCAAGTCTGGCCCTGTACGTTTACTTCCCCATAAAAATGGATGGTCGTAAACATATTCGCCTGATTTTGAATATTCACCGTAACGTTCTACTTCACTTCTAAAAGGACGAATCATTTGCGAGTGACAGCCTACACAACCTTCACGGATATATATATCACGACCTTCTAATTCCAAAGGCGTATAAGGTTTCACGCTGGAGATTTTAGGCACATAATCATCAACCATCAACGACGGTATAATCTGTACCATCCCACCAATTAAAATAGCTATAGTAGCGTAAATTGTTAATTTAACAGGACGACGCTCCAACCAAGTGTGCCAGCCTTCACCTGAAGTTTGTCTTTTTGTTACTGGCGTAAGTGGTGCGGCTTCGGCTAATTCATCAGTAACTTTACTGCCTCTTCTTGCCGTCATTACAATGTTGTAAAGTAAAATAAAAGCTCCCGTTATGTAAAGGGTTCCACCAATGGCACGCATCCAGTACATTGGCATAATCTGGGTTACGGTTTCTAGAAAATTTCCGTAAGTAAGTGTACCATCTGGGTTAAATTGGTTCCACATAGAAGCTTGCATAAACCCTGCGACATACATTGGCAAAGCATACATTATAATACCCAAGATGCCTATCCAGAAATGTGCATTTGCTAATGTAGTAGAATACAATTTTGTTTTGAAAAGACGCGGCACCAACCAATAAATCATACCAAAGGCCAAGAAACCGTTCCAAGCAAGGGCGCCAACGTGCACGTGTGCAATAATCCAATCGCTAAAGTGTGCAATAGCATTTACGTTTTTAAGTGAAAGCATTGGCCCTTCAAAAGTTGCCATTCCGTAACCAGTAATAGCCACAACCATAAATTTTAATACTGGATCTACACGTACTTTATCCCAAGCGCCACGTAGGGTTAAAAGACCGTTAATCATACCTCCCCAAGATGGAGCCAGAAGCATTATGGAAAAAGCAACTCCTAAGTTTTGCGCCCATTCTGGAAGCGCAGTATATAATAAATGGTGAGGTCCTGCCCAAATATAAATGAAGATCAATGACCAAAAGTGAACAATAGAAAGTTTGTAGGAATATACTGGTCGGTTGGCGGCTTTTGGCACAAAATAGTACATCAAACCAAGGAAAGGCGTTGTTAAGAAAAATGCAACTGCATTATGTCCATACCACCATTGTACTAGGGCATCCTGCACACCAGCATACATTGAATAGCTCTTCAAGAAGGTTACAGGAATAGCCATACTATTTACAATATGCAAAACTGCAACAGTTACCCAAGTTGCTAAATAGAACCAAAGCGCAACGTATAGGTGGCGTTGGCGCCTTTTTATCATCGTCATAATCAAGTTGATACCAAAAGCTACCCAAATTACTGCTATAGCAACATCAAAAGGCCACTCCAGCTCGGCGTATTCCTTTGAAGTTGAATAACCCAACGGGAGTGTAATCGCAGCACCAACTATAATAGCCTGCCAACCCCAGAAGTTAAGGTTACTCAAAAAATCGCTCCACATACGTGCTTTAAGCAAACGTTGGGAAGAATAATAAACTCCCGCAAAAATTGCATTACCCACAAAAGCGAAAATAACGGCATTGGTGTGCAGCGGTCGCAGACGACCAAAACTTAGCCACGAAATACCATCAGTCAAATTTGGGAAAAGAAATAAGAAGGCTAGAAGTAGCCCTACGCTCATACCTATAATCCCCCAAAAGATAGTAGCGTTAACGAATTTTTTGACAATCTGATTGTCGTAATAAAACTGTTCTGTTTGCATAGTGTTCGTTGATTTATTCCTGCACGTCGGTGGTTGCTGAGCGAAGTCGATGTGCAGGCTTGGTTTTCGGATTGGTTAATTGTTTCTTTGAAGTTTTATTGTTTTGTGAAGTATCGTCCTTTACTAGTTCATCATCAAAAAGCATACGTACCGAAGGCGTATAGGTATCATCATACTGCCCTTTTTTTACTGAAACTATAAACAGTACAAAAAAGATAAGCGCAACACAAACACTGATTGCTAACAACATGTAAATTATGTTCATACCTGAAAAATATTTCCAAAAATATTACTAACATGGTTTCAGTAATATGATAATTATCAATTTTTGTTATTTATATTCATTCTTAATTTCTTCCCAATATATTGAGTGGCTATTGTTGTAAATATAACAATACTAATTGAACTTAAAGGCATTAATATTGCTGCTACAACTGGACGTAAATGCCCTGTAACTGCAAATGCAAGTCCTATTAAATTGTAAAATAATGAGAAGAGAAATGCCCATTTTATAACATTAACTCCTTTTTTTGAAAAGTTCAAATAATCAGCAATTTTGTTAAATTGTGAAGCATCTAAAATACCATCGCAAGCAGGTGAAAAAACGTTTGTATTCTCTGAAATTACAAAACCTACATTACTCTGCTTTAAGGCCCCAGCATCATTAAGCCCATCGCCTATCATCAATACTTGTTTTCCGTTTTGTTGAAGCATTTTTATAAAATTGAGTTTGTCGTCTGGCTTTTGGTTGAAGTATAGCTTTGTGCCTTTAGGAAGCAGCGTTTCCAGCCTTTCGCGTTCGCCTTCGTTATCGCCCGAAAGAACGACTACCTCATTATCATTTCCTAATTGTTCAAAAATATCGGCAACGCCTTTTCTGTATTCACTATTGAAAATATAGCAACCCTTGTAAATTTGATTGGTACTGATGTGAACGGTGGTTTTGTTTTTTACTTCCTGAGTCATTTCATCATAAAACCCAACAAATTCATACGAGCCAACTTTTATGGAATTATCATTGAAAGTTGCAGAAATCCCCTTCCCTACTTCTTCTTCAAAATCATCTAAAGTTTGAATGTCGTTTTTATCTAAAATACTATAAAGTGAGCGACTCAGCGGATGGCTGGAAGCACGCAACGTACTAGTTAACAATTGTTTTTCTTCGATAGTGAGCGCAACACCTTCATATGTAATCAGGTTTTTTTGATTGGTTGTTAACGTTCCTGTTTTATCGAAAACTACGGTGTCCACCTTCGCCATTTGCTCGATTACTGAAGCTTCTTTTAAGTATAATTTTTCTCTTCCGAAGATACGCAGCACATTTCCTAAAGCGAAGGGTGCCGCTAACGCAATGGCGCACGGACAAGCAACAATCAATACCGAAGTGAACACATTAAACGCTTTTGAAGGGTCAACCACCAACCAAAAAATTGTAGCAATAAAGGATATGAAAAGTAAGACGACCGTAAAGCGTTTGCTAATGCTATCGGTTATATTTTCAAAAACTCCCGTTTTATCTTTGCTGAAAACGTCGTTGCTCCAAAGTTGCGTTAAATAGCTTTGCGCGACAGGTTTTAAAACTTCAACTTCTAGAATTCCAGCTTGTTGTTTTCCTCCTGCGAAAAGTTTATCGCCGCTTTGTTTGGTAATTGGTTCTGCTTCACCAGTAACGAAACTGTAGTCTATTAGGGCGTTTCCTTTAATTAAAATTGCATCTACAGGAATTATTTCGTTGTTTCTAATTAACAATCGATCGCCTTTTTCTACTTTATAAACTTCGGCTTGCTCTTCAACCATTTTTCCTTCATTATTTTTGAAAAGTCGTGTAACGGCTATCGGAAAATATGATTTATAATCACGCTCAAAAGATAGATAACTATAGGTTTTCTGCTGAAAAAATTTTCCTATCAATAAAAAGAAGACCAAACCCGTAAGACTGTCAAAAAATCCCGTGCCCCAATCCATAACAATATCCATCGTACTTCGTATAAAAAGTACCGAAACGCCTAATGCAATGGGAGCGTCTATATTCAGAATTTTAGAACGCAGCCCTTTATAAGCTGAAGTGAAATAACCACTTGCAGAATAAAAGACTACTGGTAGTGAGAATGCAAACATCATCCAACGGAAAAAAGGTTTGAACTGATCCAGCCAAAATTCGGAATGTTCAAAATATTCTGGGAAGGAAAGGAACATTACATTTCCAAAGGCAAAGCCCGCGATACCCAATTTATAAGTGAGACTTCGGTTTATGTGTTTTTCTTTTTTATCGGAATCATCTAATGAAATGTAGGGTTCGTAACCAATTCGGCTTAAAAGGATGACGAGGTTTTTTAGTGAATTTTCTTCGGCATTAAAAGTAATTCGCACCGTTTTTTCAGGAAAATTTACTTGTGAAGATTTTACAGCGGGATTGAGTTTGTTAAGGTTTTCAAGTATCCAAATGCAACTGCTGCAATGGATTGATGGAATTAAAAAGGAAATAACCTGAGTGCTGCCGTCGTTAAATTCAAGTAGTTTTTCAACGATGGTTTCGTTGTTAAGAAAGTCATATTTGCCTACAATTTCATTTGGAGAAATACCTGGCGTTTTTTCGAGATCGTAATAATAACTTAGATCGTTGTCATGCAGAATTTCAAAAACCGTTTTGCAACCGTGGCAGCAGAAGGATTTTTCCTCGTGCTTAATTTTAACGTCCAAACACGCGTCACCACAGTGAAAACAGTTTACCATCTATCTAAAATTTGCTCATTATACTTGTTGCAAAGGTTGGAAAAATGGAGGTATAAAAAAATGACAATCGTCAGTTTTGATTTACGATTTTGAAATTTCTAAAAACCAGTATTCCAACTGCAACGGGGAATAAGCAACTCAAAACGGCCAAGCATAAGTAATAATGTTGAAAAAATGGAAAGCCGAGCCAGAAGGCAATGGCTTTGTAGAAAATAAGGGCTTCGGTAGTAACAAAAGCCAGTAGAAAGAGGTTTACAAAACTTTTTGGGAGACGAAGCAATTCAAAATATTTTAAAAACGTGAGCATGACTGTGATTACAATTCCGAGGAAAACCAAGTGCAGATAACCGATTACGAAATCTTTCTGTTGATAAGCAAGGTTTGCAACATAAGGAAATGCTGAAAAAAGTTGCATCATTAATTTTAGGATAAGTAAGCTTCCAGCTATTTTAAGAAGAAAAAAAGAGCGTGAAAAAAATGATTCTTTTAAAATTGGAAAATGATTTTTCAGCATCAAGTAAAGTTCATAAAAAGCCAACCCTTGCGCTACTGCGCCAACTAAACCGAGGATATAAAAAACTACGGGTGGCTTAGACCAAAGCACTGACAGGAATACAGTAAGCAGTAGTCCAAAATTCAAAAGAATAAAAAATGATTTCAGTTTTTTAGGCTTAAATTGAATTTCTTTTTCTTCAAAAATATAAAACAGAACACCCAAAAGTGCCAAAATAAACCAACCGTTATACTGAAAATGGAGGTAGAAATAAATGGAGGTTTTATACCAAATAGATTCCGGTCCTAAGACTGCTATTACACCACCAATAGCCCATGGACCAATGCTTGAAAGAATCAAATACCAAAACGAAGTTTTAATAAGTTTCCATGAAAAACGGTTTTTGAAATGGCTCGGAATATGCTTCATCGCAAACCATGCAAACCAATAACTGGCAAACAAAAAAAGCGTTGAAAAAATAATAGAAAACAGCGCATAACCCTGAAAAGGAAACGTAAATAACATTCCTAAAATGCAAACATTTGTGAATATAAAAATGCGTTTATACAGTTTTGGTTTTTGTGCTTCGGTAAGAAAAATTTTATAAATTAAAGTTGCTAACCCCAAATAAACCCAGCCAAGTAAAGCAGTATGGGAATGTGCGTGCAGGATAAATTTATAATTCAGCGAAATGGGTATTACGAAGAAAAATCTCAGTAAAACTCCCATCAAAGCCACAACTAAAAAATAGGCTAAGGCAATGCCAATATGTTTTCTTAAATCCATCAAGCGGTAAAACTAAAAAAACAGTTCGGAGTTTAGCAATAAACATTCAAAATTGTCATTCTACCGAACTGTTATAAAAACCAAATGGTCAATCAAAAATAAGGGGACAGAAAATAATATTGTTTAATTTTTTCTTAAGTTCTTTTCTAAAACCATAGCTTTTGGAAAAAGGATATTGTTTTCCAAATGCACGTGTTGGTGCAAATCTTGCTCAAACTCTTCCAGCTTTGCGTAAAATGCACGATAGGTATTACATGCACCCTGTGGTGGGTTATAATTGTTACTCAATTCAGCAATTTTGCGTAAAATTTCGCCGGCTTCTTCGTGTTCGGCTTCCATCATCTTTATTGGATTTTCAACGGTGCCAAAATGGATTGCAGGAACTTCACTGCCTTCGCGTTCAGCTGTAACGAGTTTTTTGATGAACGGGAAAAGAATCAATTCTTCTTTTTTCATATGGGCTGCCAATTCTTGAACCACTTGCTTAACCAAAGCTTCAATTTCGGCAAGTTCAGTATAATGATGTCCATGAACGTGGTTTACTCTCTGTGAATACTGAAGCAATAAAGGGCTGCTTTCTTCTACATAACCGTGGTGCACGTTACTAATATGGTCTATTAAAAAATCGAGTTTCCAACTGTTATAATCTGAAGCACGATCCTTTACAGTATCCAAATTCAGTAATTCTGTTTCTAAAATTGAAGGATCTATTTTCGCCTTCTCGCAAGCTCTTTTAATGCTGATGCCTCCGCCACAGCAAAAGTCTATGCCGTGTTTTTTGAAGATATGTGCTGCTTTTATGTTTTCGGTAACCACATCGGCTACGGTACGTTCTTGAAGTGTTGTCATGATTTTTAAACTTTTAATGAATAATAATGATGCAAATTTCAATAGAAAAAAATGGATTAAATATGACCTAAATCATATAATGACAATTTTATCATAAATTAATATCAATACACAACTAACTCATTATCAATATACAATAGGGTTTAATAATGAGGTTCTATTCCCAAAAGGGATCGTGATAATCAGGAGATTTTTCTATACCGTTGTGGATTGCTTCAATTTTATCTAATTGGGCTTCTGTAGCTACTTTTTGGATTTCATTAAAAAGAACTCGTTCCTCAAAACGAATGTGTGCATCTAACTCCTCTTCCAAACAATTCAGCGATTTTTCAGGATTTTTAATATCATTAAAAAGTCGCTTTAATCGTCTGTGTTCTTTCAAGGCGCGTTCAATTAATTCATTGCCTTCCTCAAGTATTGGGAAAAGATATTTTTCCTCATCATAAAAATGAGGTTGTATTTCCTGTTCATAAAACCATTTCGCATACTCTTGCATACGTTCAGTTTCAATGTTTTTACTGAAACCTTTCCGAAGCTTCCAACTAAACAACAATCCAAAGTGATGTTGTCTACTCAACGGTTGCAATGCTTTATGACGTTTTATTGGTTTTTTCTTTTCCATAGAATTATCGCTTTAAAAATAAAGGTCCGCCATCAATACCATTTGATAACTCATGAAGGCTGGTGTTTTCTAACATTAGCCTTAAATTATCTCGAATATCAACAAATTTATCGTGTATTGGGCAAGGCTTTAGTGCATCGCAAGAGTCAAACCCAAGGGCACAGCCCATATACATAGAGTCGCCGTCTATGGCAGAAATAATATCACTCAACATAATAGTTTCTGTTCTACCTTTAGGTATTACATGTTAAGTTTCACAAGGTTGTTGTGTTAAGTTGACAACTTGTTTACCTTTCAAATTTAGAATTGTTCTTTTTAAATTCCTCTGGTTTTTGATTAAATATATCCTCATCCAACTCAAACCATTTTTCT
>Ga0256845_1001171_pt1 | contig 21712 bp, 23 predicted proteins | sample RiftiametaG_FD_189101 | JGI IMG/M metagenome (GOLD analysis project Ga0256845, IMG submission 189101) | Tube worm associated microbial communities from hydrothermal vent at the East Pacific Rise, Pacific Ocean - Riftia | ecosystem: Host-associated > Annelida > Integument > Unclassified ... | reverse complement strand
GTTCGGGTTCATATTTTTTGAGAGTCTCTAACATCTCTTCATCCGTAAAATTATCATGATTATCAATATATATACTATGACTATTTTTTAGAGTATAATCTCTCTCTATTGTTTTTAAAATTCTAATACTAATTGGTAGATATAGATACTTATCTATTTTTCCATTTCTAAAGTAGATACCATGCTGATTTATTGTTGGTTTTGGTCCTGTATAGAGCAGTTTTAACATTTTTGTCCATTGTGTTTTTTTTGTAGTATTATATTGAAAATATTATAAACTTAAATGAATATAAGGTTTCCTATCCTCCAATAGTAGATGGGGTTCAATAAAAGGAGCCAACTCCGATATAAAATTGAGTAGACTCATAATAGGCGAAGCGTAAAAAAATTTGACATTATGGTTATATTGCCATAGGCTATTGGCGTATTGGTAGACTCTGTGTGGGGTATCTCCTATATTGTCTCCATTCTCATCAAATCCTCCATATTTATCCCAATAGTTGTACTCTATGATATTTGATGACTCCATTTTGCTTGGCAGGTCTTTGGTTATATCCTCTATATTGCCTACTATTTTATTGTGGGTTATGGTGTTGTCCTTGATGCTTTGGTGGAAATGTATCGCCTCTTTGTTGTAGGATATTTGATTGTTTATGATATATCGTTTCATCCCTTTTGCTTTTTCTCCACCTTCGATATAGAGACCTTGGGCGTTGAATTTGACGATATTATGCTCAAACCTAAAATCTGCTACACCATTGATAACTACACCTATACCTGATGCACCTTTGGAGCTTAGAATCTGATTGTTTATCACCTTTGTCTCTTTTGCACCCATTATCATAATGGCTACAGAGTTGTATTGATAGAGGTTATCTCTAAATATATTGCTGTGGCTTAGGCTTAGGTGTGTGGCAAATCTATTTTCTATAAATTGGTTGTTTTTAAATAGGTTGTGGTTTGAGTAGTTGAGTGTTATATCTCTGCTCTTTTGGATAGTGTTATTTGAAAATATATTGTTGAATGCGTAGTAGAGTTTGAGGGCATTACCTCTAAACTCTATCTCTCTGTTATTTGAGGTGATAAAGCTATTGGTGATATTGGAATCACTTACCATATTCATATCTATACCATATAGTGAATCCTCTATCCTACATCTATCTATAACACACTCTTTGCAACGATTCATCCTAATGGCTGAATCTATTTTGTAAAATTTATCTCCACTATGAGAGATAGTTAGATTTTTTAGGGTGACATTTGAGCTATTGATGGTAATAACTGTACCATCTCCATCACCTCTAATTATTACTCCTCTATCTTTTCCCTCAATAGTTAGAGGTTTATCTATTATGATATTACCACTATAGACCCCTTTTGATAATCTAAGTAGAGAGTAGGGGTCAGCCTTGTTGATAGACTCCTGTAGAGCGTTGGCTGATAGTATTGAGATATAGAGTATAATTATAGATATAAATTTCATATTCAAATCATAATCTTATTTCTCTTTCTCTTTTTTGATATGTGTCAAATATGAATAGATATGAACTCTCTCTTTTGGAATAGATAGAATTAGATTTAATAATAATTTTTTTTTTTGAATTAAGTGATATAATATTAAAAAACATTTATTAGAAGAGTGTGTTAAAATAGGAATAAATTTTGTTTGAACTAACAGATGAACAGAAAAATATATTAGAAAAGACAGAAAATATGCAAAAAGGAGAGATTATTTTGATAAACGCCCTAGCAGGGTGTGCAAAAACATCTACTCTAAAAATGGTGGCAGAAAAAAATCGTAATAGTCGTTTTTTGTATTTGGCTTTTAATCGAAAGATTGTTGATGAGGCTGTAGCTACTTTTCCACCAAATACAAAAGCCACAACACTTCACGCTTTGGCTAGAGCATATAGTGGTCGCAAGAGATTAAAATATCTAAATATGGATACCATAAAAGATATACTTCAATATGATATTAAAAATAGCAGTCAATACTTCAAAGTATTCAATGCACTAAAAGCTTACGAGACTTTTTGTCAATCAGCATTCTCTATTGATGAGTTAGATGAGCTAAAGGTAGATGTTAGAGATAGATTAAAAGAGGATTTTTCAAAGAGAATCAAAAATAAAAATATGGATTTTATTATAGACCAAAGGGTTGAAGCTATCGATTTGGTTAAAGAGATTCACAATAGTATTCTAAACTCCGACTTTACAACATTTGATACATTTCTAAAAGAGTTTGTAGAGAGTGCAGAGCATAGAGTATTTAATTATGAGTATATTGTTTTGGATGAGTCTCAAGATGTATCTAAACTATTGGCAAAATTTATAATATCCTTGGTCAAATCAAAACGCTACAAGATAATAGTAGTAGGAGATAATAATCAGAAGATATATGGTTTTTTGGGTAATACCAACTTATCATTGGTTATAGAGAGATTATATCCCGATAGTGTTGTCAATATGAGTCTAAATAGAAGTTTTAGATTTCAAAAAGGCTCTAAAATGGAGGATTTATCCAATAGACTCCTACAATTAAGAGGTGAGACTATTATAGGGGCTAGAGAGTCTGTACCTGTTAGCTCAAAAGATGATAGAGTAGCCTATCTCTCACGAGGAACATTTCCTCTCTTGGCTATGAGTATTCATCAAATTTTAAATGAAAAAGAGTTTTATCTATATGGAGGAGTTAAAAACTTCAATATTCAAGAGATAAAAGATATATATAACCTCTATATCTATACCAAAAAATTAAAAGAGAAGTTAAGTATGGAGTTATATGGTCTAAAGATTGAGGAGCAGATAAAAAAGCTATCAGATAATAGAGATGAGAAGTCATTTCCCTATATCAAAAGTAACTCACTAAAAGCATTTAGCTCTTTTCTCGAATTATCAAATTTCGCATCTAGTAGGGCTATATTTGAACTCTCAAACAACATAAGTATAGTCTACTTCATCTACTCCAAGAAAAAAGCACTAGAGGATATAGAGGAGAACTCTGACCAACATATTATTGACCAGTTTTTCTCTCTAATTGATATTCACTCAAACCCAAATAGTAAAACTATCGTATCTACTATTCATAAGAGTAAAGGTTTGGAGTTTGAGTCTGTAATTATTCTAAAATCGCTTATTATATATGCTATTGAGGATAATATCAGTAGTGTCTCTGCTGAAAATGGAAATATTTTGGGATTGAGCAAAATAGGTATAAATATTAATCGACAATACTCTAATCAAGAATTAGCATCTATTCTAAATAGTGCAGAGAAGAGTGATGGTAATATTTTTGCTAAAGCAGAAGAGGAGAAAAATAGTATAGAAGAGGATGAGAGTACCAATCCCAAAAACATATTACATGAACTAATAATAAATCATAAAACAAGTAATATAAAAGAGGAGTACAATATTTTATATGTAGCTATTACAAGAGCGATAAGAGATATAAAAATATCAAATGCGAATTATATAGAGACTCTTGATTTTTTAGATTTCATAAATGAAAACTTGGATGAGCTTATAAAAATTAGTGAAGGAAGAGAGTCTAAATTACTAATAGAGATTGAAAAAAAGATAAATAAAAGAGAGAAAAAAATAGAAAAAGGTCTAGTTTATCAAGATAGTTTTATTAGTATAGATACACTGCTTACTCTTTTAAAGGAGTTGTAGTTGTGATGAAAATCTCAACTACACTCCCTCTATCTACTTCGCTCTCTATCAAGATACCAAACTCATGAATATCCAAAATCATCTTGACAATAGACAATCCAAGTCCCATTCCCCCATTTACTTTTGATTTTATTTTATCTACACGATAGAATCTATCAAAAATATGCTCTATATCCTCTTTTGGTATTCCCACTCCTTGGTCTTGGAAAATTACTCTGAATTTGGAGTTTTTCTTCTCTATAGATATTTTTATCTCTCTGTTTGTGGGGCTATATAGTATGGCATTTTTGAGGATATTGATACAGGCGATTTTTAGTAGTCTGCTATCTCCTTGTATAGTCAGAGGTATTAGGTTCATTTTTATATTGATAGATTTCTCTTGGGCTAGAGAGTATAGTTCATCTCTGCACTCTGAGATAATCTCATCAATATAGACCTCTTCAAAAGAGGATTTTATCTCCAATTTATCGCTCTTTGCCAAAAATAGAAGACCATCTATGAGCTTCTGAATCTCTATGATTTTTGATAGAGATTTTTGCATGATTTTTTGATACTCTTTGCAGTCTCTCTCTCGTCTAAGTCCTACCTCAATTTCTCCTCTTATAGTTGTAAGTGGTGTTTTTAGTTCGTGTGAGGCATCACTACTAAATTGAGATATTTTATTAAATGATTCTTGGTGACGAGATAGTAGCTCATTAAAAGTCTCTACCAATTTTTTAATCTCATTTGGTATATTATGAGTACTAACTCGTTGTGTATAGTCATAAGCTTGAATTTGGTTAACACTTTCCACAACCTTATATACGGGAAGCAGAGTTTTTGAGATAAGCAGATAAGAGCCTAATATAAAAAAGAGAAAAATAATAAGATTAACTAAAATAAGTGTTTGGATAATCTCCCTCTTAAAAGATATTGCTACGGCAATTTGAAGTAGTTGCAATCTATCACCCATTTTTAATACCTCTGTAGCTACTCTATGACAATTTATCGTTTTATAGATTATCTTATCAGTTCTAGTATCTTTACTAAAATCAAATTTATTAAAAGTAAAGTTTTTAATAGAAGAGGATTGAGCGACAAGAGACTTTTTTTTAGTTGTTAAATTATATTGACTAATGCGAATATGTAAAAGAGCCATTTTAAATATCTCTTGTGTCTCTTCTATCTCCAAAGGAATATCCTCATTTTCTTCATCTATCTCTTGAATCAGATTATTCATAATCACATATAATGAACCATCAAGATGTGATATTTGATTATTATAAGCATCCTGATAGAGTAGATAACTTGTTCCCAAAAGGATAATTGCAATCAAAAGAGAAAAATAGAATATCAGTTTGAGTTTGATACTCTTAGACATAAGGATTAATTCCCAATAGATACCCTCTACCTCTAATGGTATGTATTAGTTTTGTATCAAAATTTTTGTCAATCTTGTTTCGTAGCCGATAGATATAGACATTAATAATATTGCTCATACTCACAGAGTTCATATCATGCAGATTCTCATTAATAATAGTTTCACTTAATACGGTTCCCCTATTTCTAGCCAAAAATTCAAGTAAGGCATACTCTTTTGCCGTAAGAGAGATTAATCTATTCTCCCTTGTAACCTTTCGCTGATTGGTATCTATTTGCAAATTTTCTATTACAATAATATTTTTTGTTGAGGTTTTTCTCCTAAGTTGCACTCTAATCCGTGCCAATAACTCCTCAAAAGCAAAAGGTTTACTCATATAGTCATCTGCTCCATAGTTTAATCCTGTCACCTTATCAGAGATAGCATCTTTGGCAGTTAACATAATAATTGGAATATTTACCCCCTTGTTTCGTAAAATCTTACACACCTCAAAACCATTATATTGTGGCAACATAATATCCAAAATCATTAAATCATATCTATTTATCTCTACCAAATAGAGTGCTTCACCACCATTAGAAGCATAATCAACACTATAAGACTCCTCACGAAGCCCCTTTTTTAAAAAATCTGCTATTCCTTTGTCGTCTTCTACTAATAATATTTTCATGGTGATATTCTATTATTTTTTTTTGAAAATATTGAGATGAATTTTTATTCATACTATATTCATACCCTCTTCATAAAAATATTCTACTATTATTTTATGAATATCACAAAAAAATTAACAAAATACTACCTCTATATGCTAATGCTCTTTTTTATAGGCAGATTATCTCTCTTTATTATCTATTTTGATAAGTTAAAAGAGAGTAATGCCAACTACTGGTTGACATTTATTTATGGGGCGAGAATGGACACTATAACCTCATTTATGTTATTAGTTATCCCTTTGATACTTTTGACACTGATGCCCAAAAGGTTAGCTTTATTGGTTGATGGATTTCTTAGGTATTATTTTTTGATTGTTTTTTCGATTCTTATCTATATAGAAAATGCCTCGTTTCCTTTTATTGCAGAGTATGATGTGCGACCGAACTATCTATTTGTGGAGTATTTGGAATATCCAAAAGAGGTTTTTGCTACGATTTTTGCAGGGTACAAGTTAGAACTATTGATTGCCTTTTTCATGATAGGTGGTTTCGTATATCTCTATCTAAAATATATTAAAGAGTCATTTATACCTATTTTTGAGAGTAGTTATACTAAAAGGATAGCCTTATTTATACCTCTTGGATTGATTCTTTTTATTGGTATTCGCTCCTCTTTTGGTCATAGACCTGCTAATATCTCGGATGCTATGTACTCCTCTAATAGAATGCTCAATGAGATTACAAAAAACTCTCCATATAGTATCGGTTATGCAATATATGTAAATAGAGAACATGGTAGCAAAAAGATTATAAAGCAGTATGGTAAAATGGATATAAAAGAGGCGTTATCAAGAGTCAAAAAGAGATTAAACATAGAAAGTACGAGTAAAGATTCCCCACTATCTAGGCTAGAAAAGAGCCATTTTAAAACCAAAAATCCAAAAAATCTAGTCATCTTTTTACAAGAGAGTTTAGGTTACCAATTTTTTAAGGAGAGAGAAGTTACACCTCACCTAAATCAATTAGCAAAAGAGGGAATTCTATTTAAAGATTTGTACTCAAATGGAACAAGAAGTGTTCGAGGGATTGCAGGAACTGTAGCAGGGATTTTTTCAATTCCAGGTAAAGGAGTCGTCAAAAGAAACAAATCTCAAAATGGCTTTTTTACTGTAGCTTCATTGCTGAAACCTTACGAGTACTATACTTCTTTTATCTATGGTGGGGAGAGTCGATTTGATAATATGAAAAGTTGGTTTTTGGGTAATGGATTTGATGAGGTAATAGATGAGCCTAAATTTGAAAATCCCTCTTTTGTGGGAACTTGGGGAGTGAGTGATGAGGATGTGGTTATTCGTGCTAATGAAGAATACAAAAAACTCTATAGCAAAAATCAAAAATTCGCATCTGTTATATTTTCAACCTCAAACCACAACCCTTTTGATTTTCCTGATGGAAAAATAGAGTTGGTTAATGGAGTGGCTAAAAAGAGTGTTAAAAATGCCGTTAAATATGCAGATTTTGCAATAGGTAGATTTATAGAGTTAGCAAAAAAAGAGAACTACTACAAAAATACCATATTTGTAGTAGTTGCCGACCATAATATCCGAGTCTACGGGGATGATATAGTTCCTGTAAATATGTTTCATATCCCTGCTCTTATATTAGGTGGAGATATAAAACCCATGGTCTATAATAGAATTGCAACTCAACCTGATGTTTTGGCTACAGTTTTGGATTTAATAGGATTAGATTTGAACTATCCGATTATGGGTCACTCTATATTTAGTGACAAAAAGCAAAATATCTCACTAATGCAGTTTCATACCTCTTATGCTCTTAGAGTTAATAATAAAGTGGCTATTATACGACCCAATAAAAAAGTTCTTACATTTGTATATGAAAACAGTCATCTAAAAAGAGTAGAGAGTGATATAGAGTTGGAGAGAGATTTAGTAGCTTTTATTGTTTCATTAAATTATCTGTACAATAAGAAGTTATATAGATAATAACTTCTCTATCATCATTTTTTGATACAATTTCAGATATAGTTCCATATTCAAAATCATGGAGACAATAATGACTCGATATAAGTTTCTACTCTATTTTGCAGTAGTTTTTCTAAGTGTTAGTTTTATAAGTAGAACGACTCTACTCTTATACTCTTTTTCACTAATCAATAGCTCTATTACGGAGTTGCTATCACTATATTTTGTGGGGCTATTTTATGATATAGTGGCATATTTTTACTATATTATCCCCTTTGTTATCTATCTTTTTATTATCCCCTCTACGCTATTTAACTCTAAAATTCATAAATTTATCTCTTTGATTATCTTTTTTGGAGTTATCTATAGTGTTGTTTTTAATGGTGTAAGTGAGTGGTTTTTTTGGGAGGAGTTTGGAAAACGGTTTAACTTTATAGCTGTTGATTATCTAGTCTATACCCATGAAGTTATCAAAAATATTCAAGAGTCCTACCCTATGCCACTACTTATATCGGTGATATTTATAGTAACAGTGGGGATTTTTTATCTAATAAGCAAAAAAACTGATATGTTTGAGAGATTTTTTGATGATAGTAGTTCATATAGAAGTCGATTTCCTGTTACTCTAGCTCTTTTACTAATACCTATTATCTCTTTTTCTATTTTAGATAGACAGAGTCTATCTTCAACCGTATCTCAAAATAGATATAACCAAGAGTTAGCAAAAAATGGTTTCTACTCTCTCTTTTCTGCTTTTAGAAATAATCAATTAGACTATTATGAGTTTTATAAAACCCAAGAGAATCAAAAGGTACTCAAACACTATAGAGAGCTTGTTGGTAGTAAAAATAGCAGATTTATATCAGAGGATTTGAACAATACACTAAGAGAGATAAAAGCTACAGCAGAGGAGAAGAGATACAATGTTATGCTTGTTATGATAGAGAGTCTAAGTGCTTCATATATGGGTATCTATGGCGATGATAGAAATCTCACCCCTCATATAGATACTCTAGCTAAAAAATCACTCTTTTTTAGCAACTTTTTTGCTACAGGTACACGAACTGTAAGGGGAATGGAGGCAGTAACTATCTCTGTACCACCAACAGCAGGGCGAAGTATAGTCAAGAGACCAGATAATCATAATATGTTTGGTATGGGGTGGATTTTCAAAGAGAAAGGGTATGATAATAAGTTTATCTATGCAGGTCATGGCTATTTTGATAATATGAATGAGTATTTTTCCCATAATGGATTTAAGATTGTAGATAGAGTCTCATTTGATAAAGATGAGATAAGCTTTGCTAATGTTTGGGGAGTGTGTGATGAGGATTTATTTGATAAAAGTATCAAAGAGGCAGACCTATCTTATGCCAAAAAGCAACCGTTTTTCTCATTTGTGATGACCACATCCAACCACAGACCCTATACCTATCCTGATAACAAAATAGATATACCAAGCCACACAGGACGAAAAGGTGGAGTTAAATATACTGACTATGCTATAGACGCATTTTTAAAAAAAGCTTCAAAAAAACCTTGGTTTGACAATACTCTATTTGTTTTTGTAGCAGACCACAATGGAGGGAGTGCTGGAAAAAATGAGCTACCACTATATAGATATAAAATTCCACTTATACTCTATGCACCTAAGATTATCAAACCTCAAACTATTACCAAGCTCTCATCACAGATTGATTTAGCTCCTACACTCTTTAGTTTGATGAGTTGGAGTTACAAAAGTAAATTTTATGGTCAAGATATACTAAGTGGTGAGTTTAGACCAAGAGCCTTAATAGGAAACTACCAAAAGCTTGGACTCTATCAGGATGATAGATTGACAATACTTCTACCCAATGCTACTATCAAAGAGTTTAAGGTAGAAGAGTTAAATCTAAAAGATAATAGATATAGGAGGATAGAGCCAATAACAGAAGATATTAATGATATAGTTGGTTATTATCAGAGTGCTAGTTATTTTTATATGAATCGATTGGATAGGAGGGGTAAACTAACAGATATTGATGTTGATTAATCTCAAAATAGATAAGTGTAGAAGGTGGGGAAAATGAATATCAAAATCTCCACTCTTATGCGATACGAACTTTGTCTAAGTAGTAACCAGCTTCGTCTTGAACTACCTCTGCATCTTTGTATATATATGTAGGGTATCCATACTCCTCATCATAAACAACTGTCAATTTACTATCTCTTCTATCTAATGCTTTTTCTATTATATCAAAATAACCATCTATTGTTTTGAGATATTTTTTTCTATCGCTATCTATCTCTGTATCACTTGGTATAAAAGTGGCATCAACTATTTTATTATTAGCTACCACAATTTTTTTCTTCTCCTCGGGAAAAGAGTTGCAAGATATATCTAGTATGTAGGTGTAGTTCTCTATCTTTTTTGAACTCCACAGTGCTTTTTGTCTATTGAACTCTTGTTGCTCTTCGCTTATCCTTGAACTATTACAATTTGCTATGAAACAGGTCGTAGAGAATAGCTGAGTTATTAATTTCATATATTCCATAACATTATTCTTTTTTTTTGATTTTATATATTATATTTAAAAATAATGTAGTAATTATGTAATAATGTAAAAAAAATGAAAAAAATTACAAAATAATGACACTTGCAATAGCAAATCCACCATCATGGGCTATAGATAGAGAAGATTTTGTTATATTGTGTAGTTTTTGGGCTTTTTCTGTTAGTTTGAAGTGGGGAGCCCCTTTTGAATCTTTGTATATAATAATATCATGAAAACATAGCTCTGCACCTATTCCACAACCAAGAGCTTTTGCTACTGCCTCTTTTGTTGCCCAGTACCCTGCTATGCTTTCTGTTTTTTTTGCTAATTTTTTTTCATCTTTGTTTAAAAATCTATCTATAAATTTATCTCCAAATTTAGAGATAGATTTCTCTATTCTGTCTATTGCTACTATATCTGTTCCTATTTTCATACAGAGAGTTTACCCAATTTTTCAATAAGATATGTGTAAATTTTGAAAAAAAGAGCGAGAATAGTTGTCGTATATATAATTTTCTACCCATTATTAATTATATCTTATATTTAAAGAAAATCTAGTAGAATATAACTTTTAATAAAAAGAGGATAATAATGAATATAACAAAAGAAGAGCTAGGAAATCGAATTACACTATATGCTGTAATGTCAAGATTGATGATGTCTGAAGTTGATAGTGAGTTTCTCAAATCTATAGAGTCAAATGAGTCACTTTTGAATCTTTTCCCCAACTATAAAGAGTGGGATAAGCGAAAAGAGTTTAACTCTACTATCTTAAAAGAGAGATATTTGGATGTGGATTATACTAATCTATTTCTGCTTCATCTAGTGCCGTATGAGAGCTTTTATACTAGAGATGACCAGATGATAGAGAGTGGTGGAGATAACCCTGTGATAAAACTCTATAACACTTTGGATTTTAGAGTGGAGCTAGATAGAGCTAGAGTAGTTAGTCCTGACCATATTGGGGTGGAGTTGGAGTTTATGTATATGCTCTGTTTGGCTATGCAGAGGGCTATTGATGCAGAGGACAAGGGTGCATTGGAGGAGCTATTTTTTCTACAGAGAGATTTTCTACATGACCATCTGCTCAATTGGGCTCCTATGTATCTTATCAATATGAAAAAAGAGTCTAGGACACCTCTGTATCATGATGGGGCTGAGTTGGTTGTGGAGTTTCTGTTGAGTGATTTTGAGTATCTAAGTAACAAGCTCAATATTCCTGTGTCGGGAACTTGTGGATGTTAGATGAGATTAGAGTTTAGCGTAGCCTCTTGTATTCGAGCTACAAGCAAGTTTTCTCAATGCACTAAGTGTGTAACTGTTTGTCCAGTCTCAACTATAGAGATAGTAGATAATATCCCTGCATTTACTCCATCTGCCTGTATTGATTGTGGTGGTTGTGTTGGGGTCTGTCCTACAGAAGCTTTTTCTCTAAAGGGGTTCTCCTCTATCAACCTCTTTTTTGAGCTTTTGGAGTCAAAAAAAAACCGACTATCTTGCAAAACAGAGATTCCCTGTTTGAGTATCTTGTCTGTGGAGCATCTAATATCTTTGGCACTTGCTTCAGAGGAGCCTTTGGCTATGAATCTTGAGGGGTGTCGTTGTGGTGGAGATAGTGATAGATTGACTAGCCAGATAAGAGCCAATATAGAAGAGGCTAATTTTGTATTAGAGAGTTTTTCTGACAAGAGGATTTTGTCAGCTCTGTTTGAGAGTGAAGTTGTGGAGGATAAGGTTGTATCTAATAGGCGTTCTCTCTTTTCTCTCAAAGAGGCGTTAAAAAACAAGCAGAAATTTGATGAGGTGGTAGATGCTGATGAGTTAAGAGCTTTTGAGTTAGATAGTGAAGTTATCTCTAAGATAAAGAGCAAAAATATTCCAGATAAAAGAAAGCTTCTCTACTCTATATTAAAGAGAGTAGAAAAACCTCAAAACTATGATATTTTAGCTAGTGAAGATATATCATTTACATCTCAAAAATTTATAGATGAGAGCTGTACAAATTGCCAAATCTGTTATAGAGTCTGTCCTACGGGAGCTTTGAGTTCTGATAGTAAGTTCTCTGTAATCAATTTTGACTCTATGATGTGTCTGAAGTGTCATCTCTGTCATGATGTTTGTGAACCAAATGCGATTGGAATTCAAGCAGGATTTGAGATAAAAGAGCTTTTTGAGCCTACCCAAAGAGTCTTGGCAAGTTTTGATATTAGACGCTGTAATGAGTGTGGAAACCACTTCACTTATAGTGGTGGTTTGGTAGAGTGTATGAGATGTAAAATGGAAGAGAGTGAGGCTATGGAGTTGCATATAAATCCAAAGTTTTTTTAAAAACAATTCCTCTACAAATAGAGAGTAGTATTCCAAAAAATTAAAAAAGGGCAATAGATGAAACCAGAAGAGATTAGACCAGATACAGAGCTTTGTACCATTATTGGATATAATGCACAAATAGGTGACAGACGAAAGTATTTTAATAGAATACTTAGAGATAGTGGGATAAATGCAACTGCGATTGCCCTGAATATAAAAGATGAGCATTTTGCAGTAACAATGAAAAATGTAGCAAAATCCAGAGTTAGAAGAATGATAATAGAACCAGAGTTCCAAGTAGAAGCTGTGCAGTATTGTGATGAGCTAGATGAGAGAGCAAAAGTTAAAGGATTAGTTGGATTTATAGAGATAGTAGATGGCAAGATTATAGGTCATAATCTTGATGTAGTTATTGATAGTCTAACAGAGAATCCAGAGTTTTTTGATGAAAAGATGACTTTGGCTATTAGGATGATGCTACTAGCCAAGCGTTGGTATAATGTAGAAGTTGATTTGAACAAAGTACCCGTAATGGCATAGAAGTTTAAAAAAAGGAAAAGAGTGAAAGATTTAAAGGAACTAAGAGCCGAATTTGAGGCACTAAAAGAGAGTGAGGAGTTTTGTGTAGATGGCTCTTGTGGAAGTGATGAAGAGGTTGATTTAAAAGATTATCCTTCGTATACAGAGGCTCTATATTCTCAGATAATTGCACCTAGTGTTAGTGGAATTTATCTATCAAGATGGGATATAAAGGAGATAGCAGAGGTAGCAGGTGACTCTATGGCAATTCACCCTAGAAAACGGATGTTTGAGTTACTTATGAAGTTCGCTGTAAGCCAAGAGAGAATGCAGTTGGTACTAGATGCTATGGAGGAGAATATACAGAGCAAGATAGATATATATGAGGAGTTAAAAGAGACATTTCCCCACTCCAGAAATATCTTTGATAAAAAAATAGCCAAAGCAGAGAAGACTATTAGGATGTTTCCTCATATTATGGATGAATACTTTTAGTATAAAAATGGTATCCTTTACTTAAAGGATACTTCATGAAGACATTTACATACTTAATTTTACTTACTTTTCTCTTAACAAGTTGTTTAGAGAGACCACCAACAACCAAAATAGACTATAGCTCTTTTAGAGCTTCCAATAATAAAATAATAAAAATAGCAATAAAACATATAGGCAAACCATATAGATATGGGGCAACAGGCCCTAATAGGTTTGATTGTTCGGGTTTTGTTTATGCTGTTTTTAAAAGTATAGGTATAAATATTCCTAGAACTTCTATAGCACAGTCACGGATAAAAGGTATCAAACTCTCAAGAAGTCAACTTAGAGAGGGAGATATACTCTTTTTTGATACCTCTCTAAAGGGACATGTCAACCATACAGGTATATATCTTGGAGATGATAAATTTATTCATGCTAGTAGTGGTAGGGCTTACTCTGTGACGATTTCTAGTTTAAATGGTTGGTATAGAGATAAGTTTAGGTGGGGGAAACGAATTAATATGAATAAATAATACATGATGAATTGGTCACTCCTTATGAGTAGACCTCTAGTTCATTGTATAGACTATCTCTCTGTACAGGGGTAAAGCCAGAGTTTTTAATCATATTTACAAACTCATTTAGCTTCATTCCCTGTGAGCTTTTTGCTCCTGCTGCTGATTGGATGGACTCTTTTTCTATTGTTCCGTCTAGGTCATCTGCTCCAAACTCTTGGGCTATTAGTGCTAGATTGATAGTTGATGTTGCCCAGTAGGCTTTGATATGGGGGATATTGTCTAGGATAATTCTACTAATAGCATAGGTCTTTAGAATCTCTTGACCTGTTGGGTAGTTACAGTTTTTTAGATAGTTGTTCTCTTTTTGGTAGACCAATGGAATAAAAGCGTTAAATCCACCTGTTTTATCCTGTAAATCTCGTAACCTCATCATATGGTCAATTCGATTTGCTCTGCTCTCGATATGTCCAAAAAGCATAGTCGCATTGCTCTGTTTGCCTCTGCTGTGCCACAACTCATGAATATCTAACCACTGTTTTGAACTTACTTTGCCTTTGCATAGATACTCTCTTATCTCTTCATCAAAAATCTCAGCTCCACCCCCTGGCATAGAATCGACTCCACTCTCTATCATTTGGTCTATCACCTCCTCATAGCTCAAACCATATTGACGAGAGAGAAAATCTATCTCTGCTGCTGTCATAGCTTTGATATGTAGAGATGGGAACTTCTCTTTTATCTTTCTAAAAGCACCCATATACCACTCTACACCATCATTGGGGTTATGAGCAGAGACTATGTGCATCTCTTTTGCTCCATTTTTAACAGAATTCTCAACAATAGTCAAAATCTCATTATGACTCATAGTGTATTGATTTGGATTTTTTCTAGTTGCTGAGTAGGCACAAAATTTGCATATATCTGCACAGACATTGGTTGGATTGATATGACGATTGATATTGAAGTAGCTCTTTTTTCCAAATTTTTCTTGTCTAATCTCATCTGCTAGTTCACCTAGTACAAAGAGGTCAAGGTTATATAGAGCCTCTCCCTCCTCTTGTGTTAATCTCTCTCTGTTTTTTACTCTGTTGATTAAATCCATCTATAGTCCATAATTATTTTTTGTTATTATATCAACAATAGATTAGGGTAGCTTTTATTGAATTAATCAATCTTCTTATTCTCTTTTTTATCCTCTTCTATTACTAGATGAACAGGTTTCTCTGTATTTTTTCCAATGTAGGGTTCTGAAGCATTTATAAGTATTGGAATAATTCTCTTTAGATTATCAGATTTACCGATACTAGAGACATCAACACGCCATAGCTCTTTGCCTGTTTGGTCTTTTGAGAGGATGACAATATAACGATTAAAGAGCTTATATGTTTTATGATAGGTTCTATATGAGCTAAACCCTACCTCATTCCAAAATGGATGATAACGGCTATGATAATACCCAAAAGGATAACCCCAAGAGACACCAAAACTAACATTAGGTTCTGTATATGTTTTTGTCTCCTCTTTTATCTTCTCTATTCCATAATCAAAATAGATAATCTGCTCTGCCAAACTCTCATGACTACTTTGGGTGTAACCTTTTTTGTTTAGAAGTTTAACTAGATATTGGCTTTGGCGTTGAAATAGTAGACTATTTATATCTGTATCACTTCCTAATGCTTTTATCGTATACGAGCTAGGTTTTATAGAACCATTTGGGGTTGTTATGGCATCTATTGTTACTTTGTATTTATTGACTATGGGGGTACAAGCAGTAGTAATAATTAGTATAAGTGAGATTAATATAATAGATTTTAGATTCTTCAAGCTCTATCCTTTAATTTTAAGATATTATCTTACTATAAGTATTTTTTGTGTAAGTATTGTGAGTTATTTAAAAATTATATCTTCTTTAAAAGTATTATGCAGAGTATTAGGTATAGGTTTTGGTTTTCCATCTCTTACAAATACCAACAGCACCTCCATATCAAAAATCTTTTTTTCGCCTTTGAATATTTGATGCTCCAAAAGTACAGATGCTGTTTTTTTCTTTATCACTTTGGTGGTTACTTCTACCATATCTCCTAAAACAGCGAAACCTAAGAAGTTTGCATTGATATTTTTGACTACAAAACCACTAGAGTCTCCATCTAGTGGTATCATTCCTTTTTCAAAAAATATCTCTGACCTTGCTCTTTCGCAGTATTTTATATAGTTTGTGTGGTAGACTATTCCTCCTGCGTCTGTATCTTCGTAGTAGATTCTGATTTTCATTTTTTCTTTTTTTCTTTTTTTCTCTCTTTGAGTAGTTTTAGGTACTCTTTGGCTGTAATCTCTTTGCCTTCTAAAATTACATGAGTTGCAATACCTCGTTTACAAAGTTCTTTTGCATCCATCCAATAATCTTGACCAACTAACATTTGTTCATACTCATGCTTTGTTAAAAAACCTTTTTTGACAATAATGTTGTGTAAAAACAACTCCATGGTTTTGCTGTAATGTTCAATTCTAGCTTTTAGTTCTCCACCTTTTCCCATAGCTCCAGCAGAATAATCATGGAACATTAAATCAGAATACTCGAAGATTACTCTTTTGTCTGCCATACAAAATAGTAAAGCACCCATACTATAGCCATGATTATTTAGATAAGCAGCTGTTCTACCATAAAATTTTGTTTGAATAATGTTATAAAACTGTTGTCCTTCTAGTACTGAACCTCCACCTGAACTAATTATAAACTCAAGATAATCATTTGACTTTGCTTCCATAAGTTCGTTGAAGACAGAGTGAAGACCTTTTCTCAATTCTCTAAATCTTCCTATATAAACTCTATATCTTTTATGTTTAGGAGAAATTTCATAGAGATTTTTCTCTTTATCTATAATTTTTTTCTGTTCATTGATTGTCTCTACATAGAGAGTGTGTTGTTCACTGCTTAATGTCTTTTTGCCATCTATCATATTTTAACCCCTTAGATATTGTTTTATTATTATATCTAATCTTTTATAGATTCTGCTATAAGATGTATAGCCATTCCATAAGCTGTTGAGTTATTATATCTTGTTAGGACTCTAAAATTTTTACCTGCCATCCAAATATCATCATGTGTTTTGTTTCTAGTTTTGAGTAGATAGGCTTTTTTTTCATTAAATGGCTTTAGTGGTTTAATGTTATATTTTTTAAGAACCTTTACAGAATATTTTTTTCTATGAGATGTTTTGAGTTTTTTGAACCTTTTTCCTTTGAAATTTGTAGGAACAGCAACTACACCATCTTTTTTCCATCCTTTTCTATTCATAAATGATGCGATAATACCGATACAGTCCTCTAAATCCCAAGGGTCTTTTATTCCATCTCTGTTATAATCCATCCCAAAAGTTCTTTGTACTGATGGGACTTGTTGAACACAACCCATAGCTCCAGCAAAAGAACCATACATTCCATCTATATCTCTATTCTCTTCACGAGATAGTAAAAATAGGTTTTCCAATTCAGATTTGAAGAACTTTTTCATTCTATTTTTGTGAAAAGCGAGAGTTGCTAGGGCATCTATTATGTGATAGTCACCCGTATACTCACCAAATTTGCTCTCAACACCAATAAATGCTACGATATATTCCAAATCAACACTATACTCTTGACTTGCTCTTGTGAGTGTGTGGTAGTAGTTTTGTTTAAACTCTTGAGCTTTTTGTAAGGAGATGGGGTCTAGTACATGGTCTTTGTATCTCTCCCAAGTTCCATCGGTCTTTCCTTTTTTGTGTTTTCCTCTATATCTATCGAGTGTCTCTTGGTCAAGTTTTGCATTTTTGAGTATATTCGTAACATAGGTACGAGAAAAGTGATGCTTTTTTACCATTTCGTTTATAAACTGTTTGACCTCTTTTTTGACCAAAAAGTTATATTCAACAGGGGGTATAGGCTCTTTTGCCATGCTTATTATAGGGATAATTAGTAGTATTAGTAATATTTTAAGTAAATTCATACAAAATAGTATCATATAATTTACTATGATATTCTTTATTTATTTAATTAATTTTAAATTTATAACTTCTTTAATATTTAAATATGTTATTATTCGCTTAAAAATATTGAGGAATTGCAAAATGAAAAAAGCATTGATTCTATGTACAGGTAATAGTTGTCGCTCTATTATAGCTGAAGCACTAATTAACAAATATCTAAATAATATGAGAGCTTATAGTGCAGGTATCAGTGCAACAGGTGTCGTCAATCTAAATGCCAAAAAGGTTTTGGAGGATGAGGGTGCTTGGTCTGATGAGTATTATTCAAAAGATTTGGATAAAATGTCAAATATAGACTTTGATTTAGTTGTAACGGTATGTGATAAAGCAAAAGAGAGCTGTCCTGTATATTCAAAGGATACAAAAGTGGTACATGTTGGGTTTGAAGACCCTGATGGAAAAGATTGTGAAGTTTTTGAAAAGACCTTGCAAGAGATAAAAACAAAACTCTTGCCAATTGTCAGGAAAAAATTATCATAATGTTAATTGTAGGGTTGGCTCTTGTCAACTTTTATATTTTAGGAAAGAAATGAGAAAAGATGTAAAAAAAACAAATGATGGTGTAAAAATCATATTTAGTGGTGTTGTAGAGAGAGGGAATATTGTTAAGATGGTGGAAAACTGTACAACAGGTAGATGTGAGTGTATGAGTGATAGCACTAAAAAAAAGATAAAAGATATGAGAGTAACAGGTGTTGATGGCAAAGTAGAGTTGAATCTTACTGGAGCTATAGCTAAAAAAGAGATAGAAGAGGCATTGGCAAAGTCGAAGGTTATAAATAAATAGATGAGTAAAAAAGAGAACTTTAGAACAAAGATTATTGGGGGGGAGTTTAAAGGTAAGTATATAGAGATACCCAATATCTCTACAACTAGAAGCTCAAAAAATATATTAAAAGAGTCACTTTTTAACACACTTCAATTTGATATTATAGATAAAAATTTTGTAGAGGTCTTTTCAGGTTCTGGTTCTATTGGACTAGAGGCGTTGAGCCGTGGGGCAGGGCAGTGCTATTTTATAGAGTATAATAAGGTAGCATATAGAGTTCTGCAACAGAATATTAGAGAGTTAGATGCAAGTAGATGTCACTATATCTATGGAGATAGTTTTGATAAATTTGATACTATCTTGTCAATGTTAAAAAAATCTGATAAAAAGACATACTTCTACTTTGACCCACCATTTGCTACTAGGGATGGGATGGATGATATTTATGATAAAACTATCTCTTTGATAGAGAATATAGATACCTCTAGTTGTGAGATGGTGATAGTGGAGCATATGACAAAATTAGATATGCCCCAAGAGATAGGAGAATTAGTACAAATCAAACGAAAAAAATTTGGTCGTTCAACCATGACATATTATAAACCAAGAGAGATAGATTGAAAAACGAAGACCACATAGCTCTATTTATAGACTCTGATAATATCTCTCATAGGGCTTTAGAGGGAATCATAAATGAACTTAGCAAATATGGTGTAGTAAATATCCGTCAAGCCTATGGGAATTGGACAAAAGATAACCTAAAAAATTGGGAAGAGAAGCTTTTGGAGTTTGCTATCAAACCTATACAGCAGTTTGATTATAGTAAACATAAAAATGCCACTGATATACTCATGACTATAGATGCGATGGACATGTTGCACACTAAAAAGATAGACGCTTTTGCTTTTGCTACAAGTGATAGTGATTTTACCCCTGTAGTGATGCGTGTACAGCAGGAGGGGATAAAGGTTTTTGGTTTTGGTGAGAAAAAAACCCCTCAAGCATTTATGGCTGCTTGTTCTCAGTTTATCTTTACAGAAAAGTTAATGGATAGCTCTTCTCGTACTCCTGATGAGTCTATACACAAAAGAAAAACAACAAAAGATTTAAAAACAGACAAATGGTTACTAAACCTCCTAAAAAATGCACAAAATCAGACAATGGATGAGTATGGATGGTCAAATCTAGCTGATATGGGTACTTATATTAGCAACAATAGCTCATTTTCTCCTGTTAATTATGGATTTAAAAAATTGAGTAATCTGCTTCGTTCTATGGATATTTTTGATATTTATATGGATGAGGATAGTAAACAGATGAGTGTTAGAGATAAGGGATATAAGATTTAAGTAGCTATATAGAATATTTCTTTGTAACTTTATAGTGCATTAATCTGTTCAATCTGATTTTATTATATTTTCCCGAACTATTTTAACATAACTTTTATATAATAATTTATTAATTTGATGGAGGTATTTATATGATACAAATGGTAATGATTGTAATTACAATTATACTAGTTATATTCTCTCTTAGAGGATGTTATCACAATGATATTAAAGATAGTGAAGTAAAACTTTTAGATAGAGAATCTACACTTGTAGAGTCAAATGACTCTAAGATGAATATCTATATATTAGAGGAAGAGGAAGAGGAAGTTGAAGGGAAAAGTTGGAATATAGAAAGACCCGATAGTCAAGTTAGACTCTTGTATGTAGAAAGAGAGAAGGCAGAAGCCGAGAGATTAGCAAAAGAGAAAGCAAAACAGGAAGAGATTGCAGCAGAGAAGGCAAAAGCTCAGAGATGGTTGGCAAAAGAGGAAGCTAGACGAAAGAGAATTGCAAAAGAGAAAGCAGAGGCAAAAAGATTAGCAGAAGAGAAAGCTGAACAGGAGCGAATTGCAAAAGAGGAGGCAGAAGCCAAAAGATTAGCAGAGGAGAGAGCTGAACAGGAGCGAATCGAAAAAGAGAAAGCAGAGACAAAAAGATTAGCAGAAGAGAAGGCTGAACAGGAGCGAATTGCAAAAGAGGATGCAGAAGCCAAAAGATTAGCAGAAGAGAAAGTGCAACAAGAGTCAATTGCAAAAGAGAAAGTAGAGGATAAAAACTCATCAGAAGGGAAATCTGAACAAGAGGCAATTGTAAAAGAGAATGGCGAAGCTGAAAAATTAGTAGAAGATATTCAAATACCTTCTGTTGTTGAGGTAAACCAAACTATACCAAATATTCAATATATAAAAATACCAGAAATTCCTAAGGTAGTAGAGTTAAATGGTTCCATTCCAACAGTAAGCACTCCACAAGTAAAAAGTATGGCAGAGTTTGAATCTAATAGAGATATTCGAGAGGAGTTGAAGCTAGAGAGAGAGGCTAAGGAGATTGTATTATCTAAAAATAGGGAGTTAGAAACAAAAATAAAAGATATAATCTCTGCTACAAAAATAGAGGATGATAAGATAAAAGCTGAGTTAGAAGCTAAAAAAGAGGAGCTTCAGTCACTACTATCTCAAAAGCAGAATTTAGAAGTTAATCTAACAGCAGTTCTAGAGAGACTCTCCATAGCAGAAGAGGCAACAGCCAAAGAGCAAGAGATACATAAGTCAGAAGTGGAAGAGCTACAATTACTTTTAGCTAAAAATAGGAGTTTGGAATCAAATCTAACAGCAGAGTTAGATGATAAAAAAACACTATTAGATAACAACTCCAAATTAAAAGCTACAATAACTAAGATGTTATCAATAGCAGAGAAGGCAACAATAAAAGCTCAAGAAGAGCATGATGCAGAGATGCAGGAGTACCAAACACTACTAGCTCAAAAGCAGAATTTAGAGGCTAATATAACAGCAGAGCTAGAGCATGAAAAAGAGTTAGAGTCAAAAGTAGCAGAATCC
>Ga0256845_1001170_pt1 | contig 21722 bp, 26 predicted proteins | sample RiftiametaG_FD_189101 | JGI IMG/M metagenome (GOLD analysis project Ga0256845, IMG submission 189101) | Tube worm associated microbial communities from hydrothermal vent at the East Pacific Rise, Pacific Ocean - Riftia | ecosystem: Host-associated > Annelida > Integument > Unclassified ... | reverse complement strand
GTATTCGAGTTAGTACAGAAGTTATTGATTATTTTCGCGCGGAAGGGAAAGGTTGGCAGAGTCGAATTGATCATGTTCTAAAAGATTATGTCGCTCATCATAAATAATATTCTAACCAATAAAGGCAGGCGACGCTGTACAGCGCGCGCCTGCTTAAAACGTTAGACTTTTCGAGACGGTAGCGTAATCTCAGAGTAAATTGAGAGATATAAAAAGCCTACCTGTAGTGATCAAGTAAAATAAAGTAGAAAATCAATAAATAAGGATAATTTATGTCTGTGGTATGTTTTATACAATATAAACTCGACCCATTTCAGGTCGATAAATTTAGAAAATATTCGGAAAAATGGGGAAGTGTTATTCCTGCTTGCGGGGGGAACTTAGTTGGGTATTTCACTCCGAGCGAAGGAACTAATTATGAAGCTTTTGGGATTATATCCTTTGATAGTCTTGCCAAGTATGAGGAATATAGAGCGCGATTAAAAACGGATAAAGATGGAAGAGAAAATTTTGAATACGCTCAAAAGCATAAGTTTATTTTGGAAGAAAAAAGAACTTTCTTAAATGAAGTGCCTGAAACATTTATGAAGTTATCAACAATGAAGGTCTAGATAGCAATGATTGCAGTAATTTTTGAGGTTTACCCAGCAAAAGGAAAGATGGGTGAATATTTGGATATAGCCACTGATTTAAAACCTTTACTAGAAAAAATAGATGGCTTTATTTCAATAGAGCGATTTTCAAGTCTTGTTGAGGAAGGGAAGGTGTTATCTTTATCCTTTTGGCGAGATGAAGAAGCTATCAACGAGTGGCGTAACTTGGAAACACATCGTCTTGCCCAAGAAAAAGGGCGAGGTGGTGTTTTTAGTAATTATAGATTAAGGGTGGCAACTGTTAGTCGTGATTACGGAATGCAAGAAAGGGATCAAGCTCCGCTTGATAGTAAAGATGCACATTTAACTAAAAACAAGGTCAAAACTGATGAGTATTGAACTCTATTTATCTTTCGTAGCTATAACAATTGTGCTTCTATTATCACCAGGACCCTCCGTTCTTCTTTCTATTAATAATGGGGTAAAGTATGGCTCAAAGCTTGCTTCTGTAGGTGTAATGGGTAATGTAATAGCTTTTCAAATATTAATGGTACTTAGTGCAACTGGTTTAGGTGCTATTTTAGCAACATCAAGTGAATTTTTTATGGTGCTTAAAATTATTGGTGCTATGTACTTAATCTATATTGGCTTTAAATTATGGCTTACTTCTGTGCCTCAGAGCCTCAATGAACAATCACCCGAGCAAAACCAAAAGAGTCCGTTAAGTTTATTTAAAGAGGCTTTTTTCGTTACAATTTCAAACCCTAAAGCATTAGTTTTTGTTAGTGCATTATTACCTCAATTTATAAATACTAATAATACTTTGTTACCTCAAATTATATTGCTTTCTTTAACTACGGCAGTGATTCATTTTGCAATATATCAATCTTACGCAGCGCTATCGAGTAAAGCAAAACACAAACTAGAAAGTTCTAAAAATCGAAGTGTTTTTAATAAAATTAGTGGTGTAACTTTCGTAAGCTTTGGCGTTGCTTTAGGGTTATCAGAAAACAAAATCTAACAAGAGACTATGGCGTCAATAGTTAATTTCATATTTTTGGCGCTTCCCACATAACCCCATCTCTTAGCATGGAATTTAAGATCACAATCATCTTTCTGACACATGCAATGATGGCTACTTTTTTAGGTTTTCCTGCTGCAACTAACTGTTGATAAGTTGCTTTAAAAACAGGGTTTGATTGCTTAACTGCGTAACCTATTGTTTTAGAAAGGGTGATTTTTTTACTACAGCTACCTTTGTCGGTGCCGGTATTACTAACAAGGTGTACTGGGTGAGCTCCACTGTGTGCCAAAGCCATGCCAGCAATAACCGTTAATGATAGGCCTGTTATCATTAAACCCAAATTTAACTTATTGAATGATATTTTCATACTTTTCATACTCAAGTAAAAATAAATTGTAGTTTATAAAGAGTTTTATTTTATTATCTCTATTAGATTAGGCTTTATCTTAGGCTTAGTCTGTGAACAATGTCGCATTGGTTAACTGTTTAATATTTTAACCTAAATAGTAAAAATGTATCTAGATTAAAATATTAAAGTAAGAGCTACAAATTACAGTTTTGTAATGTTAGTTATTTTGATTGGCAAGTATTGAACTGTATTGTAATAACTTATTGATTCTAGTTTTTGATGTTGGATGTGTGTTCAGAAAAGATAAAGATTCATATTCGTTGCGTTCTTCTTGTAAGACAATAAATAATTTTTCAATGTTTTTTATTGAACCGTAAGTATTGAAAACTAATTCGGCCGAAAATAAATCAGATTCTGTTTCTTGTTTTTGAGAATGATTAAGCTCTAGTAAAGTTAAAATATTATTGACAAGGGATAGATCACCGCTATTGCCAGTCAGCAATGCAAAAACTAAACCAATACTAATGGTTCTTGATAAGCCTTTTAAATGGTGTCGATATTTAAAATGACCTAACTCATGGCCGATCACAAAGGCTAATGCTATATTGTCTTTTTCTTCTCTGTCTATTGCTTCCGTTGCTTCTAATGCAGAGAGTAATCCGCTAGTGATGCCAATACTTCCACCTGGAAAGGCGAAGGCATTAATGTCATTATCTTGTATAACGAAAATTTTATAATTTAGTTTTGGAACTGATGGATGTTTGCTTAATTGAAAAAGAATTTTCTCGACCTGCTTAATTTGTTCAGAGCCTGATTCATCTATTTTCATATCAATATGCTTCAGGACGAAACCACCAAACCATTTGTTTTCTTGTTCAATAGAAATATTGCGAATGAAATATTTACTTGCAAAACTGACGGAAAAATAAAGAACTAAAATTGATGTAGTTGCTAGAAATAGTAATTTGATTAGTTCTTTTGTTGTCTCTTTTTCTCCAGAACTGATGTTAGCAGATTCTCCAAGATTTTTTATTTCAAATCGCATATTGAATAGCTGTTCCGTAAGCGATTATTTCAACGCAACCAACGGACTTTTGTCCTGATCGACCTTGTTTAGAAATGGTTGATGTCTCAATGCGGAGGTTAATAATCATATTAGCAGCGGGACATTTTTCTTTCATTCTTAAAATAGCTTCTCTCCTAGCTCTGTCAACAAGGCTTTCATAAGTCACTACTCGTCCACCAAAAGTGTTTCTCAGTCCGGCTAAAAAGCGCTTAAAATAATCAACTGAGATGACAACTGAACCAGACACTAAATAAGCTTTTTTCAGTTCTTTATTTTTGTCATAATTATCAAGATTAATGACTGGTAATTTAAGCGTTGCTTTTTCACGTTTTCTAATCGATGTAAAGTGCTTCTTTTCCAAAATAGAACCAACGATCAGACCAATAAGTACTAATCCTAATGGAATACCTAAATTAATAAATGTAACAGTTAAACCATCCATAGTAGACTCCTGATAATTGGATGTTATGGAACTGAATCTTAAGAAACAGTTATTAAGAGTTAGAATCAATCAGTTTAACAGCGGTTCCATAGGCATATAATTCAGATGCTCCCTGTGCAACCGATGATGTCGAAAAACGTATGTTAATAATCGCATTGGCACCTAAAGACCGAGCTTGAGTTTTCATACGCTCCATAGATTCATCCCGAGAGTCGGATAATAATTCGGTATAACCTTTTAACTCTCCGCCGACAATATTTTTTAGTCCAGCCATAAAGTCTCGTCCAATATGTTTTGCTCGAACCGTACTACCTGATACCAATCCGTAGTGAACCGCGATTTCTTTTCCGGGAACGTTTTCTACATTTGTAATAATCATATTGTTTTCCTATTAGATTGATTTTTCTAGTTGAGCCATTATTCTCATAGAGAACGGCTAAGAGTATATCATTTAAACTTAGAACGAATGAAGTCGTTCTTTATTCCACAGATCGAGTGATGATTTTTGTTAGTTCTTTAACCGCTTGTCCATTTTCCTCAAAAAGAGTGTTTGTTTTAATGTAATGATCTTGAAGTCTATTTTTGTTACTGAGAAGCAAGTTAATATTTGATACCAATGTTGCTTCATTGTCAACGAGAGTTAAACAATCATTATCTCTCATTATTTTGCTAACATCAGAAAAATTATAGTTACTATTCCCCATTAAAACAGGTAAATTACAGGCTGCAGGTTCTAGAGGGTTATGCCCGCCTCTATCAATCAAACTGCCTCCAACAAATGCGATATCTGCAACACCACATAATAGAGTTAACTCGCCCATCGTATCACCGACAATTAGTTGAGTGGTTTTATCAGGGATTTGACCTTGACTACGATTGATAAATTTTAATCCTATTTCTGCTATTTTAGTTTTTAATAATTCAAATTGTTCTGGGTGTCTTGGAACTGCAATAAGTAACAAGTCAGGATGTTCAAATAACAAATTTTTATGACTGTTTAAAATTATATCGAATTCCCCTGGGTGGATGCTGCATGCAATCCAGCATGGGCGCCCCTTACACAATGAATTTCTTAACTGATTTTGTTTGTTCTTTAGTTGTTCATTTATTTCAATATTAAATTTAATACTGCCTACGCATTTGACTTTATTTTTTTCTATATCGAGTGATAAAAATTGGGTCTTATCCGATTCGTATTGAGCCGCTATAAAGGTTAAGCCGAAGAGTACGCTTTTGCTTAGTTTTGGGTGACGCTGATATTTTTTTGTCGATTTTTCAGACATTCTGGCATTAGCCAAAATAATAGGGATATTTTTTAGCTTACATTGACAAATAAAGTTAGGCCATAATTCAGTTTCCATTAATACGACAACATCTACATTTAAGCGGTTCAAAAATAACCGAGAGGAAAACGGCCAGTCAATTGGCAAGTAATAATTAAACATTTTAACCGATGAGTGATTTAAGTCGGTAATTGATTGAATGAGTTTTTCTGCTTCTTCTCGACCCGTTGGAGTGGTATTGGTAATTATAATTTGTGTAAATTGTTCATTTTCAAATAAATTAGTAATCAGTGGCGTTGCAGCCTTTGTTTCACCAATAGAGGCGCAATGAATTAATAATGTTTTTCCAAAGAGCTTTTTATTGCTTTTAACAAAACCAAAACGTTCAAAAAAGTGATTTAAATAGCGTGGGTCTTTTATTCCTCGATATAAGAAATAAAGAAGAATAATGGGAAATAATAAATAGAGACCTAAAGTGTATATCTGTCGGTTCATTTTCTATCTTACTTTGGTATAGCTACTTTTTTCTCTTTACTCATTTTATATATGACCAATTTCCCGCCAATCGTTTGTACTTTATGAGATTGTGTTTTATTTATTATCTTTTTAATAATTTCTTCTTTTTGATCTCGGTCATCAGCGCGGATATTTATTTTTATCAGTTCATGTGAGTCCAAAGCAAGTTTGATTTCATCAATCACAGTTGGCGTTAATCCTTTATCACCAATCATTACAACAGGGTTTAATGCATGTGCTAAGCCTTTTAGATGGCGAATTTGGGTGTTTGATAGTTTGATCATTATTTAATTTAATCGATTTTCATTAATATTGAAGTGGATCTTATCATTATATTGATAAATTTGAGATAATAATATTCATTAGATAAGTGATTTATGACTAGAATCCAAGAATAGCAATTATGGCAAAAACTAAAAGTAGTAAAGGTTGGTTAAAAGAGCACTTTGATGATGAATATGTTAAACGTGCTCAAGATGAGGGGGTTCGTTCTCGTGCTGTGTATAAATTGCAAGAGCTAGATGAAAAAGATAAACTGATTAAGTCTGGCATGAATGTAATTGATTTAGGGGCTGCACCGGGCGGTTGGTCTGAATATGTGGCAAAAAAAGTAGGTAAAAAGGGGGTTGTTTTAGCAACGGATATCCTTCCAATGGATTATTTAGAGGGGGTTACTTTTATTCAGGGTGATTTTCGTGAAGAATCTGTGTTAAATGTTATTTTAGAACACTTAGAAAATAATACCGCAGACCTTGTTTTATCGGATATGGCTCCCAATATAAGTGGGGTTGATTCTATTGATCAGCCGGCATCCATGTATTTAGTCGAGTTGGCGCTTGATTTGGCTGTACAAACCCTGAAAAAAAATGGTCAATTCCTAGTGAAGATTTTTCAAGGTGCTGGTTTCGACGAGTTTACCAAGCAGGTAAAATCTCACTTTAAAGTGATGAAAATTAGAAAGCCTAAGGCATCAAGAGCAAGATCGCGTGAAGTCTACGTGTACGGTTTAGGCTTTATAGGCTAATCTAATATAGAGTCACATTATTAAAGATAAACTTAATGAGATATACATTTAAGAAACAAAAAATGATTGGTAGATAATTGTTATCATTCGATACAATCAATTAACAGATTTGATTTAAATAAATTTAAAGGTAATTCTTTTGAACGATACAGTTAAACAACTTTTATTGTGGTTAGTGATTGGTCTAGTACTGGTTTCAGTTTTTAATAAATTTGAAACTGCGAAACAGCAGTCTAATGAAATTGAGTTTTCTCAATTAATGGCGGATATAGGTGAACGGCGGGTAAAAAGCGTGGTTGTCGCTGATTGGATGGCGGAAGTCATTACAACTTCTGGTGAAACATTAACCGCTCGAATTCCGGCTGGTTCACATGAGTTGCTTGCGCAAAAAGCACTCGATAATCAGATTTCTTATACCGGTAGAGAAGCAGAAGGCGATAGTTTAATCTCGACCATTTTCTTTACCTTTGGTCCTATCTTGTTATTAGTTGGTGTATGGATTTTCTTTATGCGTCAAATGCAAGGTGGCGGTAAAGGCGGGGCAATGAGCTTTGGTAAAAGCAAAGCACGTCTGTTAAGCGAAGATCAAATTAAAACCACGTTTGCAGATGTTGCAGGCTGTGAAGAAGCAAAAGACGAAGTAGCAGAATTAGTGGATTTTTTACGCGAGCCTAGTCGGTTTCAAAAATTAGGCGGTCAAATCCCTCGCGGTATTTTGATGGTAGGGCCTCCAGGAACGGGTAAAACTTTACTGGCAAAAGCAATTTCTGGTGAAGCAAAAGTACCTTTTTTCACTATTTCTGGTTCTGATTTCGTTGAAATGTTTGTAGGTGTTGGCGCATCCAGAGTAAGAGACATGTTTGCAGAGGCAAAAAAGCAATCGCCTTGTATTATCTTTATAGATGAAATTGATGCGGTTGGCCGTCATCGTGGTGCTGGTATGGGCGGTGGTCATGATGAAAGAGAACAGACACTGAACCAATTATTAGTTGAAATGGACGGATTTGATGGGGATGACGGCGTTATCGTTATTGCTGCAACTAACCGCCCTGATGTTTTAGACCCTGCATTATTAAGACCTGGTCGTTTTGATAGGCAAGTTACCGTTGGTTTGCCAGATATTAAAGGCAGAGAGCAGATCTTAAAAGTTCATATGCGTAAAGTTCCGCTAGATGAAGATGTAATACCAATTGATATTGCTCGAGGAACACCAGGAATGTCAGGAGCCGATTTAGCTAACCTAGTTAACGAGGCTGCTTTGTTTGCGGCTAGAGCCAATGCAAGAACTGTTAATCAAGAGTATTTTGAAAAGGCTAAAGATAAAATATTGATGGGTGCTGAAAGACGCTCCATGGTGATGGACGAAGAAGAAAAATTGAATACAGCGTGGCATGAAGCTGGCCATGCAATCGTTGGAACGTTAGTCCCTAGCTCAGATCCTGTCTACAAAGTATCTATTATTCCAAGGGGTAGTGCGTTAGGTGTCACTATCAATTTACCAGAAAAAGATCGGTTTAGTTATTCCAAAGAATATCTAGAAAGCATGTTATCTATGCTTTATGGAGGAAGAATTGCTGAAGAAATGCTAAATGGGCCTGATAAAGTCACTACTGGTGCTTCAAACGATATTAAGAGAGCGACAGAAGTTGCTAGAAATATGATTACACAATGGGGTTTTTCTGAGAAATTGGGTCCATTAATGTATGCCGAGGAGGAAGGTGAAGTATTTTTAGGACGTTCAGTCACTCAAACTAAACACGTTTCTGATGACACAGCAAAAATTATAGATGATGAAATTAAACGTTTAATCGATATTAATTATGCACGTGCGGAAAAATTACTGGCTGAAAATAAAGATAAACTACAAGCAATGGCTGATGCGTTAATGAAGTACGAAACTATTGATGCATCTCAAATTGCAGACATTATGGATGGAAAGCCTCCTCAAGATCCCAAAGGTTGGGATGATAAGGGGAGTGAACCTCCTAAAACTTCTTCAAATAAAGAAGAAAAGCCAGAAAGTAAAATTGGTGGGGCAGCTGCGCAGTCCTAAATCTTTATTCTTATTGATGAAGCTTTTAAGTGTTAAATTAGAGGCTTATGAATTTAGACTCTTATGAATTTAGACTCTTATGAATTTAGAATCCATTCGTCGAGAATACCTTAAGCAAGGGTTAAGCAAAGATCAACTTAACCCCAATCCAACAACTCAACTAAGCCATTGGTTAACTCAAGCAAGTGAGCTAGAGTTAATTGATGCAACGGCCATGAATTTGGCGACGGTTGATGCTGATGGTCAGCCAAGTCAGCGTATGGTATTATTAAAAGATCTTAGTGAAAAAGGTCTCATCTTTTATACCAATCTACAGAGTCGTAAAGCTCAAAATATAAGCAATAATCATAAAGTGAGTGTTAACTTTGCATGGTTGCCTCTTGAGAGACAAGTAAAAATCCAAGGTGTTGCTAAACGTTTGTCAGTTGCTGAAAATATCGCTTATTTCTCAACTCGTCCTAAAAATAGCCAATTAGCTGCTTGGGCATCAAACCAAAGCAAACCTATATCTTCCAGAAAATTGCTAAATCAAGCTTTTGATCAAATGAAAGAAAAGTTTAAGCAGGGAGAAATCCCCGTCCCTGATTTTTGGGGCGGTTTTTTAATCAAACCGACTCGATTTGAATTTTGGCAAGGTGGCGGCTCAAGGCTACATGATAGCTTTAGCTATACGACTTCTGACGATATTAACTCAACCAATAAATGCTGGACAGTACAACGTTTAGCTCCATAAAATTGTACTTATTAGCGGCAATCCGTTAATTTGTCACAAACCCGTCATATTTTTCTACTAGACTCTCAGTTGAACAGATATTAGTATCTAGGATTAAGTCTTAGATGCTTTTTCGCATTAATTTGATTAACTACATTACCTCAATAACTCGGTGAAAATAATATGAATCCAATAATTGATCTTTTTGCAGCATCACCTTTGAAACCAATGCGTGCACACATGCGAAAAGTCCAAGAATGCGTAGCGATATTGCCAGACTTTTTTGATGCTGTATTTAAAAAAGATTGGGATACTATGGCGGATCTTCAAAAGGAGATCCGAGCTAAAGAAAATGAAGCAGATGAAATGAAGAAAACGCTTCGAATGAACTTGCCATCAGGTCTGTTTATGCCCGTTTCTCGCATTGATCTTCTTAGCTTGTTAGCCTCACAAGATAAAATAGCGAATAAAGCTAAAGATGTCGCCGGTTTAGTAACTGGTCGAAAAATGGAGTTTCCTACTGTTATCGAAAACAGTTTAAAAGAATATTTGAATCGGAGTATTGATGCATCTAAACAAGCTCACAAAGCGATTCAACAATTAGATGAGTTGTTAGAGTCAGGTTTTAAAGGAAGGGAAGTGACGATTGTGGAAGAAATGATCGATGTTTTAGACAAAATAGAAAGTGACGCAGATGTTTTACAAATTAAAATTCGTCAAAATATTTTTGATTTAGAGGACGGATTACCAGCTGTTAATGTTATCTTCTTTTATAAAGTGATTGATTGGGTTGGTGATATTGCTGATTTGTCTCAGCAAGTTGGTTCAAGATTAGAATTGTTGCTAGCTCGATAATTTTATCAGCTCAACCTTTTTGCGGTTGGTTTTAAATTCTTAAAGTTAATAAATATAAAATTTTCTCATCCAATCAAGTTGCAGAACTCAATAATTGGGCGCAGAAGAAATAGAAGTAGCGAGAAATATTATGACAGATTTTTTTACAGAGTATCAAATGATCCTCATTGGACTTGCCGCAGCTTTTGGGTTGTTAATGGCATTCGGAATAGGCGCAAATGATGTTGCAAATGCAATGGGGACATCAGTAGGTTCAAAAGCTCTTACGATTAAGCAAGCGATTATCATCGCAATGATTTTTGAATTTGCTGGGGCGTTTTTAGCGGGCGGAGAAGTAACGTCAACTATTCGAAAAGGAATTATTGATGCAACAGCTCTAACCAATACACCAGAATTATTAGTATTTGGAATGATGGCATCTTTACTAGCTGCCGGTATTTGGCTAATTGTAGCAACCTATTTTGGTTGGCCAGTTTCAACAACTCATTCCATTGTTGGCGCTATAGTCGGTTTTGCCGCGGTCGGAATTGGAATGGAGGTTGTGCATTGGGGCAAAGTGGGTTCGATTGTAGCTAGTTGGGTTATATCGCCACTTATTTCTGGTACTTTGGCTTTTGTAATATTTACCAGTGTTCAAAAGTTAATTTTGCACACCGAAAATCCGCTATCCAATGCAAAAAAATACGTACCAATTTATATGTTTTTAACAGGTTTCATGATTGCTTTGGTGACTTTATTTAAAGGGCTAAAACACGTTGGATTAGAAATGAGCAACACTAATAACGTTATTGTTGCTATAGCTTTCGGTGTAGTTGTTATGACGATAGGTAAGTTTTTTATTAGCCGTCAACACGAGCCAGAATCTGTAGATAAAGAATTTCACTATGCTCGAGTTGAAAAAGTCTTCGGTATATTAATGATTATAACGGCTTGTGCGATGGCTTTTGCACATGGCTCTAACGATGTTGCTAACGCCATTGGACCTCTAGCCGCAGTAGTTAACATAGTCGATAGTGGTGGTGAAGTTTCTGCAGAAGCCGCTTTGCCAATGTGGATTTTATTATTAGGCGGAGTTGGAATTGTCTTAGGTTTATCTCTTTATGGTCACAAAGTGATGGCGACAATCGGTAGTAAGATTACAGAATTAACACCTAGTAGAGGGTTTGCGGCTAATCTCGCCGCTGCATCTACAGTCGTTGTAGCATCGGGAACAGGACTTCCTATTTCTACTTCTCACACACTTGTTGGTGCTGTTTTAGGTGTCGGAATGGCAAGAGGGATTGCGGCTCTTAATTTAGGTATATTGAAAAATATAGCGGTTAGTTGGATCGTGACTCTACCTGCGGGAGCCATTTTATCAATGATATTCTTTTTTATGTTAAAAGGTATTTTTCTTTAAATCTTTTCATTAAATCCCCTCTTTGCGAAGAGGGGAAACTTGTTTTAAGACTGTGAATTCGGCTACTGTCTAACACCTTCAATATGAAGATCGAACATGACTTTTGCAGATGCTGGACCTAAATCCATTTTAATCCCAAAATCTTTCATGGTTATTTCAGAAGTGCCAGAAAATCCGACGCGATAACCGCCCCAAGGATCTTTGCCTTCTCCTATTTTATGCGCGTTAATGGTTATTTCTTTACTAATACCGTGCAAAGTTAATTCACCCTTTATTTCTAACTGGTTATCGCCTTTGTCGGTGACGCTAGTACTAACAAATTGTGCACTGGCAAATTTATTAACTTCTAAAAAGTCATCACTTTTTAAATGCTTGTCTCGTTCCGCATGATTTGAATTAACACTTGTGGTGTCAATGTTGATTTCAATTTTTGAAGCCGCAACATTTTTTGAATCATAATTGAATTTGCCATTAAATTTATCAAAGCGTCCAGTCAACCAGCTGTAACCTAAATGTTGAACTTTGAAGTTGATTGATGCGTGAGCCCCTTTGTAATCGACGACATAGTCTGCCGCATTAGCGAAGGCTGATAAAGAGCTTGCTAACAAAATCATTGCGAGTAAAATTTTTCTCATTGTGTTCTCCATTGGTTATTATTTAAATTAAAAAAGCAAAAGTTAAAAATATCAAAAAACTATTTTTTGCTCAACATTCTACTGAGGGTTCTATCTTTATCTATAAAGTGATGTTTTAACGCCGCGCCAGCGTGCAAAACTACCATAAAAATGAGGGTATAAGCAGCATACTGATGAGCGAGGTCTGCGACATCTTCTTGGTTTTCAATAAAAGTAGTCATAGCAGAGACTTCAAAGAATTGAAAGACTTCAATTCCTCGACCATCTGCGGTTGAAATTAAATAGCCACTCATCATTATAAAAAAAATTAAAGTGTATAAAGCTAAATGCATCCAATAACCTAGTTTTTTCTCCGTTGCCGTATGGCTAGCTAATGATTTTGGCTGAATTTGTATATTCTTCCAAATAACGCGAAACAGCATAAGTAAAAAGAAGGTGATGCCGACACTTTTATGTAAAGCGGGTCCTGTTTTGTACCAGCTATCGTAGTAACCTAAATCGACCATCCAAAAACCTAAAGCAAACAGTGAAAATATTGTAATGGCAGAAACCCAATGCAGTAAAATAGCCATCCATCCATAATTTTGTTTGGTATTCTTCATTGGGTCTATTGCTCAATGTTTGTTTTTAAAGTTTGTTATTCTATTGGTTCGCCATAATAAGATAAACTGAGCTTTTGGCAAATCATAATTCTAAAAATGTGAACAATGGCGAACAATAACTGAAAATAGTAATAATCTTTAGTTATTGTAGATCCAGTACAAGCCCTATATTGTCATACGATTAGAATTAGAGAAAGGAAATAAAACATAATGCAAGAACGAATTAACTCACTAGATTTCCTGCGAGGTATTGCGGTTCTAGGGATTCTTATTATTAATATTGAGAGTTTTGCCTTCCCGATACAATTTAGTTCCTACCTTTATGGATCTGCATCCCCTCAATGATTAGAGCCACTACAAGCCTCCATTGCAATGATGCAATTGGTATTAACTTTGGTTAATAAATAGTGAAGAAATTGATGACGTTTTAGTTTTTTCTTCAAAATCGTTTCCTCCTTTTCGTTAACACCATGTAATTGAGAAACATTCTTTGCTAAATCAATACCAATACGTTTAAAATTCATTTTGGATTTTCTCTTTAATGTTAACTGAAATTGTCAATGATCAGTTTGGCACATTGATGCCGGATTTGGGGAAGAAATCCATCTCATTGATTATCATTACTCGTATCAATAATTGCAGGAATGCGCCCATTTGGATTGATTGCTAGAAAATCAGGCTTTCTTTGATCCCCAGAATTTATATCAACACGATTGACCTCATATTCTAATCCAGTCTCTTCTAGCATTATAGAGGCTTTCCAGTCATTTAGGTTAGGGGCAGTGTATAGTTTAATCATGTAACTTACCTAGAGCTTTAGATATGAACAATCAGACCACTAATAAATGGTAAATTAAGTGAGATTCATCTTGAATTGAGTTTAAATGTGAGTGCTAAAACTGTAGCTAGGTCATGAAAAAAGCGATTGATTAAAACTGTCGACGCCATTCAATCATTCCACCATCGAGGTTATAAACATTTTCAATGCCGTTTGCGATCGCTGTTTGAGCGGCTTTTGTGGAACGTCCACCGCTCCGGCAAACAAACAAGTAGGATTTTTTAGGATCTAATTTCTTTACATCTTGTTTGAAAGTTGTTTGCAAAGTGCTTAATCTAACCCCCTCTATATGTCCGTATTCTTCTTGCCATTCTTCTGCTCGTCTGACATCAATTATTTCATCAAAAGATTGCCATTGTTCTTGCGCCTGTTTTGGGCTAATATTTTTAACGTTTTGACCCGTAAGAACTGAAACCACAGAACTAAGATTAATTAACATGCTTTCTACTGAAGTCTTGGTTGCGTTAGATGCGTCGTTCATCATGTTAGATATACCATTAGAATCATGGGTAATCATTTTAGAATGTTCTTGAATAGTATTCACAGAAATTTTTATTTGGCTAAAATTATTAACAAGACTTTCAATTGATTGATTAAGTTTTTCGCCCCGAGTAATAAAATTTTCCGCGACATCGCTGATAACGCTCTCACTATGGTTAACAATATTGAGTATATCTACCGTCGTTTCTTGGCTATTTTTTGCTAATGTTTTCATTGCCGTAGCAACTACAGCAAAGCCTTTTCCTGCATCGCCAGCTCTTGCCGCTTCAATAGCCGCATTCAAGGCGAGCATTTCAGCTTCTTCACCGATAAACCGAATTGCGATGGTTTTTTCTTGAACTTCTTTAAATTGAGATAAAATATTAGCAAGATCGTCTTTAGATTTGGTTAATTCAGATAGATCTCGAATAACTGAATCAATTCGTTCAACACCCAGTTGTGAAGTTTTACCAGTTGAATTAGACAAATCAATAATCATATCGACCATATTCGTTAATAGAGTGATTTGCTCCTGAACGTTTGCAAGGTTTTCTGATGTGATATCAGCGCTACTAGCACTGTGTTCTAATACTTCAGCTATGGTTTGAATGCTTTTATCGATGTGATCTTGGTTATCTTCTGTTTTCTTGTTTAATGCATGTTCGCTGTGTTTAGCTTCTTGTTCACACAATTGAATGGTTTTGTCAGTTAGTAGTTCTAGCGCTTTATGCTTATCATTAAAATAGGATTTAATTTTTAAAAAGACTAAGGGCGCAGTAACTAACATGCCGATTATAAGTCCAACAATAATACTGAATAAATCCATACACAACACACCAATATTTTATTTAAGTTATAATGTGTGGGAGTTTTAACGTTTAACTAAATTTTTAGATTATTGCCAACTTCCTGTTTTGCTTTGACCTAACGATCCCAACTATTATTAATAGTAGTATTATATTGTTAAATTAGATGATTATCTTTTTAATAAAGCAGAAAAAACACCTCATTTTGTACAATTCGGGTGATCCATTATGCTTTTTTGCATCAATTCCCAAAAAATTGATGATCGAATTCCGGTTCTACAATAAGCGTGGGTTTTCCTTTTTTTTTCACCAAGTGTTTTTATGAAAAGATCGAGTGAGTTTGGTGGTATTTCCCTACCTGGCGATGGAATATGAACGAACTTAATTCCGAAAGAACTTGTTTCTTTAATAATTTGTTCATTCGTTATTTGATTTGGTTCTTCAGCTTCTGGTCGATTACAAATCAGTACTTTAACGTCCATTTCCGCAAGAGTCTTAATATCCTCTATTGTGATCTGTTCTGATATAGTGAAGTTTTTTTCAATGTTCTTTACTTGCATTGTAATATTCCAGAGTTCGCTAAGTTTAAAACATGGTTCAAAGCGTGACTTTAATTTACATTAATTGAGGTACTGATTTTACAAGAATATAAATGCCCATCACAATCAAAAATATGCCAAATATTTTTTTTAATTTATCTTGTGGGACTTTATTGGCTATTTTATTACCAAGTGCGCTTCCAAGACCGCCTAATACGATCATCACACCAATAATTTCCCAATCGAGTGATATATTCGGATCGTTTGCAATGGCATCCCAATATTTTGCGAAACCGGTGAATGATTTTAAAGCAATGATCACTAAGCTCGATGCAACGGCTCTTCGCATAGATAACCCACCAAGAAGAACTAACGCAGGTACAATTAAAAAACCTCCACCTACACCTACAATACCTGTGATAATACCAACAATCAGTCCATCAATACTAATTTTAAACATATGACGTTCATGATCAGACTCAGCTTCAATATCTTTCTTAGGCTTGAGCATAAAGTAACTAGCTAATAACATCACTAAGGCAAAAATTGCTAACTGTTGTACCCCTGTAAGATACTCAGTGGCGAGCCAAGCACCAATATAAGTACCAGCCATGCCTGGAATGCCGAACATTAACACGGTATTCCAATCGATCAATTTTTGCCTCATATAGGGGATTGCACCTAACAAGGCAATAGAGCCAACTATCACAAGGGAGCCTGCAATTGCGATTTTTTCAGGTTGGTCAACTAGATAAACTAAAACTGGAACAGTTAAAATTGAACCACCAGAACCCAGTAAACCAAGGCTTAATCCAATGGCACAAGCACCTAAGATTGCAAATATACTTAAATTCATTTTTTTACTCTAATCAATTAACTAATTGTTTAAGTTATAGTGCATTTATGGGAATTTTCATATATGAAACGCCATTATTTTCTTTTGTTGGTAAGTTTCCAGCTCTTATATTAATTTGGACAGAAGGTAAAATAAGTTTTGGAACATCTAAGTTAGAGTCTCTAGCTTGTCTAATATAAACAAACTCCTCTTCTGTGACTTTATTGCTAATATGAATATTTTCTTGTTTTTGTTTTCCTATCGTACTTTCCCAAGCAAAGAAATTTCTATTCGCACTTTGGTAGTCATGCCCTACAAATACTTTCATTGAGTCGGGTAAGGAATAAATTCTTTGAATTGATTGATACAATGATTTTGCATCACCGCCTGGAAAGTCACATCTAGCCGTACCAAAATCAGGCATAAACAAAGTGTCACCAACAATGGCATTGTTTTCGACAACTAATGTAACACACGCAGGAGTGTGTCCCGGTGTATGCATAATTTTTATCTCGCTTTCACCTAACTCAATAACTTCAGTATCTTTTAGCAATTGATCAAACTGACTCCCATCTACTAGAAATTCTTTTTCTAAATTGAAAATACCTTTGAATATAATTTGTACTTGAGTGATATGTTCACCAATAGCTATTTTTCCACCCAATTTTTCTTTTAAATAAGGTGCGCTAGAAAGATGATCGGCATGGGCATGAGTTTCAATGATCCATTCTAAATCGAGTTGGTTCGACTGAATAAACTCGATGAGTAAATCAGCTGACTCTGTTTGAGTTCTACCGGAATTTGGTTTGTAATCTAAGACAGGATCAATAATCGCACATTTGTTTGAAGCGCTATCAATAATAATATAAGTAACAGTACAGGTATCTTCGTCAAAAAAGGACTTAATCTTTATAGTACTCATATTATATCTCACTGGTATTGATTGAAATTATTGATAGAGGTGATTTTAACAGAGTATATTAGATATTTCTAATTTAAGTTGTTTGGGGTTGTTTATGGGACGTATCAAGCCCTCTGGAGCACCATTCAAGCATACCACCATCAAGATTGTAGACTTGCTCAATTCCTTTTGCAATTGCCATTTGAGCGGCTTTGGTTGAACGTCCTCCACTTCGGCAGACAAATAAGTAGCGCTTATTTTTATCTAGCTTATTAACATCTGTTTTAAAGGCGGTTTGTAATGTGCTCAACCTGACACCTTCAATATAACCTAATTTAGACTCCCACTCTTCTGCACGGCGTACATCAATTATTTCATCAAATGAATCCCATTGCTTTTGTGCTTCTTTTGGTGATAAATCGATGACTTTTTTACCTGTAATTCCTGATGTTATTTCGCTTAATTGTTTAACCAGATTTTCAACACTTGTTTTAGTAATATTGGCAGATTTAGTCATTAAAATGGCTATACCTTCAGAATCACTGGTGATCATTTTAGAATGGGCTTTAATGGTGTTGACTGAGATATTTATTTGCGTAAAGTTTTTAACTAACCCATTAATCGAAGAGTCTAATTTTTCACCACGATCAGCAAAACTACCAGCAACTTCTGAAATGACGTGATCACTTTCCTGAACGATAGCAAGAATTTCATGGGTGGTATCTTGGCTATTTTTAGCAAGCGATTTCATACTATCAGCGACCACTGCAAATCCACGTCCGGCATCTCCGGCTCTGGCGGCTTCAATGGCGGCATTTAATGCTAGCATTTCAGCTTCTTCTCCGATGTATCGAATCGCTTTTGTTTTTTCTTGAACTTCATTAAACTTATCTAAAATTATCGCCAAATCAGACTTTGATTTGGATAAGTCCGACAAGTCAGAGACTACAGCATCAATATTCACCATCCCTTGATCCGCAATGTTTCCTGCGGAAGTAGAAAGATCAATAATCATAGCGACCATTTCTGTTAGGGTTTGTATTTGCTTGGTTACATCCGATAGTGCTTTTGAAGTAATATCGGAGCTATCAGCACTTTCATCAAGCACTTGTGAAATGGTTGCGACGGTAATACTTGCTTGCTCTTTGTATTGGAGTGCTAATTTATTGATCTGTTGTTCACTTTTTTCTATTGATACATTTGCGATTGTTTCAGCTTTTTCTAAATCCTTATTTAAGTCATTTAGTTTGCTTTTTAACTTCTTTTTATAGATAAAATATGCAGTTGCATACCCAGCAAGAAGTCCAATAATGAGTAAAACTATTTCCATTAGCTTGAGGCTCTATTTTATAATTAACAAAAAATAATTGGTTAAGATTAAAATACAAGAAAAATCTAACGTAGGAAGTCTAAGCATAGACTCGAATATCAAATTTAGCCAATTAATGTAAAGAAACTGGTATTGAACATCTCTGAAATTCAAGAAATAATAAAAGAGAATAATGAGCAAAACTTAATAGAGCCCGCAATTAAAGATTACATTGAAGTGTTTTAAATCAATTTTTGTAAATTTTTATATAGTGAGCTATATTTCTTTAACTCAAAAAGGAAAATCTACGGTTTAAGGAAAAAACTAATGATATTTAAACAGTTTTTTGATCCTATTTCTTCGACATTTACCTATGTGTTAGCTAAATCACAAGGTGCAGAAGCGCTTATTATTGATCCTGTACTTGAACAGGTGGATACTTATTTAAAATTTTTAGGCGAAAATTATCTTAAATTAGTGGTTGCTATGGATACTCATGTTCATGCTGACCATAAAACAGGTCTAGGAAAGTTGAGGCAATTAACGCGATGCATGACTTGTTTGGGCCATAAGGCGGCAACTTCGGTGATCTCTAGACGGCTTTGTCACGGAGATAAAATTTCAATTGATGGTATTTCTTTAGATGTATTAGCAACGCCAGGTCACACAGATGATTCGTGTTGTTATTATTTACAAGGTATGGTTTTTTCTGGAGACACTTTATTCATTCGCGGAAATGGTAGAACAGATTTTCAAAATGGTGATGCCGGTGATTTATATGATTCATTGAAAGACAAACTATTTACCTTGCCTGATGATACTGTTGTATGGCCTGGTCATGATTATAAAGGTGAGCATGCTTCAACTATTGGTACAGAAAAACAAGAAAACCCAAGGTATGCTGGTAAAACAAAGCAAGAATTTATTCATATTATGGATAATTTAAATCTTGAGGATCCTCAACTAATGGATATTGCTGTTCCATTTAATCATGGTTTCGCTGATGATCTTGGTAAAAATCTTGATGATGAATTAGTGCTTAGTTGTGAGCAGGTAAAAGAGTTAAACAGCCCCGTTTTGATTGATTTGAGAGATCAAGATGAAGTTGATAAGGATGGTGCTATTTCTGGTTCTATTTTATTACCCCTTAGGGAGTTAGAGGATGCGCTAGACGATCGTGATCACATTCTGAGCTCAAATAAGGAAATAGTTTTTTATTGTGCTCACGGAGAGCGTTCAGCATTAGGGCTTGAATTGGCACTTGAAAAAGGGTTGAAAAATGTCAAGCATATGACAGGCGGTATAAATGCTTGGTACAAGCAGATAGTAAGTAAGCGACTATAAGATACTTAAAAAAACATTTCTAAAAATTTACGGAGAATCACAATGATTTTTAAACAGTTTTTTGATCAAACCTCTTCAACTTTTACTTATTTATTAGCGACGTCACGTGGAGCAGAAGCTTTGATTATTGATCCGGTTTTGGATCGTGTTCATGAGTATTTACAATTTTTGGGAGAGAATAATTTAAGACTCGTTGTAGCTTTGGATACACATGTTCATGCGGATCATAAAACAGGGTTAGGTAAATTAAGAAAACTAACTCGTTGTATGACTTGCATGAGTAGTAACGCAGCAGTTTCAACTATTTCACGGCGATTAAGAGACGGTGATATTATATCTGTTGGTGAAATAGAAATTAAAGTGCTAGACACGCCAGGTCATACGGATGACTCACTTTGCTTCTATATAGACGATATGGTGTTTACTGGTGATACGTTATTTATTCGTGGCAATGGACGTTCTGATTTTCAAAATGGTAATGCTGGTGAGTTATTTGATTCGATCACACAAAAGCTGTTTACTTTACCTGGTGAAACGGTAGTGTGGCCTGGGCATGACTATAAAGGAGAACATATTTCTACGATAAAAAAAGAGAAAAAACATAATCCCAGAGTGTCCGGAAAGTCTCGCAATGAGTTTATTGAAATAATGGATGATCTTGATTTACCTAATCCTCAATTAATGGACGTCGCTGTACCTTATAATCAAGGTTTTTCCGATAATTTAGGCGCTCTAATGGGCGAGGCAATGGTTTTAAACTGTGAACAAGTAGAGTCATTGGATGATCCATTATTAATTGATTTAAGAGATCAGGATGAGGCTGATCACTCAGGGGTAATAAAGGGTTCAATTTTAATACCTTTAAGAGACTTAGATTCTGCACTAGAAGATCCTAAACACATTATTAATCAGGGAAGAGACGTTGTCTTTTATTGCGCTCATGGTGAACGTTCAGCGCTTGGTTTAGAGTTTGCGTTAGAAAATGGATTGAAAAATGCAAAACATATGGTAGGAGGGATTCATGCTTGGATTGACGAAGGTAGAGACGTTAGCTAGCGAATTCATTATAGGTTAAGGATGAACAAGTAGTTCCTCATATCTAAGGGTATTTGCACAGTTAGAATTACACCCTCCTCACAGAGTTATTATCAAAGACTAGCGTCTTATTTCTACCATCTTTTTTTGCATTATATAAAGCAGAATCTGCTTTATATAATAATATTTCAATACTTTCCGTATGGTTCGGATTGTCAGAATAAACACCTAAACTGATAGTGATTTTTCTTTTGTTATTCGATTCATCGGTAATTTCAATGCCCTCAACATTTTTTCTCATTGATTCAGCAACTGATTTAGCGTCTTCAATATTTGTATTGGGTAAAACAATTGCAAATTCTTCACCGCCATACCGCGCTACAAGATCGGACTTTCGCTGACAAACGTCACTTAAGGTATTTGCTACAGCTTTTAAACAATCATCGCCTAATAAGTGCCCATATTGATCATTAAATTTTTTAAAATGATCAACATCACACATAATAATAGCTATTGGATGATTATTTTTTATCGCTTTCGAAATTTCAATATTAAGATATTTGTCTAAATAACGACGATTAGCTAAACCTGTTAATCCATCAATGTTGACTTGCTTTTTAAGTTTTGCGTTGACTATTTTTAGCTCTTTTGTGACTGAGACTAATTTTTTTCTCATTCCAGCAATTCTTTGCATTGCAATCAATTTTGCTTCTAATATCTTTAAATTAACGGGTTTAGTTAAATAATCATCTCCACCGGCAGCGATCCCTTCTACTATATCTTCTGGATTGACTCTACCACTTAAAAAGATGATAGGGATCCATATTTTATTTTTATATCTGATTTTTTTTGCAGCTTGATGGCCATCCATTTCAGGCATGATCACATCCATTAGTACTAAGTCAGGGTTTTCGGACTTAAAGAGTTTGACAGCTTCTAGACCATTTTTAGCAATTACAGGAGAGTGCCCTAATTTAGTAAGATAGGTTGTTAATATTTGTCTTTCGGTGATTGAGTCGTCGACTAAAAGTATTTTCATTTATTGTTTCAATGTATGATAAAAAGCATTTTAAAGTGAGAAA
>Ga0256845_1001169_pt1 | contig 21733 bp, 13 predicted proteins | sample RiftiametaG_FD_189101 | JGI IMG/M metagenome (GOLD analysis project Ga0256845, IMG submission 189101) | Tube worm associated microbial communities from hydrothermal vent at the East Pacific Rise, Pacific Ocean - Riftia | ecosystem: Host-associated > Annelida > Integument > Unclassified ... | reverse complement strand
TAATCGGATATTAGCAGAAGAAGAAAATCTTATCAATAAAGCAGAGCTTACAAGTTCTAAGTGGATAGTGGAAAGTGGTAAGTGGTAAGAGGAGAGCTTGTCATTTAATTAAGAATTTAGAATTCAAAATTGAGAATTAATAATTCCCCTATTGGGGTGGGGGTGGTATAATAAAAAATAAAAGGATAAACAATGAAAAGAGAAAAAAAGAGACCCGTATGTCTGATAATAAGAGATGGATGGGGGAGAGGGAAACCGACTGAAGATAATGCTATTTATAATGCAAATACCGAGTATACGGACTATTATGAAAAGAATTATCCGACAACCTTGATTTCCACATCAGGACTAAGTGTCGGGTTACCCTCCGGATATCAGGGAAACAGCGAAGTAGGTCATATGAATATAGGAGCGGGAAGAGTTGTCTATCAAAGCCTTACCAGAATAGATAAATCCATAGAAGATGGAGATTTTTTCAAGAACAGTGAGATAATCAATGCATTTGATGAAGCTGAAAAAAGAGGTTCAAGAATTCATCTTATAGGACTTGTGCAAGAGGAGGGTGTCCATGCGGTAACCAGGCACTGTGTTGCTTTATTAAAAATAGCAAAAGAGAAAAATTTTAATGATATTGTTATTCATGCAATTACCGACGGAAGAGATACTCCGCCAAGATCCGCTATTGAGCATCTCTCGTTTTTGCAGGAAAATATAGATGAACTTAATACCGGAAAAATTGTTACACTTATCGGACGTTATTATGCGATGGACAGGGATAACAGATGGGACAGGACGGAAATTGCCTATAATGCAGTTATGTTCGGGAAGGGAAAAGTTGTTGATAGCTGGAAGGTCGGGGTTAAATCCGCATATGAAGAAGATGAGAGTGATGAATTCATCAGACCGAGGATAATAGATTATGACGGTGCCGGCAAAGATGATATTTTTATTTTCTTTAATTTCAGATTTGATAGAACCAGACAGTTGGCAAAAGCAATAGTTGAAGATGATTTTAAAGAATTTCCGAGAGAGAAAAACAATATATATCTTCTTGCGATGACACACTATTATGATAATGGAAATTTTAAAGAAGTGTTTGGAGAGTTAAAATATGCAAATATTTTGGGAGAAGTTATTTCGTTAAAGGGATTAAGACAGTTAAGAATATCCGAAACCGAAAAATATGCTCATGTTACCTTTTTTTTCAATGCATTGAGAAATGAACCTTTTGATAATGAGGAGAGGATACTTGTTAACTCTCCGAAAGTTGCAACTTATGATCTTAAACCCGAGATGAGTGCAAATATTGTAAAGGAAAAATTATTGGAGGCTATACGGTCGGAGAGATATGATCTTATCGTATGTAATTTTGCAAATTGTGATATGGTAGGGCATACGGGAGTTTATGATAGGATAGTCACTGCAGTTGAAACCGTTGATAAATGCACAAATGAAGTTGTCAAAGAAATTCTTAAATATGGTGGAGTGACAATTTTAACCGCTGATCACGGGAATGCGGAACAGACAAAGCTTGATGATGGTTCTCCGATGACCTCACACACTAAAAATCCGGTTCCTTTGACAATAGTAGGTCTTGATGATAATCATCTGATTTTACGTAAAGACGGAAGTTTGTGTGATATATCTCCTACTATTCTTGATATTATGGATATTAAAAAACCTGAAGAGATGAGCTGCAGTTCACTGATAATCAGATCCGGAAATAGTTAAAAATATAAATTATATTGTTTTTTTTTTTTTCAGACTAATATAATTACCTAAAATAGGAGGACTAATGAGAAATATTTTTAAGACTGTTTTAGCTGTTCTGCTCATTGCAGGGCTATCTTTAGGTCTCTATTCAAACGGATTGAATTTGAATGGAATAGGGACAAGAGCCATCAGTATGGGTGGTGCTTTTATAGGAGTTTCAAGTGATTATAGTGCTGTTTTCTGGAATCCTGCGGGATTGACTCAGTTGGATAAATCATCTTTGTCTATTTTTTCATCTTTTATTATACCGACAGGGACATATACATATTCACCGGCAGGCATTGATATAGAGACAGAAAAGAAAACTTTTCCGACCCCGGCTTTTGCATATATTAATCCGATTTCGGAAAAACTTACGATTGGTTTTGCCGCCTATGCAACGGCAGGTGCCGGTGCAACATGGCCGGGTGATAAACTGGCTGTTTTTAACACCTATGCCAAAAAGGGTGATCTCACGGCTTATAAATGGTCAAGTAAAGTAGGTGCATTCACATTTTCACCGATTGTTTCTTATAAGTTAAGTGATACATTTTCAATAGGTGCAACTCTTAATGTTGTTTACGGATTGCTTGATATGGAAAAAGAAGCCGGCGGTCAATATACGGAGAGTCTGAACGGTACGGGTTTCGGTGCTACTATCGGAGCTATGTTTAAACCTTCCGATAAGTTCAGTTTCGGTATTACATATAAAACACCGCAAAAAGTTAAATTGACAGGAACGGTTGAAATGCCGGGTCTTGCAGCAATTCCCGGAATGCCGACATCTTCAAATGCAACGAGAGAAGTGACATGGCCGATGTGGCTTGGTGCAGGTATTGCTTTTACTCCTAACGATAAGCTTACTATCGCTTTTGATGTTCAATATACTAACTGGAAAAAACTTGATACGATAGATATGACTTTTGATGAGGCTTTTTGGAAAGTAAATATGGGGTCAGGCTCGATCGAAGACAATGCTGCTTTCGAACTTATGTGGGATGATACGATACAGTACAGATTTGGATTTGAATATCTTCTTTCGGACAGCTTTGCTGTAAGAGCGGGATATTATTATGATCCGGCTCCTGCTCCGGCAACCACTCTTAACATTCTCCTTCCAAGTATTACTTATAGTGTAATAACTGCGGGAATAGGCTACAAAACAGATTCGATTTCTCTTGATGTAGGGGTTGAATATCTGAAAGGTACCGACCGTGATGCCGATATGGCCGGTGTTATGGCGGGAACGGCAATGCCCGGAACACATGGCATGTCGATGATCGTTCCAAGTGTGTCATTCACTTACAGATTTAACAAATAAAATATAGAACGAAAGGGGGAAAAAGTTATTTTTTCCCCCTTTTTTTATCTTGATTTTTTCAAACTCCTGAAGTAATATTCCGTCAGGAGGCAACAATGGATGAAAATATATATATTCCTGCTGATGTTCCCAGCGGAATGATAAATGAGTATCTTTCAAATCAGGATGAAATAACACTCGGGTCAGGCAGGATAATGCTATTTGCCGGTGATCAAAAGGTTGAACATCTGAACGGTGATTTTTTCGGAGATGGAATTCATTCCGATGATAATGAGCCTGAGCATCTGTTCAAAATAGCTTCAAAATCAGAGATCGGTGTATTTGCAACTCAGATGGGGCTTATATCAATGTATGGCGGAGATTATCCCGAAGTGCCTTATTTAGTCAAACTTAATTCCAAAACGAATCTTGTGAAAACAGCACAGAGAGATCCTCTCTCTCTTCAGCAGGTTGATATTGAGCAGATAATAGATTTTAAAGATAGATCCGGGCTTAATATTCTGGGATTCGGATATACTATCTATATAGGGAGTGAATTTGAGCATTTAATGATCAGAGAAGCTGCACAAGCTATTCACAAAGCACATCAACATGGTTTAATATCGGTTCTTTGGATATATCCGAGAGGGAATGCGGTTAAAGATGAGAAAGATCCCGATCTTATCGCAGGAGCTACAGGAGTAGCAGCCACCTTAGGTGCTGATTTTGTCAAGGTAAATTATCCGAAAAAAGAGGGAGAAGAATCTTCCGAGATATTTAAAAGAGCAATAAAAGCTGCAGGAAAGACAAAAGTTGTATGTGCGGGAGGTTCCGCAACCGATCCGAAACTTTTTTTACAGAGACTTCATGATCAGATCCATATTTCGGGAGCAAGCGGAAATGCAACCGGAAGAAATATCCATCAGAAATCTCTGGATGAAGCGGTAAGAATTGCAAATGCAATAACTGCAATAACGGTTTACGATAAGAGTGTGGATGAGGCGTATAAGATTTATATCGGGAAATAAATTTTTTGCTTTCTGCTTAAGCAGGACAGTCTAATTCAGGATTGTTTTTTCTCTTTTTGCTGAATTTTTTTACTCTCTTCTATAATCAGGGAGAAAATATTTTTCAGGAATTTTTCAGTTAGTTTTCCTTTAGACTGTTCCGTAATATTTTTAAATACTATTTCTTCTCTTTTACTGTCAGTGATCTCTTTTTTTTGATCGGAAATCCGTTTTGACAATTCCATTCTTCGGAGAAGCAGTTTAACTGTTCTTCTATCAATCGAATCTATTTTTTTCCTGATATTCTTGATGCTTCTCTTTTTCATTACTCCGATTTTAGAGAAAAAAAAATCTTCCGTCAATTTATTCTAAGATAAACGGCTTAAATATTTACTTCTTTCTTTAATGACCGTTTCTTACGTATGTTTGTAAAAAAGTCGATCCGGTTAAGAATCATACTCACATTTTGATTTCAACGGAAGGTGAAGGTTCTCCGGATGCACCCGTAGGAGATTGATAGAAAATTCTGTAAAGAATTTTTCCATGCTCCGGAGGATTTGTATCAATTATTTCTCTTTCCGTTGTAGGACCGAGGATTAAAACCCAGTTTTTACCCGATTCCGACTTCCGTTCTACAATAACCGACAAATTTTTCCCGGGTATCTCAAATGATAGAGTAATTCCGATGAAAGGTGTTTTTATCTTTTTCAGAAGAGGAGCTTTTGGGATTGGTATTTTCCCGTTTGATATGGATACGGCAGTGGAATTCGATGGAGAGCTTAACATATTATTGTTTCCGACAGCAACAACTCTGTACCAGTAGGTTTTCCCCGGAGTTACAAATTTATCCGTAAATTTTCTGGTTCCTGAAGTAAGTTTTCCGGATATGACCACTCCCTTTTCATCGGGATTCCCACTTCTGAGAATATAAAATCCTATTGATATCTTCGGTGGATAAGCGGGTTTAAAAGTAATCTGTGCTTCTGAATTATTTCCGGTTATTTTGTCAATGTAAGGTGACGGTGGGGCTATTTTATAAGGGATGGTAACTTTGACTGCTTTTGAAGGTTGGCTCTGTTGGTTATCGAAGGCAATTGCGGTTACTCTGTAGTAGAATGTTCCGTAATAATTAATATCCATATGATCATTGTAGTATTCAAGTTGATTAATTTTTTTATTTATTCTTTCCCACTTTTTCTTTTCAGCACGTCTCTCGACTAAGTAACCGGAAACCGGAACTTTACCTCCTTTTTTCCATTCAATCCGGACTCTTGTTCTTCCTACTTTTGCAGACAGGCTGTTTATTCTTGAGGGTTTTTTTGAGTTCTTTGCCGTAATTGCTTTTGAAAAGGAAGGTTCGCCTCTTTCACCGTCTTTTCTTACCGATATGATCCTGTAAAAATAAGTAGTACCTCCGGTAATATTTTTATCTATGAATTTATCTGTTTTTACAGGAAGATATTGCTTTGTCAACCTTTTGTATATACCTTTGTCAGAGTTTGACCGCTCTATAATATATCCGGCCGTATAAATATTTTTTTTCGGTTTCCAGCTGATTATTACATTTCCTTTTTTTGCCCTTATATTAATGCTTTTTTGAATAGGAGGATATTTTGAATCGGGATCGGGAATATTAATTGAGAACAGAGAAGGTTCACTATGTCGTCCGAAAACATCAATATTTTCAACTTTGTATGTTATTTTCTTTTCAAATAGAGGAGTATCATCATAATATGAAGGTTTTTTCGGGTCTCTTTTTGAACTTAAAATCAAAAAATTTTGAGTGAGTGCTTTTTTTTCTCCGGAGCTGTTTATTCTTTCAATGTAGTGTGAGAAAACCGGGTCCTTTTTATTGATGACAGGGATATCCCAATAAAGTGCAAGTCTGTTTCTCACAGGTTCTCCTTTAAAATTTTTCGGTTGCTCGGGGAGGGAAGATCTTTTAAATCCGTCAATTGATATACTATTTAAAGATATTCCGTTTCTTTTATTCCGCGACAATCCTATAACCCTATATTTTCGAAATCCTTTTCCTACTTTTTTTAAACTTACCGAAAGCCCCATAGCTTTTGCAAAATATGGAATTGTAAATTCTTTAACGGCAAGAACGGCATATATTTTGTTCATTTGAGCCATGTTTTTTCTACTTTTAAGGATTTCAATAAGTTTACGGGCGGTTTTTGCATCATCGGGATGCAGCTTTTTCATCCATTTTTTTTCCCCCGGAGTAATTGATTTTTTTACAACAATTCCCTTTCCATCCAGTATTCTCCACCCTATATCCGGCCATTTCCCTATCGGGGGATACCACATCAATTCAATATTCCCAAGCCCGTCGGAAATTGCCATAACAGCACCAACTCTTTTTTGGGAGGTTCCCCCTGGTAGAATGTTTGTAATAAAAAGGAATAGTGATAATAATATAATGAAATTTTTTAAATTTTCCCTTGTCATAATTTATTTCTCCTTCTATTTTATAGATGAACTTTAAATGATACACTTCCCGCAGGCCAGGGCAGATCTATAGTTGCGTTAGCTCTTATATCCAAAGGAGGAGCACTAACATGAATCTGTGCGGTTATCCCCTGGCTCAGGCAGCCTTTGAAAGCGGATAAGTCTACGCAGGCACCGGCTTTAATCTCCGTCCCGAAATTTCCTATGATCTTAGGTTGAGGTTTAACCTGAAGTCCGATTTCCATCCAGCCTTTAACATATCCGGATAAGACACCTATGGATTTGTCAAGGAGAATATGTTCGCTGCCTCCGAGAAGTAATCCTTCATCGGAACCGAGCATCATATATGAATCTGCATTGAGAATAAGAAAATGAGCTTTAATGCGTTGACCGTTTTTATTCCCGGCATATAGATGCCACTTTCCGTTACCGAAATGAATATCGAAGGCAGCATTTGATTCGCTGTTCCCAAGGTCGAAAGAGATCAGTCCATTCATGAAGTTAAAACCGCCCCACATTTTACCGTCAAAATTTCCGCCGCCGTATTGAAAGAAACCCTGCAGCTGTCCATCTCCGGAGTGATCATTTGAAAGAATCCATGAATCGAAATCCATTCTTGCTTCTCCTCCAGTTGTAATAGAAAGTGTTCCGTCAAGCATAAAGGGGAATTTTGTCGGGTGTCCCACTCTCATCCCCGCCATAAATATTGTTTTTCCTTGCATATCAGGTTCGGCATCCTCTATTGAAGCATTTTTGTAAGCGTTTACGGGAAAGTTGTATCCGAGGCCTCCGCTTATTCTGAACAGTGTTAAATAAGGAGGAACAAAAGTGACTCCTTGAGAAGAGAGAGGTATATCTGCTCTGATGAGGAAGAAGCTCCCCGATCCTTTATATCCGAGCAGGAATTGAGCATCCACGGGAGGACCTCCGAACATGCTCATATTGACACGTCCGTAAAATCTTGTACTCTGCTGGGATTGACCTGTTCCACCTCCTCCCGGGACAGTAAGCATGGAATGGGTTTTGTTTTCCGGTTTAAAGAGGTTGTAAGATAAGCTTGAACCTGCGGGTGAGTATTCCGGATTTAATGTTGAATTCATCAAAGGATTTCCGAGCGGGTAAGAGAGATTTACAGAGAACGGGAGTATATCGGGTCCTTTGGAAAAATAGCTGTTCTCGTTGTTTAATATGGAATAGTCTATTTGAACATCGGGATCATGGATAAGTTGAGATTCCGTTAGATGAAGTTTTGTATGAAAATTAAATTTGAGACGGTATCCACTGTCGGTCGGTGCGGTTATATCCACTCCGTTATGTGTAATCCCACTATCTCCGATGGATGATTCGCCTGATAAAGACAAAGATTTAACTGTTTCCCCCTCCTTAAAATATGCTTTTCCGTTAAAACCGAAAAGGAAATAATTAAGTGTGAAATTTGCAAACATTTTGTTTTCGGAAGAAAAATTGAATTCCGTATCACTTCTTACGATCCAACCTATATTTTTTTCGGAGATAAAAGCAAGATTTCTAGCTCTTATGTTTATATTCTCATAATTTTTTTGAATATCCGGACTTTTCACTCCGGAAAATGAGATACCGTATCCTTCCGAAGTTAATGTTAACGGAGCATTACCTTTCAGATGAGCATCTATCCATGGAACAAATATATCAAGCCCTTTATATTCAATGTCATAATTTCCGTTTTTTACGTATAGTTTAACCGTGTCGAATTTCAGACTCCCTTTATCCATAGTTGAGAAAAAAGGAGCACTGGAAACCGAACCGCATATTCCGTCGTCTGTTATTGTAAATTTATCGGACTCCAATTTAAAAGGTGAATTGCTCACAAGATTAAAAGTGTAGGGGATAATTCGTGCAGTTCCGAGATCTATTCCGACCCATGATGGATTCGAACCGCCGCATATTCCCTTTCCCTTTCCTTCCGATCTACTGAAATCAATTGTAATATCATCGGATGATAATCTGAATGCAGTCCAGCTTAATAATGTTTCCGGAAGTTTTTTGCCTTTTGCAATCCAGTCCCCTTCACAAGTCGAAGGGTTATCTGATCCGGACAGAACACTCGATATCTTCCATTTTGGAGATTTTTCTCCACTATTTCCGGAAGCGGGGATGAGTAAACTCTTATCCCGCAAAGTTAAAGAAAGGGTTGCACTAAGTGTTTGTGATGTCCTTCCTTTCAATCGAAGAATAGTTGTATCAGTTGCGGGTGTAAGAACTTCTATTCCGGATGTGGTGGAAATCTTTCCGCTTTTAACTAATCCGGTTGCCCCGTCGATTGTCCATTTATGTATAGATATAGGTATTGCATAATAACGTATTGAATGGGAATTAGCCGCCATAGGAAGTTTAAGAATTCCGGTTCCACTGTAAAAATTCCCCGATTTCTTAAGTGAATTGCTAATATCTGTAATTTTAAAATTACCTTTTGATGTCTGAAAAACGGCGAGGCAAATTTTTCCCGAGCGGGTTTGGGATACGCTGTATTTATTTAGTTTTGAAACAACTCTAAACGGAGGTAAATTAAAATCATATGAACCGGATGAAAATGATCCGGAAAGCGAATTTGTATAAGAAGCAGCCTGGAATTTTTTAGAGGGCTGAGGGTTTAGAAATCCGATTTTCTGTCCTTTTTTTATATTATTTTTTTTCAGGAACTCCTTAAGATAGAGTATTCCGGTATCCGGAGTTTTTTTGTTCGGAAGAGTGATAATGGTATTTTCAAGTATTTTCCCTATGTAGGGACTTGTTGTCTCCGGAATGACAGTTGCCGACACCGATACGGTATGGATTCCGATATTTCTGACCGGAAGACTCGGTGAATAGAGAGTCTTAGATGCTTTAAGAGCATTGTTGCAATCGGTAATATCATCTTTTGACAGGTTTTTACGATAAGAGGAACTGAGACCTCGAACTATTTCCGAATATATTTTAATTCCGTCGACTTTCCATATGACAAGCACGTCTCCAACCCTTCCGAAAAATTTAAGTTCGGCTTTTGCCTGAAGCATTTCATCACAGGTTGCAGCTCGAGCATCTACTTTTTGCGACAGATAATTTGAGTTTGAAGTTTTGGTTAGATTATCTCTTTTCTTTGTTGAAGTAAATGTTTTTGATGATCTTTTTTTATTTTTTCCGTTCGGGATTGTTTTTTTTGAATTATTCATAGTTCCGCTAATATCGGTATCACTATTGATGCCGTTAACCGCATCCCCTATATAAGCTCCACCTTTGAGATCGTGTCCGGGGAATCCGGTTATCTCTATTGATACCAAATTAAGAGGTCCGTCCGCACACATATCCATTCTATCCCTTACAACAATATCTTCGCAGAAAAGCATATATGCTCTATCTTTTACTCCGTTCATTCCGTTGTCGATCTCTATTCCGGGTGTTGAAAAACCGAATTTGTTGTTTGAGTTGTAATTAATAAGAGTGTATGCATCTTTTTGTCGCGATGCGGGAGTTATTGATTCCCCGAGAAGTTCATTAAAATTTTCAATCGGCTGCTGTATATCATTTTCCGATAACATAAATACTCTTACCGTATATTTTCCACTCCTTTGATATCTGTGAATAAAATTGTCTGTTAACTCCAGATTTTTATCTCCGCTCCAATTTGAATGCATTCCACTGGAATAGGCATCTATTGTATCATCTGGTATTGCAGAGAGCGGGACTGAGGGAGATCCGTCACCCCAGTCTACGAAAATATTATTGAAGTTGACTCTGGCGACTTCATTGGCATAACCCTGATTTTCCTTTTCTATTATTTCAGGATGAGAAGAGAATGGCGAGTCTTTAAAATTAAAATTACCTTTCAAAGAAATTCTATGATTTATATATATATTGGGATCGGTTTCCCCCGTTTTAAGTGTCTCTCTGTCTATATCGTCAGTCCGAAGATTAACTTTTTTCATTGCTCCTCCGGGACAATTCATTCCTGTATAGGCATCGGTAAGTCTCAGAGGCCATTTTTCGGAAACTCCTATCTCAATATCTTTAAATTTTGCTTTGTTATTACTTTTGCAGAGTATTTTTTTGAATCCCGCTACCTCCCATGAAAGATCCGTATCATCAGGGAAATCATCAGGCATAGTTGAAAGATCCTTTTTTATATTCATACTGTTTTTTGTTTTAAATCTGTTTTTCCCGCGTGTTCTGATTTTTTTAAAAAGAGATTCCATCTCAAAGTGAATCTCCTTGATAAAATCCGGGGTTACGGCATATAGATAGTTCATTTTTTGAATATGTTTCTTCAGAATAAGTTTTTTCCCGAACTTATCAAATATTCTCAATTCAAAGAAATCGGAAGCACCCGGATTGATCTCTTTCCATTCAAAAAATGTCATATCGTCAAGTTTAGCTGCGAATATATATTCCTTAACTACATTTGATTGAGTATATATAGATTCAGGGCAAAGAAGAGAGATATGATCTTCGTCTACCTTTAATTCCTTCGGGCATTCGGGCAGGGCTGGAGCCTTTTTTCTCGGAGTCATAACCTTGATCTTAATATTATTTTTTACGGGGATAGTAACTTCAGCCGGATCTAAGAACAAATTACAATTATCATAAACTTTTACTTTGAAGAAGCCGGCTTTGGAAAAAGTATGACTTATGACTTTTCCTCCTCTGATTATCCGGGTGTTGTCACCGAAGCTCCATTTTAAGCAATCGGAAGAGAAGTTGAAGGTTAAAAAATTCACTTTTTCGCCTACTTTGGGATTCCTTGGTAAAAAGGAGATAATTTTTTTAATTGTCTTTTTTTCTATTGAAGGTTTGATTGATATTGAAACCATTTTCGGCAAAAAATTTTTTCCGCAGTCATCGTAAGCTTTTACCATAAAAGTACCGAATGTTTTGAAAGTGTGAGATTGAGATTTACTTCCGTTCGGGACGATTGATCCGTCACCGAAATCCCATTTTATACATTCGGAAATGAAATTTTCCGCTTTAAACGGGACGCTTGATCCTGCCTTAAAATTAAATGAGGGGTAGGTGATTTTTCGATTGTCCCGAATATTTACTTTTACACGTATAGGTGATTTGTTGTCACCGCAATTGTCAAAGGCTTTTACCGTAAAAGCCCCCTTCTTGTCATATATATGATCTATTCTTTTGCCGCCGTTTTGAATGATCCCGTCGCCGAAATCCCATTTTATACAGTTTGAAACAAAATTCTTCGCTACAAATTTTATCCGAAGTCCTAAATCCTGCGTCTGAGGCTGTGCATACAGTTTTCTATTGTCATTAATATTTACGGTAACCGAGAGAGGATGTTTGTCATCTCCGCAATAGTCATAAGCTTTTACCGTAAATGAACCTCGTTTTTTATATACATGATTCTGATTTTTATTACCCGTCAGTACTGATCCGTCGCCGAAATCCCACTTTATACAGTTAGAAATGAAATTAGATGCCAGAAATTTTACTATGGAACCGATATTTGATTGTTTCGGAGTGACCGTAACTTTCCTGTTATCCTTTACACTGATTGTTACCGTTACCGGATTAGGATCATCCCCGCAGGATTTGTAAACTTTGACATAAAAAATCCCGGATTTGTTAAAAATATGCGATTTATTCTGCCCTCCGTTTTCGGGAGGATAGCCGTCGCCGAAATCCCATCTGATACAATTGGAAAAAAAATCCTTTGCTTGAAATTGTACAGCTGTTCCCGGTGAAGGGTTTGCCGGAGAAAAAACAACTTTTCTATTAACAGTCTGATTTGGGGCAATTGTGATCATAAGCCTGTCAATAATCGTATTTCCGCACTTAACGTTAATCATGTATGTGCCGGGTTTAGTATATATGTGAGATACATTGTTTCCCGAAGGAACTATAGAGAATCCGCCTCCGCTATCACCAAAATACCATTTAGGTTGAATAGGAATGACCCCTGTGCAGATCCTTGTTGTGGAAAAATTTATATTCTGACCGGCTTTCGGGTTGTTTGGACTATAACTGATAGCTGCCGGTAAAATCTGTAAAAAAAGTAGAAGAAAAAGTATAATAGTGCCTGCCTTTTTTATTTTGAACATCTTCCCTCCCGAAAATAATGAAATCATTTTTTAAGTTTTACATAATGAAATATAAAACAAGTACTTTAAGTAATATATAAGATTCAAGAAAAAATCTCAAATATTTATATAAATATATTTGCATAGGATACAAATCCCAATATACAGCTTGTTGACTTATAATATTTCCCGATGTATAATAAAATTTAATGCTTAAATTCAAGGGAAGAGGGATATAAACCCCGCAGCCCCCGCTGCCGTAGCTGAGTTGTAATTTAAGTTACAATAAAGTTCCCTAAAACGTAGCCACTGTTCTTAATGAACGGGAAGGCTTTGGGGAATCTCAGTAGCCGGAAGACCTATTGGGCATTAACTTGTAACATTTTGTTTGCGGGTGTGCAAACGGATATGTTTTTAATTATATTTTACTGATTTTTTGTAGCATATTTGAATCTATTATTTTGGTATTTAATATGCCGGAAAAAAGCAGGGGATTTGGTCTACATATTTTTAGGAGCTAAATATGATAACAACAAATTTGGGTTTCCCGAGAATAGGAAAGCATAGGGAATTGAAAAAAGGTGTTGAGGCTTATTGGAAGGGAAAGATAGAGTACAATGATTTACTAAAAATAGCAGAAAGTATTAGGGAGCAAAACTATATTTTACAAAAATCCGCCGGTATTGATGTGATTCCCGTAAATGATTTCTCCTTTTATGATCAAGTACTTGATATGTCTTGTATGCTTGGTGTTATTCCAAAACGCTTTAAAAAATTAGCAAATGATTCCGAATACAATGATTTGGATATATATTTTGCGATGGCACGGGGAATTCAGAATGAAAAACATGATATCTTACCTATGGAGATGACTAAATGGTTTAACACCAATTACCATTATATCGTACCTGAATTTGAAAAAAATATGGAGTTTTCACTTTCATTGGGAAAAATCGACAAAGAAATAGAGGAAGCTTTAAAGTTTAAAATAAACATTAAACCTGTTTTTATAGGTCCATTAACTTATTTAAAATTGGGAAAGGTAGTGAACGATAATTTCGACAGATTTAATTTACTGCCGTCATTGCTTGAAGTTTATGAAAAAATATTCGAACGAATGAATGAATTGTCTGTTTCATGGGTGCAATTTGACGAACCCTATATTGTCTCCGATTTAACCGATATGGAGAAGAAAAGTTTATTTGAAATTTACAATGGGTTTAACAAAAAATTTCCAAAGATAAGCATAATGTTAACATCATATTTCGGTACAATAGAACAAAATATTGATATTATTAAGCGGCTAAATGTCCGAGCTTTGCACGTCGATTTATCCGAAAATCGCAGTCAATTGGATAACTTATTATCGGATTTTCCCAAAGGTATGATTCTTAGTATGGGAATAGTAAACGGTAGGAATGTATGGAAAAATAATTTTTTGGAATCTTTGAATTTAATAAATACGGCGGTGGCACGATTGGGTAAGGAAAGTGTTTGGCTTGCTCCGTCTTGTTCTTTGATACATTGTCCGGTAGATATTGATTCGGAGGAAAGCGATAATAAGTATCTGCCTTCGGAAATAAAAGAGTGGTTGTCTTTTGCGAAACAAAAATTAGAAGAAGTTAATGTTTTAAGGCAATTGATTGAAAAATCGAAGAAAACAAAATTATTGAAAGAAAATATTTCCGTTTTTGAAAAAAGAAAAAATTCAAAAATAGTAAAGGATAAAAAAGTGAGAGATTCTTTGAGTATTATCAAAGAAAGTGATTATTATAGAAAGAGTCCGTATAACATCAGAAAAGAAAAGCAGAAAAGGTTGAATTTACCGATATTGCCAACAACGACAATAGGCTCTTTTCCTCAAACCTCATATGTTCGTTCTTTGCGTCGAAAATGGAAAAAGGGAATATTGAATCTTACGGTTTATGAAGAGAAAATCAAGGAACTTATTGCAGATACTTTATTGTGGCAGAATGAGTGCGGATTGGATGTTTTGGTACACGGTGAATTCGAGCGTAATGATATGGTTGAATATTTTGCTACGTTTTTAAACGGGTATACATTTACGCAAAACGGATGGGTACAAAGTTACGGGACTCGTTTTGTAAAACCTCCTATTATTTACGGTGATTTATCCAGAAAAGTGCCTATTACCGTTAAATGGAGCAAGTATGCGAATGATATAAGTTCAAAAGAAGTAAAAGGAATGCTTACCGGACCTGTTACCATGTTGCAGTGGTCTTTTGTAAGAGATGATCAGGCGGAAGAAGAGACATTGTTACAATTGGCTCTTGCCGTAAGAGATGAAGTTAGAGATCTTGAGAAAGCGGGAATAAATATAATTCAAATTGATGAACCTGCTTTTAGAGAAGGAATGCCGTTGAATCCGTCAAAAAAAAACGAGTATTTCAAAAAAGCGATAAAAGCTTTTCGTTTAACATCGTCTGTTGTGAAAGACGAGACACAAATTCATACCCATATGTGTTATTCCGAATTCAATGAAATTATCGAATGGATAAGTGCTATGGATGCGGACGTTATCACAATTGAAGCATCAAGATCTCAAATGGAGCTATTGGAGGCTTTTAAGGATTTTGAATATCCGAATGATATAGGACCCGGTGTTTATGATATACATTCACCGAGAATACCGTCTGTGGAAGAGATTGTTTCGTTATTACTTAAGGCCTTAAAATATATATCCCCCGACCGCCTTTGGGTGAATCCGGACTGCGGATTAAAAACAAGAAATTGGAATGAAGTGTATAAATCTTTGCAAAATATGGTTTCGGCAGCAAAAATTCTTAGGGGAAAATTGAATGAGTAATTGCTTTTTATAAAATATATGCAGTGAGGTGATAATTATGAAAACTAAAGATATTCAGAATTTAATGAAGGTTATGAAAGAAAACGGTGTTTCTCGTCTTGATTGGAGAAGAGGTTGTAACCGTTTGGTTCTTGAACAGGAAATTATTAAAGATAAAAAACTTATTTATACAGAAAACGAAGTCCGATCAATGCTTAAAAAGGGAAGGTCTAATGATGTAAGAGATATAAAAACGGTTGATGCAAAGGATAATACGATAACCGATAATTCTAAAAATGAAGATTTAAAAAATATTCACTTGATAAAATCGCCTTTAATAGGAACTTTATATGAAGCTCCGGATCCCGATTCCGCTCCTTTTGTAAAAGTCAATGATGTTGTCAAAGCCGGAGATACCCTTTGTATAGTAGAGGCAATGAAGAGTATGAATGAGATTAAGACGGATATCGGAGGAACGATTGTTGAAATATTCGGAGAAAACGGAAAACTTGTTGAATACAATGCAACTCTTTTCAAGATAAAAGTTTAGGAAGATCGGATACGAAATGTTTAAAAAAATTTTAATTGCCAATCGGGGTGAGATTGCCGTTAGAATTATAAGAGCGGCAAAGGAAATGAATATAAAAACCGTTGTAGTTTATTCGGAGGCGGATCGAAATACGCCCGCAGTTAGAATGGCGGATCAAAGTATTTTTATAGGAGGATCTCCTTTAAACGAGAGTTATCTTAATTATCAACATGTCCTATCGGCAGCTTTGGCATCCGGAGCAGAGGCTGTTCATCCCGGATACGGATTATTTGCTGAGAATGCCGAATTTGCGGAAGCTTGTATTGCTTTGGGTTTGAATTTTATAGGTCCTTCTCCCGATGTAATACGAAAAATGGGAGATAAAACCGTAGCAAGAGAGCTAATGAAAAAAGGAGGAGTACCTGTGGTGCCGGGTACGGATAGAGCCGTAAAAGAGGAAGAGTTGAAAAAGATCGGCAGAGATATCGGTTTCCCTATAATGATGAAAGCCGCGGTAGGCGGCGGAGGAAAAGGAATGAGGATTATTAGCAAGGAAGACGAGTTACTCCGAGCTTATCATTTGGCGGTTGAAGAGGCGAGAAATGGCTTTGGGGATCAAAGAATATTTTTAGAAAGGTATATGCCCGATGTTAAACATATTGAAGTTCAGATAGTATCGGATAAATATAAAAACCATGTTCATCTTTACGAGAGAGATTGTTCGCTCCAACGAAGACATCAAAAGGTTATAGAGGAGGCACCTGCGGTGATTCTTGAGGAAAAAGAGCGTCTGTTTTTGACGAATCAGGCTTTAAAAGTAGCGGAGTTGGCAGAATATGATTCCGTCGGTACTATTGAATTTCTATATGATCCCGATAAAAAAGAATTTTATTTTATCGAGATGAATACGCGAATACAGGTGGAACATCCTGTTAGCGAGATAATCACCGGTATTGATTTGGTCAAAGAGCAAATTTCCATTGCTGCTGGTAATAAACTAACTTTTAAACAGAAAGATGTAAAAAGAAGCGGTCATGCCGTTGAATGCCGAATTAATGCCGAAGATCCCGAAAAAGATTTTCGTCCTTCACCGGGTAGAATTAATGAGTATTGGGAACCGGGAGGTCCGGGAGTAAGGGTTGATTCCGGAATTCTCAGCGGACTTGAAGTGTCTCCCTTTTACGATTCTTTATTATTGAAAATTATTACAACCGGAAAGAATCGAGAAGAAACTTTGAGGAAAATGAAGATTGCTCTAAACGAATGTGTTGTTAAAGGAATTAGTAGCAATATAGGCTTTTTGTTAAAATTACTGAATAATCGGGATGTGTTATCCGGAAGTTATAATACTCAGACTATTGCACGTATTATTAATGGAGGGAAAATTTAAAAATGGGGTTTAAATTTCTTTATAAATGCAAGAAATGTAATGCACAGCATTTTTCAATGTTTTTAAAAAAAGCAAACTATGTTTGTAATAAATGCGGAGGATATTTTAGGCTTTCACCTTCGTTAAGAGTGCAAATATTGGCGGATAAAAATTCTTTTAAAGAAACGGATGAACATTTTTCCGGTATAAATATTCTGAATTTCCCAAAATATTCCGATAAGATAATAAAGGCGGAAAATTCAAGTTCCGACAAAGAAGCTGTTACGACGGGATTTGCAAAAATAAAAGGATTTAATGTTGCAATTGCCGTAATGAATTCCGAATTTATGATGGGATCAATGGGGGTTGTTGTCGGAGAGAAAATCACTCGTTTAATAGAATATGCCGTTGAACGTAAACTTGCGGTAATAATGATAACGGCTTCGGGTGGTGCACGAATGCAGGAAGGTACATTATCCCTGATGCAGATGGCAAAAACGGCTTCTGCAATTCGCAAGTTAAATGAAAAGGGATTACCGTTTTTCACATTGTTAACCGATCCGACTACCGGAGGTGTTTCCGCATCATTTGCAATGTTGGGAAATGTCATTATTGCCGAACCCGAGGCTTTAATAGGATTTGCAGGTCCTCGTGTAATCGAACAAACTATAAGGCAAGAATTACCCGAAGGATTTCAACGATCCGAATTTCTTATGGATCACGGACAGATTGACGATATCGTTCCGAGAGAAGAGCAACGTTTGTATTTTGCAAGATTGCTTAAAATTCATTACAAAAGATTTTATATGGGGGGTAAATGATGGAAAATATCGATGTAAATCGTGAACTTGTAGAAATAAAAAAAGAGTTCTATCGACTGAAGCAAATAATGAATAATGATGGGCAACATGTTGTAGAAAAAGAAATATCCGCATTGGAAAAAAGAGTAAAGAATATTGAAAATGACGATTGTTTCGAAGCATTGGCACTTGTCAAACTCAGTCGTAATCAAAAAAGACCGACAACGAAATTATTATGTGATTTACTATTAGATGATTTTATTGAGCTGCATGGGGATCGCCTTTTTGCGGATGATCCTTCTATTGTAGGAGGAATAGGATTTCTTGACGACAAACCTGTTACGGTTATCGGACATCAGAAAGGACGCAATGTGCATGAAAATGTATATCGTAATTTCGGTATGGCTCATCCCGAAGGATATAGGAAAGCATTGCGTTTAATGAAGGAAGCGGAAATTTTCGGTCGTCCGGTTATTACATTTATAGATACTCCCGGAGCATATCCGGGGATTGAAGCTGAAAAAAGAGGACAATCAAGAGCTATTGCACAAAATCTTTACGAATTATCCGGGTTGAAAACACCTTCTGTTTCCATTGTTATCGGTGAGGGTGGTTCGGGCGGTGCTTTGGCTTTGGGAATAACAGATCGTATATTTATGTTTTCCAATGCTATATATTCCGTTATCTCTCCCGAAGGTTGTGCATCTATTCTATGGAAGGATGCGGGGCAAGCTGCAAAAGCTGCAAAGCATTTGAATCTGAGTGCAAAGGATCAACTGAGATTCAAAATCATTGACGAAATTATTGAGGAACCGGATTTTGAACATTTGGAGGATTATTCCGAATTTGCACAATCTTTGAAAGAAATGCTGAATCGGGAACTTGATGATTTATCCGAAAAATCATTAGAGGTATTATTATCGGAAAGGTATGATAAATTCAGAAATATAGGTTTGGAGTTTTATCCCGACTTTCAACGGCAAGGCTATGACATGAAATAGGGGAGGTCTTTAATGAATGAAACGTTGATAAAAATAATTAAAGGTATGTTGGCACCGGGTGTTATGATTTCGGCTTGCGGACTTTTATTGTTGGGAATGAATAATAAGTATTCATTGGTAGTTAATAGGATTAGGATATTGAATAATGAATTTAGAGATTGGGAAGCTGACGGCAAGGAAAGGAGAGATTCAATATTACTACAACTTTCTTTGTTAATAGATCGAATGAGATTAATACGAAATACCGTATGGTTATATACGATTGGGATTGCAATGTTCATTTTTTCGATTTTTTCTTTGGGCTTGTATATGTTTTACAGAGAATCATTTGTGTTTTCAATTACCGCATTTACTTTTTTTATTGTTGCGATATTATCCGTACTGTTCGGAATATTTTATGCCGCCAAAGAAGTTTTATTAGGGTATAGAATATTAAGAATTGAAACAAAGAATATTGTTTATATTGATGATTAAAGGTTGTAATATATTATTTTTCAGTCAATGTACTCCCGGTTATTTTAGGAGTTGTATTATGAATGGGTTTATAGATTGACATAAGAAGGGTTTTAAAATAAAATTCAATTTCAATAAATTAATGAAAATTTTTATCAGGAGTTAAAAAATGGAAAAAAGAGATGTGATAATAATAGGCTCGGGTCCTGCAGGATTGACCGCAGCCATATATACTGCAAGAGCAAATTTAAAGCCTCTCGTTATTGAGGGATATGCTGCGGGCGGTCAGTTGATGATAACAACCGAGGTGGAAAACTTTCCAGGTTTTAAAGAGGGGATAACCGGACCTGATCTGATAGCGGAACTCAGAGCTCAGGCGGAAAGGTTCGGAACCGAGTTTGTTACTGCCGATGTAACCAATGTCGAACTTGACGGAGAGATAAAAAAAGTTTGGGAAGATGATACCCTATATGAAGCGAGTGCAGTTATCATTGCAACCGGTGCAACGGCGAATCTTCTCGGATTGGAGAGTGAATCAAAACTAATGGGAAGAGGTGTCAGTGCGTGTGCAACATGTGACGGATTCTTTTTTAAGGATAAAAAAATCTGTGTGATCGGGGGCGGTGACAGTGCTATGGAAGAGGGGACGTTTTTGACTAAGTTTGCCTCCAAGGTTTATATTATTCATAGAAGAGATGAGTTCAGAGCATCAAAGATTATGGTAGAAAGAGCGGAGGAAAATCCCAAGATAGAATTCATCATGGATTCCGTCCCGGTAGAGATTCTCGGTGAAGAGAGGGTCGAAGGCATTAAACTTGAAAATAAAAAGACCGGCAAAGTATCAGATCTTAAACTTGACGGAGTTTTTATAGCTATCGGTCATACTCCCAGTACATCACTTTTTAAAGGAAAACTGGATCTCGACAAAAAAGGATATATTGTTACCTCTTCGGATAAGACAAAGATATCATATACAAGTGTTGATGGTGTATTTGCATGCGGTGATGTCCAGGATTCCTCATACAGACAGGCGATAACAGCTGCGGGAAGCGGATGTCAAGCTGCACTTGATTGTGAAAAATATCTGGAAAGTAAAGAGTAGATCTATAAACAATTAAAAATATATTACAATAATGAATCGTAAATTGAAGGGTGCGGTATTGATTTTTTTTTTAATACTTAGCCCCCTATATTCAAAATTTCATCCTGAAATCAAATGGAAGGAAATTCGCCACGGAAATTTTATAGTTATCTTTCCCGATAAATATGAGGAGAGTGCTCTGTTTGTCAGTAAAAAAGCAGAAGATATCTATGACAAATTAAAAACTTTCTGGGGGTGGAAGATCAGGGGGAAGATAAGAATAGTTCTTTCGGATGTTTTTGATTCTTATAAAATAAATTCAACTTTTTTCCCCTACAACCAGATAGAGATATCTATATTTCCTCCTGAACCCGAATCGGTTATCGGGAATTGGCATAACTGGCTTGAAGATGCGGTCCAATTTGAATTGAATTCTCTTTTTATTTTAAATTCGGGTTCGGGTGCCATATATGGATTGAGAAAATATCTCGGATTTAATACTATTTTTTTCCCTGCCGGATATATTCCCGGATGGATTTTCAACGGACTCCAGGCAAGAGATGTTCTTTCTTCAGGTTTAAACCGGATGATTGATAAAAATTATATTGATCTCTGGATAAGAACTTTTATAAAAAAAGAGGGGAGATTTCCCAGATTAAATTCTTTGAAGGGAAAATTTTTAAAATGGCCGGGAGAGCTTTCGAACTATTTTTTCGGAGTATATTTTGTCAGCTATTTGAAAAGATTTTTCGGAATAGAATCTTTGAAGGAATTTATCGGAAATTTTTCCAATCATCCTTTTCCCTTTATCCTAAGAGGAAGTTTGTTTCCTGTTCCACTTAGTCTGAAAAAGAGATTTAAAATGACATTTAATGAAGAGATCGGGAGAGTTATTTCGGGGATTGAAAACGATGTCGAAAAGAGTCAACTGCGAAAAAATAAAAATATAAAATTACTGACGAATACCGGATATGTTAAAAGATTTCCAACAATTCTTCCCGGAGGAAAGATTGTCTATTTTAAAAAGAATCTCATGTCGGCAGCATCTTTGATTCTTCTTGATCCGCAAACGGGTAAAGAACGGATTTTGCTTACAAATGTGGATGTTACCGGAATAAGTTATAGTAAAAGTGAAAA
>Ga0256845_1001168_pt1 | contig 21763 bp, 26 predicted proteins | sample RiftiametaG_FD_189101 | JGI IMG/M metagenome (GOLD analysis project Ga0256845, IMG submission 189101) | Tube worm associated microbial communities from hydrothermal vent at the East Pacific Rise, Pacific Ocean - Riftia | ecosystem: Host-associated > Annelida > Integument > Unclassified ... | reverse complement strand
CCTCAAAATGTAAATTATGCTGTAAAGATGGATTATGCTTTACCATTGATCAATAGTTTACATATGAAACTGTTAAAACAAAGATATAATAAAAAATTAGATTTTACTGATATTATTACAACATATGAAGAATCTGTTGCTTTAGTTATAGCTAGGTAAAACAAGCAGAATTACCTTGCATCGAAATTACATTTTTTAGAAACAGAGTCTAAAATCGACACCATCGAATGAATATTTTTCTTTTGAGCAAACATAAAATGAATTCTGATTTAAAGTTCTTTGTTACCATATTTTTAGTATTACTTTCTGTCGCTGATGGTTTTTTTGAAGCTTCTTCATCCTCTAATTATTGGTTTAACGTATTTTTACTTACGACTATTGCTAACTTATTACATTTCGCCTTCATCGTTTTGGCCTTAAACCTTGGGTTAAAAATTTATGAATATACTTGGAGTAAAACGAAAAAGGAAAAACTCTCAAATATTTTGGGTCTTTTCTCTGGAATTTTAGTTTTAATGATATTTTACTCGGGAATTGAATATATCCCCTACGTTGGAGACTATGCTTATACAATCAATAATGGCGAACAGGAATAAATAATTTCCAAACTCATTAAAATAATTCAATAATTTTCCATCAAATTATCTTACTAATCCGCTCTTAAACCGAAAAATACTTGAGGTTTAAATATCTTAATTGCTCAACCCAAAATTTATCTTCATAACTAGTGATTTCTAACTGCTTTTGATTAAAGGTATTCCACCTCATCCATTTAGGTTTTGGATAAGAAAGACTTTGTTCTAATAGGCTCAAGGTTGCAAATTTCTCATTTCCCCATACGCCATGCCGAAGTTTCCTTATTCGCCTAGCAAGCCTTTTAATCGAACATTCACTTTGACTAAGGTAATGAAGTTTCAAGCACTTCCGACAACCATATGTGTTGCTTGCTGAATAAAGATGCTGACGTTGATGAAAGCAGTATGGGCATATTAAATACAGCTTATTACTAACGCTTCGATTATCCTTATTTAATGGTATTTGTATGATTTTGTCGCTAATGCAAAAAATTAATATTCGTTTCCACGCCTCTGTTTCAATTAGGCAAAATGAACTATGCTCTACACTTAGCCTTTGATGATTTAATTTATAAAAACCAATAGGCGAATCGTATACCATTTTAAATGAGTTTGCTGGTATTCTATAATATTCCCCAATATATCTTCTAGTTTTATTTGATCCTTCTAGCATTATTTATTCCTATTTTATTGCGGAGCCTAAAACGAAATACAGGTCTTAACCTAAATGGATGAACCACATAGTTTAATAAAACTATTTACGTAGGGTATGGTTTATATAAGACTCTCCAATATGAAACTTTAATAGCAGTTATTTTGGTTATTAGACCTCCTATTTGGAGTAGCTAGTCGAGTTTTAATCTTAACCTACTCCATATAGAAGAACTAAATCGTTAAAGCTACTCCATATAGGTGGAGTTAATTTGTTATTTTTGCTTTAATGTTGGCTTGTGCTTCCATACCGACTTTAATTTACACCAGTAGTTTAGAGGAGCTGGATGAGGCTTTATATTTTCATCGAATGTACAGTTTTTAGGCTCATTTATGCCGTTCCACGTAATCGCCACTAAGGTAGGCATACCTCTTATTTTAAAGCCTCGCCTAGTTACAACGATAAAACCCTTATGTTCTAATTTAGAATACGCTCTATACAACGAGCTTTTTGCCCACCCTTGCTTTTTCAAAAGAGAGTAGCAAGGAGACATCATGCCATTATTTCTCCCGTTATATTGAAGCATCAAATCAATTAATAGTTTAACTTCAGCTGATCCAAGGTTTGCATAATAATGTGTATTTTGCACAGAATGAGGAATTCCTGAAAACCGTCCTACACTGCGTTTTTTATGAAAACCTACATTAGCACTCCCTAATTATTTTAGTTTTATTTGTTATTATTTCAGGTGCATATCGCTCGGTTACTTCTCCATCTTGTTGGTTTACTTTATCAATCGCTTGTTCCGAATTTTCAGCATTCACGGAAACGATTATGACTTGTGATTGTATAACCTCTACAAGGTATATATTTTTCATCGGTAAAGCCCTAAATTAGCTATCTGTCTTCTAGTACATGGTCTGTATACTCTTTGTTCGCCTATATTTGGTAGTTTAGAAAATAAACTATTACATATCATCACTGCTCTCCAAATCGATTCTCGGAATGTCTATTGGCAATTAGCTCTTTTACTAACTCTTTAATTTGCTCGGGAGTTTTTTCTTCAATCATGAATTGAATCACAGCATCAACTTCGCTCGAAACAAAGCCAACAGCTCTAGCTCCAAGACTAATTTGCCGGGGAAAGAGTCCATTTTTGATTCGATTAAAAAGGGTTGTCTGAGAGTAACCTGTAAGCTCTAAAACTTTAGGTTTCCTTAGAATTTGGGGATGACGATAAATATTACTTCTACTGATGGTATTTTTCATGGTTTGACTCTCCGTAGGTTGCTTTGGAGTATTAAAAACCATTACTTTAATATAGTCATGTGAAACTGGTATGTATCACTTTCACCTTGACATATATGCTTCAATAATTTCAGGCCAGCGCTTTTTTCCTTTTTTCCAGATGCTTTTAATACTTTCTATGTCACGCCCATACTTTTCTGAAAGTTCATATTCAGCATCTATTTGGAAAAGGCCTTTATCTTTACGATAATCCAAAATTTCATGTAAAATCTGAAAATCACGATCATCATTATTTTTAATTTTTGCAGGAGTGTGAGAGGCTTTTCGCAAAGCAGAAATAGTTGGGGATTTATTGCTCAAGATTTGCCTTACCGCAAAAATCTCTTTCGCTAACTCTGAAGCAACAACTGTAGGGCAAATATTAAAATGAAGAAGAATCACTGCTACATTTGACATATATTCACAATCTAAAAGAGAGGCCAGTTTTACTTTATCAAAATTATTTCGATCGCTAAAATCAGTATATATGCTCACCGCAAACGATCTAAATATCTTTATCCCTAACATAAAGCCAAAAGACTCTATTTCACTTTCAAGAATATCCTCAAGAATAGTAAACCTACTCTTATTCCCTGACCGCAATACTGGTTCAACATTCATTGATAACCCTTAAACAGATAATTTCTTCTTCATTTATCCGGTTACCTCTTTTAGAATTAGCTATATAATCCGACCACCACCACATTAGCTTTTTTCGTCGCTCCAAATAATCAGCCCGATTATATGCCCGCCTAACACCGTCTTTTTCAGCATGTGCCAATGCAGATTCAATAACATCAGGATCAAAACCTTGCTCATTTAAAAGTGTACTAGCTATTGAACGCATACCGTGAGCTGTTAGAATTCCACCATACCCCATTCGTTTTAACGCCATATTTGCTGTCGAAGAATTTGTCGATTGTCGAGGTTTTCTGTCTGCTGGGAATACATGTTCTCTAATACCGCTATGAAGTTTCATATTGTCTAATATGTCAATTGCTTGTTTCGACAGTGGAACAGTGTGTGACCGTTTTTTCTTCATTCTTTCAGCCGGAATAGTCCAAAGCTTGTTACTCAAATCAATTTCTTCCCATCTCGTACCAGACGCTTCACTAGGCCTTACCATCGTGTGTAATTGCCATAAAATAAGGCACCTCGTTGTTACCCTTATGCTAGCTTCACTTATTGCCTTCATTAATTCTGGCATTTTTTCAGGCCTTATAGTTGGCATATGTTTCGTATCTGGTTGTCCGAAAGCCTTACTAATACCTGCTAGTGGATTAGATGATATTAAGCCTGAGTTAGTGGAGTAGACCATTATCTCATTCAACCTTTGACATACTCGTTTAACGGTTTCCAAATAACCTTTCTTTGCTAAAGGTTGAATGTAAGCGATTGCATCTTTTGCTGTAATTTTATGAATTGGCACATTACCGAGATCAGGGAGTATATGAAGTTCTAAAGAACGCCAAATATCTTTAGCATGATTAGTTGAAACACTGGTTTTTTTAACTGCAAGCCATCGAATAGCTATGTGTTCAAGAGTATTTTGGTGAGCTTCGACTAATCGACGAGTCTTTTCATTTCGATGTTCTTTAGGATCAATCTTTTTCGCTAGTAACTCCCTATATTTAAGGCTTTCTTTTCGAGCATCAGCAAGAGAAACGTCAGGAAATAATCCTAGACTTAAATTAGCGCGCTTCTTTGTATATAGCCGTGAATAATTAAATAACCAAAGCTTGGAACCGTTAGGTTTTATTCTAAGTGCTAAACCTCCACCATCAGCTAGGTTATATTCCTTGTCTTTCGCTCTAGCTTGTTTAACTTCGGTGTTAGTTAAAGGTCGAGTAGTACGCGCCATTGTAACATCGCTCCATCAAAAAAGACGTGGTGTTACTATGAGTGTTACATTAAATGCGGGATGTTACAATACTTTATTGATCGTTATGGATACAAAAAAGCCTGTAAAACCGTCTTAATAATGGTTTTACAGGCTCTCTTAGGTTCTTGCAGAACCTTAGTTTGGCGGAGAGATAGGGATTCGAACCCTAGATAGGCTACAAACCTATGCCGGTTTTCAAGACCGGTGCATTCGACCACTCTGCCATCTCTCCAGAGCGCGAATATTACCCGAATATTATTAGATAGCAAAGGGAAAATTACATATTTATTAAATTAATTTTCACAACCTAACAATCAATAGAAATTGTTACATTTTACTTAAAATACTTGACCAAAAGGCTTGGGATCTTTAAATTTAGTACATACTATATTAGTTAATGGTAAACTTAGTTCATTCTAAGGAATCACTTAGCAAATCTCATTTATTAATAAGGAGCGACCCTATGAGAGAAAATGCCCCCGTTATTGAACGCACACGTGGTCAATCACTTGAAATTAACAAAGTATTAAAAAATACCTACTTGCTACTATCTGCCACTTTAGTCTGGAGTGCGGCAATGGCATACACAGCAATTGCTATGAATGTTGGCTACATCAGCCCGTTCATTTATCTAGCCGTTGTATTTGGTATAGGATTTGTTTTACGTAAAACAGCTAACAGTAGTATGGGCATTGTTGTCACTTTCGCATTTACCGGTTTCTTAGGGTTTTATGCGGGTCCAATCGTTGCTTATTACTCGTCATCATTTGGTTCTGGAATTGTTGTACAAGCGTTAGCAGGTACTGGCTTAATATTTTTTGGACTATCTGGCTATGTTTTATCCTCTAAAAAAGATTTTTCATTTATGAGAGGCATGCTATTCACCGGAGCTACTGTTATTTTTGTAGGTTACTTAACTTATTTTGTAGCTAATTATTTCTTCGGATTCTATATATCAGGCTTATCACTTGCATTCTCCGCACTGATTGTCATGTTAATATCAGGTTTTATTCTTTATGACACAAGCAGCATTATCCGAGGTGAACAGACAAACTATATTCTTGCTACTGTTAATATGTATATGAATATTTACTTGCTTTTCATGCACTTATTAAATTTAATCTCTGCCTTTTCTGGTGATGATTAACTCTTGTTAATAGTTTATTCCACTAAAAAGCCCGTCATTTGACGGGCTTTTTAGTGTTTCTTTTAAGAGCTTTTATGTATTGAATATACTCGCTAAAGACAATCCTTGACGTTCTAACATAAATCTTAACCGTCGTAATGCCTCGACTTGTATCTGCCGAACTCTCTCTCTAGTCAATCCAATTTCATGCCCAACATCTTCTAGAGTAGCCGCTTCATAACTTAGTAGACCGAAACGTCTCGCTAATACTTCCTTTTGCTTTTCACCTAGTTGATCAAGCCAATATTCAATACTTTGTTTTAAATCATCTTCTTGTAGCTTATTTGAAGGCCCACATTCTCGATCATCGGCAATCGTGTCTAAAAGTGGCTTTTCACTGTCTTTTCCAACGGGACAATCGACTGATGTAACTCGCTCATTAAGACCTAACATTCTTGCTACGGTTTCAACAGGCTTATCAAGTTTCAATGCGATGTCTTCAGCTGTTGGTTCATGATCTAGCTTTTGAGCAAGTTCTCTTGAAGCCCTTAAATAGACATTTAATTCTTTAACAACATGGATAGGTAAACGAATCGTTCTGGTTTGATTCATGATGCCGCGTTCAATGGTCTGTCTGATCCACCATGTAGCATAAGTTGAGAATCTAAATCCACGTTCTGGATCGAACTTTTCTACGGCTCTAATTAATCCCAAGTTACCTTCTTCGATTAAATCAAGAAGTGCCATACCTCGGTTCGAATATCGTCTAGCAATTTTAACGACTAATCTAAGATTACTCTCAATCATTCTTGCTCTAGATTTTTCACAACCCTTTCGTGCTTTTCTGGTAAAAAAAACTTCTTCCTCTGCTGTCAGTAACGGCGATGCACCGATTTCACCGAGATACATTTGAGTAGCATCAAAATTTTTGTCTCGAACTCGTTTAGCTGGTGCAGTGGATTCTTGCTTTGATATTTTTTTCAGATCGGATGGTTTGGGCTCATCTTGTAACGCAATAGATGTTAACTCATCATTAGTTGAAAGGTTTATTTCTTCTTTTCTTACTGTATTTACTTTTGTCATTTCGCTTCTCTCTGCCGTGAGGCTTTAGCATTTAGTTAGTAAATAACTATCAACTAAAACCAAGATAACGAAACCGCTGATATACAACGCTCAGCAATCCCTATTAAAATTAAATTATTATTCTTAAATCTTTTTTAAACTTCTATCTTTTTTAAATTTCTATTTATGTTTATCGTCCAATTTAGATATAACTTTAGGTTTTTAAAAAAATTATTTATAACTATTTTTTGTTTACTATCTTTTTGTTCAAAAATAACCGAATGATCTCTTTAATTTTAATGCCTATTATGTTTTAGGTAAATAATTCAAAGGGTTAACTGGCTTCCCCTTATAGCGTATTTCAAAATGCAGTTTAAAAGTATCTGCACCACTTTTTCCAAGATCGGCAATTCTTTGACCTGCTTTTACAACTTCATTTTCTAAGACATGTATTTTATTATTATGAGCGTAAGCACTTAAGTAACTATCATTGTGTTTTATAATGACTAGTTGTCCATACCCTTTTAATCCTGCTCCACTGTATACAACTTTACCCGGTGCAGTCGCTCTAACCGCTGTGCCTTTTTTAGCTTTGATATCTAAACCTTTATTTTGATTTTGCTTAGCAGAAAACCCTTTCACCACTTTGCCATTAACGGGCCATATCCAGTTCTTAATCTTATTATTCGTATTTCTAGAAGGTGTCGCTTTTCTGTATTGCATTGGTTTTTTTAAATTGCTGGGTATTCTATTATTAGCTTGGTGTTTTTTATTAGTAACCAGTTGAGTTGTTTTTTGCTCGCTATTTTTTTTAATCCACTTTTCTTTTTTATTAAGAAAATCGGTATTAATAGCAGCTAGAAGTGACGGAGCATTAAATATTGATCGAGTTTCCGTTTTACGTAAAACTAATTTTTGCCCAGGATAAATACGAAAAGCTTTCAAGCCATTGAGTTTTGCTATTGAGTGATAATCTAAAGAATATCGCCATGCAATAGCAAACAGGGTTTCACCAGGTAATACTTTGTGTTGATTAGTCTTGCTCAGTATATCTAGATTGGACGGGCTAATATTGAATGGTGATTGATTTTTGTGTTTTTGAGTGTAACGAATATCATCAACAGGTGCCGGAGCATGATTAGTACAAGCGGCTAAACAGCTGATAACTAGTAAAATACTTATTTTAGCCGAATGATTCATTTTATTGCTGTTTGCCTTAATTTTGCGATAAAAAGACGCTCGTTTACAAATCATTTAACTAGAAATCATCACTTAGCAGTGACTGTTAATGAGCTTTATTAAGTATTAAATCTAACTCTATGTTTTAAATCAATTTAATATTTATCCCTCTAGATGTATTTGTACAATAAGTAACCTAAGATTGCAACAATTACTACACCCCAACCAATATAATCGATGATTTTATGGAGTTTTTGCTCCATTTTCTCTCCGCCTAGTCGAATTAAATAAGCTACAAGGTAAAACCTCCCCGCTCTTCCAATCAATGAAGCAATCATAAAGGGGATCAGTGGCATCGAAAGTGCACCCGCACTAATAGTTAAAAATTTATAAGGGATTGGAGCAAAACCTGCGACAAAAACTATCCAAACACCATAATCGACAAACCACAGAGTAGCCATTTCATAACGCTGTGTTAGCCCCCAATCAGCCAGTAAAGGTTCAATAAAACTATCAAATGCATAATATCCTAGTAAATAACCAAACAATCCACCTAAAACGCTAGTGACAGTTGCTATAAATGCATAATGCCATGCTCGATCTATTCTGGCTAAACACATCGGTGCTAACATAACATCAACGGGGATTGGGAATATTACCGACTCAAAAAAGCTAATAATGCCTAAATAATAATCAGCGTGTTTATGTTTTGCCCAAATTAAGCAAACTTCATAAATTTTTGTAAATATTTTCATTTCACTGTACCTTCTAGTAAGGGTACAAAATTAACTTTTTCAATCATTATTTGTTTCATTCCATCTTCATTTTTTTGTAGCAGAATTAATTCTTGATGACCCCCATCAACCGTTAAAGGAATTAACATTCTACCTCCTACAGCCAATTGCTCAACTAATTTTTCTGGAATATTAGATGGTGACGCTGTCACAATAATCGCATCAAAAGGTGCATACTCCTGCCATCCTAAAAATCCATCACCATGTTTAAAAGTAATATTTTTTAACTCTAAAGTATTAAATCGTTCAATCGCTTTATCTTGTAATTGTTTTAATCTTTCAATCGTATAAACCTGAAATGACACCTGAGACAAAATACTTGTTTGATAACCACAGCCTGTTCCAATTTCTAAAACCACTCCCATAATTCCACTTTCAATTAACAACTCAGTCATGCGAGCAACTATATAGGGTTGAGAAATAGTTTGACCTAAACCGATAGGTAAAGCGGTATCTTCATATGCTCGATGAGCCATCGCTTCATCTAAAAACAAATGACGCGGTGTCGACTCAATTGTTTCTAATACGGACTCCTCTGTTATACCCTTTTCTCTAAGGCGTTCAACGAGCCGACTTCGAGTTCGTTGAGAAGTCATTCCAATCCCTGTAAATTTATTATTCTTCTTCATTAATTCATTCTTTTTTATTTTAGTTATCGTTTTACTGTATCTAATGATTATTTTTCTAGTATCCACTCATTGAGAGGGTTTAAGCTTTCAAAATGAGTTAAATCAACCGTTAAGGGTGTAATAGAAACATAGCCTTCCTTAATCGCTTTAAAATCTGTCATTTCGCCAGTATCTTCAGGTTCACTCGGGGGGCCAAACCAATAAATTTTACTTCCTCTCGGATCTTTACTTGCAATCACCGTATCCTTTCTATGACGACTTCCTAATCGAGTAATACGATGACCCTTAACCTCATCAAAAGGTAAATCAGGGATATTAACATTTAGTATAATATTTTTTGGTAATTGGTGTTTAGCTATTCTATTTTTAAGGTTTAACATCACTTTGGCAGCCGTTTTATAGTGCTTACATTCATGGCTAGCGAGGGAAATTGCTACCGATGTGTAACCTAACGAACGCCCTTCCATAGCAGCGGCGACTGTCCCAGAATACAAAACATCGTCACCCAAGTTTGCTCCTCGATTAATACCAGCAATAACCATTTCAGGTGGTTTTTGCATAATTCTATGCGTCCCTAAATGAACACAATCACAAGGCGTACCGTTGACTGAATATTGGTTTGGACTACGCTGACTAACTCTCAATGGAATATCCAACGTTAAAGCCGCACTAGTGGCACTTCTATTTCTATCGGGCGCTACCATTGTGATGTCATTTTCCTTTACTAACTCATCAAACAGGGTTTGGATCCCTGGTGCTTCAATTCCATCATCGTTACTTATTAATATTTTCATTTTTATTTTCTTTAAATTATTATTAATTAATCTAATTTGTTGAAGATAAGTTTAAGCTCAAATCTTCAAAATCAACCAATTCTCTTAATAGTGATGTTGCATAACTTCCCGAGGGTAAGCTAAATGACAATATAGCAATATCCCCTTTTTGTTCACAGTTAAAATCATTTGGTATTGTACGAAAAGCTCTTCTACCGGAATCAATATTAAGTTTAGATAACCCCTCTAGCCAGCTGTTTAAACTTAGAAGTATTTTCTCTTCTAATATTTTTGACTTTGATGAGGATTCTGATACTTGTTTACCAGGAAGCCAGCCACAAATATGTATATCAGCAGATTCAAGCCTTTTTTCAATCGAAAGATGCTTATCTTTAGATTGACCTTTAATATTTGAAGAGGAATCATTATTAGAAAAATAGGAGCGGCTATTATTTAGCATAAAACAATCGCCCTCAACTTCGCTATTCCATGTATTTTTTTTTACTCGATAGGCTAACTGTAAATTGAACAAAAAAGAACGTGCACTTGATAAAACTAAGCCTTTTTTATCTCGATTTTTTATTTTCTTTCCATTTGTTAACATTTCATTGGCTAGAGTTAAATTATTATAGTTTCTACCAAAACGTTGATAACCAAAATAATTGGGAAAACCAGTACTACCTATTTTTTTCACATCAGCAATCGAAATTCTTTCAGTGAGCGCGCGTAAAACTATTTTAAAATTATTTTTTAAAATACTACCAACACGAAGTTTTTTGTTGTGTCTTATGTGCTTAACAACGCGATAACCTTCACCATCCAAACTATCAATAAAATCTTCTGTATCAATTAACTCTGATTTTCCAGGGAGATGTAAACTAAACCACTGATGCGAGATGCTATGACGATCTTTTTTCCCTGCGTAACCGATATCCTTTCTAGTTAATCTAGCTTTTTTTATTAACTGTCGAATAACCCATTCTGTATTACTACCTTCTTTTTCTACTTGTAAAAATAAGTGTTCACCAAAACCACTGGGTTCAAAAGATAAAACTTCTACAACAAGGAAGTCAGAATTTTGCTGTCGCAAAACGCCTTTACAGCTAGGTACTTGAGGGTTGTATGAAAATGGAAGTTCTTTGGCTAAGGATTGTATTTCATCAAGTGCTATCTCAATAGATTCGCAAACTTCTGAATTTAACATTCAATTAAACACACACAATGAACGGCAATTCCTTCTTCACGTCCAATGTAACCCAGTTGTTCCGTGGTGGTAGCTTTAACATTACATTGACTATTCTCAATTAATAAAACTTGGCAAATGTTTTCAATAATAGTTTCAATGTGTTTTGACATTTTTGGCGTTTGTGCAATGACGGTTAAATCTAGATTATTAATTTTAATTTTTCTAGACTGCAATAAAAAAAACACTTGTTTTAGAAGCTCTAAACTATTTACATTTGCAAACTGTTTATCTGTATCAGGAAAATGAAAACCAATATCTCGTAAAGCCGCAGCACCAAGTAATGCATCACAAACGGCATGAACTAATACATCACCATCGGAGTGAGCAATTAACCCTCTATGATCTTTAAAAACAACTCCGCCAAGTATTAAAGGTTTCTCGCCCCCGAATGCATGAACATCGTAACCATGACCTATTCTAATCAAATGAAAAACCTCAAATATTATCTATAACAGCACACTATCTAATGACTACTTTAATTATTTTCTTACTTGCTTTTAGCTCTTGATAATATCTCGCTAGCTAACTCTAAATCCTCAGGATAAGTGATTTTAATATTCGAACCATTAGAGAGTATTGCATTGGCAGTAAAATCACAATTGACCAATGCAGCTATTTCATCGGTAACTAGCACATCGTTTTTTATAACTGTAGCTATCGCTTTATGAAGGTCTCCAAACTTTGCAATTTGTGGTGTTAAAGCTCTAACTAAATCATCACGCTCAACATTTTCAATTACTTTTCCAGAATCATCAATTCGCTTAATGGAGTCAGATACCTTTGATGCAAGGAAACAAGGTGAATTTAATTCATCATGTTTTTTTATCAATAATTGCAAATCACTTTGACTCAAACAAGGACGTACAGCATCATGAACTAAAACAGGTACGTCCTTTTTTAGTCCTTTATCAAACAGGAATTTTATCGCATTATGTACAGAGTTTACCCTTTTATTTCCTCCGTCTACAATAACTAGTTTTTTGTTATATATTTCTTCAAGAGTCGAATAGAATGTATCTTCGCTTGATACGACTAATACCACTTTATCTATTTCACTAGATTCAAGAAATAGATTTAAAGTATAGTCAAGAACACACTTACCCTTTAATCTAGGATTTTGTTTAAAAGCTGGTATAACAGAATACTGTTTAGGTTTATCGCTTGAAAATCTTTTACCTAAACCTGCTGCTGGAATTATCGCAACACAACCTGATAAATTTTCTAATTCACTATCTGGCATACTCGCACCTCCTTGAAACTCACCTTAAAGTTATTAAACAACCTTAAAACTATTAGAGACCGTTGCATGAGACTATAGCAAAGTTCTCTATTAATTTTTTGGAATAATACGATAAAATATCTCACCATCTTTTATCAAACCAAGTTTTTCTCTCGCTTTTTCTTCTAAAATCTCGGATTTATTTCTTAACATCCATATTTCTTTTTTTAGCTTTTTATTTTGTGATGTTAACTGTTGATTTTGCTTAATTTGCTCAGCTATTTCAAGTTGTAAAAGAGTAATGTTTTTTTGTTCAAAGCTGTTTTTTCTATAACCAGCCTCATAATCATTCGAAACACTCTCATTTTGCCCTTGTGTGCCATACCAAATCTGATACTGTAACCAACAGATCAACAAAATCAAAAATGCGTTTAATATTTTACTTAACACTTAATTAGCAACGTTTAAAAGAAATCTTAAAAACAGTTAAAAGCATTTTTGCCAGGGTAAATGGCTTTATCACCTAATCTTTCTTCAATTCTTAATAATTCATTATATTTTGCAACACGATCACTTCGACAAAGTGAACCTGTTTTGATTTGCCCTGCATTTGATGCAACTGCCAAATCTGCAATGGTCGTATCTTCAGTTTCCCCACTTCTATGAGAAACTACAACCGTATAACCAGCATCATGCGCCATTTCTATCGCAGCCATTGTTTCAGTTAAAGTTCCGATTTGATTAACTTTAATCAAAATAGAATTAGCCACTTTTTTTTCAATTCCTTCGGCTAAAATTTTTGTATTAGTTACAAATAAGTCATCTCCAACTAACTGAACGCGATGTCCTAATTTTTCTGTTAAGATTTTCCAACCATCCCAATCACCTTCATCCATGCCATCTTCTATAGAGATTATAGGGTATCGATTAACCCAATCTTCTAAGTAACAAGCGAACTCTTCAGAAGAAAGAGATTTACCTTCCCCTGTTAACTGATATTTACCATTTTTATAAAATTCTGAACTTGCTACATCAAGACCAATAAAAATTTCTTCACCTAACTTGTAACCTGCTTTATCGACCGCCTCTACGATCGCTTGAATCGCTTCTTCATTTGAACCTAAATTAGGCGCAAAACCACCTTCATCTCCAACTGAGGTACTCAATCCTTTGGCTTGTAAAACTGATTTTAGTGAATGAAATATTTCTGTTCCATATCTCAAAGCTTCCGCAAAACTTGGTGCACCTACGGGCAAAATCATAAATTCTTGAATATCAACATTGTTATCTGCGTGAGCGCCACCATTAATTATGTTCATCATTGGCACAGGTAATTTAGTTCCACTTCCCATTTGTTGGTGCAATGGAATCTTATTTTCTTTAGCCGCAGCTTTTACCGCGGCCAAAGAAACAGCCAAAATTGAATTTGCACCAAGGACTTCTTTATTTTCTGTGCCATCCAAATCAAGCATTATTTGATCAATAAGGGATTGCTCATTAATTGAAATACCTATTAGCTTGGGCTTAATAATTTCATTGATATTTTTAACGGCTTTTAAAACACCTTTACCCATATAGCGTGAATTATCATTATCTCTAAGCTCTAACGCTTCTCTAGATCCAGTTGAGGCGCCTGATGGTGAGCAAGCCAAACCGATAATACCATTTTCTAAAATGACCTCAGCTTCAACAGTTGGGTTACCTCTGGAATCTAAAATTTCTCTACCAATAATATTCTTAATATTGCTCATAAACTAAACCTTTATAAATACTTTTAAATAAGTCACTTCAAATAAAACTCGAATTAATCAAATTTTGAAACCAAATACTACAAATCTAAACGTTACAAATTCATCTCTGCAAATGGTCTATTTTTAACCACTTGATCAATCTCCATTAAACTAGTTAAAAGTGACTCCATATCTTTCATGGGCCAAGAATTAGGTCCATCACTTTTTGCTTCCGCTGGATTAGGATGTGTTTCCATAAATAAACCCGATATACCTGCAGCCATAGCCGCTCTTGCTAATACAGGAACATGTTCTCGTTGGCCTCCAGATGTAGTTCCTTGCCCGCCAGGCAATTGAACTGAATGTGTTGCATCAAAAACAACTGGTGCTTGAGTTTCTCTCATTACTGCTAAACTTCGCATATCGGAAACTAAATTATTATAGCCAAAAGATGCACCTCGTTCGCAAACCATAATATTTTCATTTCCCGTTGCTCGTGCTTTATTAACCACATGAGTCATATCCCACGGCGCTAAAAATTGTCCTTTCTTTATATTCACTGGAATACCAGGCTTACAAACATTCTGAATAAAGTTAGTCTGACGGCATAAAAAAGCAGGTGTTTGCATCACATTAACGACACTGGCAACTTCATCAAATGGTGTATCTTCATGTACGTCAGTTAAAACGGGCACCCCAATTTCATTTTTCACTTTTTCTAAAATCTGTAAACCTTTTTCTAATCCGGGACCTCTAAAACTTGCATGAGAAGAGCGATTGGCTTTATCAAAAGAAGACTTGTAGATAAAGTTAATGTTAAGTTTAGCTGTCACTTCTTTTAAAAAACCAGCCGTTTCCATTGCAAGTTCTTCGCTTTCGATTACACAAGGTCCTGCAATTAAGAAGAAAGGTTGATCAATACCTACTTTAAAACCACAAATTTCCATCTTTATTCCTCTTCTTTTGTCTTAAATGTTTTTGCGGCTGCAATAAACGATGTAAATAATGGATGTCCATCTCTTGGTGTTGAGGTAAATTCCGGATGGAATTGAACACCTATAAACCAAGGATGATCAACTATTTCTACTGTTTCTACTAGATTATTTAAACTGGAACGTCCTGAAATCATTAACCCTTTCTTTTCCATCTGCTCTACGTAATTTTCATTCACTTCATATCGGTGTCTATGTCGTTCATTTATTTTCTTACTCTCATATATTTCACTTAACTTAGAATCTTTATTTAAAAACGCGGGTTGTGCGCCTAATCGCATCGTACCTCCCAAATCAGAATTTTTATTGCGTTGTTCAACTTTACCATCTTTATCAACCCACTCAGTGATCAAACCGACAACAGGATATTTAGTTTCTGAGCAAAACTCACTGCTGTGCGCGCCCGTCAAACCTGTACAATTTCTTGCAAACTCAATAACAGCAACTTGCATACCTAAACAAATACCTAAATAAGGGACTTTATTGGTACGCGCATATTCTACCGCAAGAATTTTTCCTTCAACGCCTCTTTCACCAAATCCACCAGGTACTAAAATGGCATGAGCGTTATCTAAAAGTCCTACACCTTTTTGCTGGATATCTTGTGCATCTATAAAGTCAATTTTTACGGTTAAACGATTTTTTAATCCTGCATGTTTGAGTGATTCAATTAATGATTTATAAGCTTCGGTGAGATCCATATATTTACCAACCATTGCAACGTTGACATAGCCATTTGGATTCGCTTCTGCATAAAGAACTTGCTCCCACTCAGAGAGATCAACTTCCTGTTCAGGTAATTTAAATCTTTCTGTTACCAGTTTTTCTAAACCTTGTGCGTTTAATATAGCGGGTATTTTATAAATACTATCTACATCTTTTAATGAAATAACCGCTCTATCATCTACGTTTGTAAAAAGCGCTATTTTCGCTCTCTCTGAAGCAGGTATATCTCGATCTGAGCGACAAATAAGAACATCCGGTTGAATTCCTATAGAACGCAACTCTTTCACTGAGTGTTGTGTTGGTTTTGTTTTTAATTCGCCAGCAACTGCAATATAAGGCAAAAGGGTTAAATGCATAAACAAAGCATTTTCACGTCCAAGCTCGTAAGCTAATTGTCTAATCGCTTCTAAAAAGGGTAAGGATTCTATATCACCAACGGTACCGCCAATTTCTACAAGTGCAATATCAGCGCCCTTGGCTCCTTTGATCACTTTAGACTTAATTTCATCGGTAATATGGGGAATGACTTGAACCGTTGCCCCTAAATATTCACCTTTACGCTCTTTTCTGAGAACATCTGCGTAAACTCTTCCGGTAGTAAAGTTATTTGATTGTTTCATTTTGGTACGAATAAAGCGTTCGTAATGACCTAAATCGAGATCCGTTTCTGCACCATCTTCAGTAACAAACACTTCACCATGTTGGAATGGACTCATTGTTCCCGGATCGACATTGATATAGGGATCAAGTTTTAATAGCGTTGTTTTTAAACCCCTAGATTCTAAAAGTGCCGCCAATGAACCGGCAGCTATTCCCTTACCTAAAGAAGAAACTACGCCGCCCGTAACAAAAATAAACTTAGTCATGCAAAATCGCCAAAATAATGGTTAATATAATCTCAATAGATCAGACAACCTAAATAATTTAGATAATCTAGTTAAATCAGATGCTTGAAGCAGTAAGTGAGGGATATCGAGCGTGCTATTAAAGAGTCGATATTGTCTGCAAAACTTACCACTAGGACGGGAAAGCATTCTATCAAAAATACCTTAAGTAAGCACTAGAAATCGATCCGACAATAATTAAATAAAGCATATACAATAATAAACAAAATCAAGATAATAATTTTAATTACATTGCTATACACCAAACTGAGTATCTTACATGTTTTTAATATTTACCGTTATTGCATCGACACTATTTGCAGGTCTCGCAATGTCTTTAGGTGCAACAATAGCGCACTTTGTAAAAATAGAAAAAAAATGGATCGAACAAGAAGTCAGACATAGCGTTTTGGCATTAGGGGCTGGTGCACTCTTATCAGCAGTTGCTCTCGTTTTAGTTCCAGAAGGTATCGAACATCTTCAACCGCTGTCAGCTTCTTTCTTCTTTGTATTGGGAGGGTTTAGCTTCATGTTTTTAGATGTTTTCCTTAAAAAAATAAACACACCCGCCAGTCAACTTGGTGCAATGCTCTCGGATTTCATCCCTGAATCTATCGCTTTAGGTGCTGCATTTGCAACAGGAAGCAATACTGCATTTATACTCGCAGGTCTTATTGCTTTACAAAACTTACCTGAAGGATTTAGTTCATATATTGAACTAAATAAATCATCTTCGTACTATCCAAGTTGGATTATTACTGCGTTCGCTCTAATGGCTTTACTCGGACCTATTGCAGGCGTTTCAGGTTATCTTTTCTTGTCAGATCAGCCTGTTATTGTTGCTAGTATTATGCTTTACGCATCTGGCGGCATTCTATATTCTATTTTCCAAGATTTAGCGCCACAGGTTATACTAGAAAATCATTGGGCACCACCGATGGGTGCTGTGTTTGGATTTGTTCTAGGTATGCTAGGTTTAATGCTTACAATCTCATAAAATATTTATTCTTCATCAAGGTAGAGCATTCTCACATTCTTTCTTGAATGAAACGGGTTGATCGTCTGAATTCCCTAAAACTACCCTCTCCGCCAAGTCGTTTTGCCGTTCTTGTCTTCAAGGATAATGTTCATTGCAACAAATTTGTCTCTAATTTCATCAGCTTTAGTCCAATTTTTGTCTTCTCTAGCTTGATTACGCTCAATAATCAACGCTTCAATTTGTTCACTATCTTGTTCCTCATCGCCTACAGTTTGAGTTAAAAATGACTGAGGATCTTGTTGAACTATTCCAATAATTTCGCCCAAACCAACTAAAATGGATGCCAATTTAAGCGCTTCTGTCGGATCAGATTTCTTACTTCGATTGATACCTTTAGCAACATCAAATAAAACAGCAATAGCCTCAGGCGTATTAAAGTCATCATCCATAGCGGTTTCGAATCGTTTAACGTAATTTGAAGATTGTTCCATTTCTGGTAATTTCGCTAAATCCAAATCACTTAAAGCTACATAAAAACGTTCCAAACCAGAATTTGCTGATTTCAGATTATCTTCTGAATAATTTAATTGGCTACGATAATGACTAGACAATAAGAAATACCGAACGGTTTCAGCGCGAAACTTAGCAAGGACATCTTTAATGGTAAAAAAATTACCTAATGATTTTGACATCTTCTCTTTATCAACTTGCATCATACCGGTATGGATCCAAGTATTAGCAAAACAACATCCGTTGGCAGCCTCAGATTGAGCCACTTCATTTTCATGGTGAGGAAATTGAAGATCAGAGCCGCCTCCATGAATATCAAATTGGTTACCCAATATTTTTTTTGTCATCGCAGAACATTCAATGTGCCATCCTGGGCGACCATCTCCCCATGGGGATGACCATTTTGGCTCATCAGGTTTCGCCATTTTCCAAAGTACAAAATCCATGCTATTTTTCTTATCGATTGCAACATCAACTCTTTCACCAGCTTGCAATTGTTCGATATTCTGCTTACTTAACTTGCCATAGTCTTTACATTCTGAAACATCATAATAAACATCACCATCAGAGCCTTGATAGGCAAAATTCTTTTCAATTAAGGTCTTAATCATCGCAATAATTTCATCAATAGATTCAGTCGCTTTGGGTTCAATATCTGGTGGTAGCATACCTAAAGAGGCAAAGTCATCATGCATTATCTTAGTGAATCTCTCAGCTAGAGCGGTGCTAGATTCATTATTTTTATTGGCTCGTGCGATAATCTTGTCATCAATATCAGTGATATTTCTCACGTAGGTTAAATCATAACCTTTAAAACGGAGGTAACGAGCGATAACATCAAAAGAGATAAATGTTCTACCATGCCCAATATGGCAATGATCGTAAATAGTAATACCACACACATACATACTCACCTTGCCTGCAATCATCGGTTTAAACTCTCGTTTGCTTTGAGTGAGTGTGTCGTAAATCTTTAACATGTGCGTTTGTATTCCCATAAGTTCATTAATTGATGCTTTTACGCTTTGGTAACTATTATATAAAGCATTTAACTCAGACGCACCCATCTTTTTAATATTAAGGGTAAAGGTTTTGCAAAAAAGGGGGGTTGGGTTGTTTTACTGAGATTTGAATATTGAATAATAAATTAAATAAATGTTATGGTTTAGTTTTTAGCAATCAAGTTGAAAGAAAAGAACTCCAAGATCCGAGCGAATAAGTAGCGAAGCTCTATTCAAAATATACCATGTTATTTATCATTATTCATTTTCGAAATGAACATTCTAACAAGATAAACCCCCATTCCAAGCATAAAAATGATAACCGCTAAGCTTAATAAACCTTCTGGCGTTGAAAATAATTCTGTTAAAGCTCCCATGCATTTCTCCTAATTACCTTAATTAACTCATTCTACATCGGCTATCATTAGATGTCATTGACATAGATCAACTATATTAGACAATGCTCATACACAAACTAAGGCTCCAACTAGGAGGCTGTCCGATAAGTAACAGGTAAGTACATTATTTGATAAATAATAAGAAGCTTTTTAAAAATTCATGTAAAATCGCACCAATATTCGAAATAAAATTAAAAGGTTAGAAAATGGTTACATTACACACTAATTTTGGTGACATAAAAATCAAATTAAATGAAGAAAAGGCACCTAATACGGTCAAGAACTTTCTTCAATATGTAGAATCGGATCATTATGCTGGAACCGTTTTTCATCGAGTGATTGAAAATTTTATGGTTCAAGGTGGTGGTTTTGATAATGATATGAATCAAAAAGCGGTATCTACGTCTATTAAATGTGAATCTAATAATGGATTATCGAATAAAACGGGTACTGTTGCTATGGCAAGAACTAGCGATCCTCACTCGGCTACAGCTCAATTTTTCATCAATACAAAGGATAATAATTTCTTAGACTTTAGTGCAGAAACAACGCAAGGCTGGGGTTACTGCGTATTTGGTGAAGTGGTTGAAGGTATGGCTGTTGTGAACCAGATTAAACAAGTTGAAACAGGCTTTGTTGCCGGTATGCAAGATGTCCCGACTGAATCCGTGATTATCAATAAAGTATCGATCGAAGACTAAATCTGAAACTTGAATTCAAGAAACTTATTTATGTCTAACATTCACATCATATCCGATCTTCATTTAAGTTGTAAACGAACCGACTTAACGTTTTTATTTTCTAAATACATGAACGATATTGCTATCAATAGTGAAAAACTCTACGTGTTAGGCGATCTCTTTGAAGTTTGGATTGGTGATGACTGTTTAGCTAGTAATAATAAAGATAAAACCTCGGAAGACCATCGGTTCTATCAGTCAATTATTCATCAATTTAAAAACTATTCAGATAATATTGGGCAACTGTATTTTATTCATGGTAATCGAGATTTTTTACTTGGGAAAAAATTTGAGAAATTAACTGCTGGAAAAATATTATCCGAACCGTTCTTTTTTAACCATAACGGTAAAAAAATGGCGCTGATGCATGGTGATAGTTTGTGTACCGATGATAAAGAATATCAACAGTTTAGAACGATGGTAAGAAATCCCGCTTGGCAAAAAGAGTTTTTATCACTAGCAAAAGAAAAGCGAATTGAAATAGCTACAAGTTTAAGAGAACAAAGTAAGAATGCACAAAAAGAAAAAACTTCAGAAATAATGGATGTTAACCAAGGTAGCGTGATTGATTTTTTCAATAAGAATAATGTCGATCAATTAATTCATGGACATACCCATAGGCAAAATGTTCACCATCTAAATTTATGTGGTAAAAAAATTACTAGAGCTGTTCTAGCTGACTGGAATAAAAAAGGATTTTATTTTGAATTAAATGATGATGGTATATCTGAAAACTATTTTTCATAATTTAATTTTGCATGCCTCTGCATTTGACTCATAACGATTGTAAAGGTGAATGAATAATGGCCGAATTTAACAAACGGTTAGGGATTTTTTGTCAAAAAAACGTCGATTAAAGCGATAACAGAACTCATCTAGGTATTTTTGCAGAAACACCATGAAAAAACATTTTTAAGTAGCCAATGGCTATATGTACCCAAGGTAGCCAACCATCCACTTTATTGGCAGGGGGTGACTCTCGCTTCATGCTGCTGAGTTTGATTAATAATATTGAGAGTCGGTAATGTGTCGCTATAGACAATTTGATCTTCCGATATGTTTTTTTCAACAAAGTTTTTGACCGTTTTATGATTGATACTTTCAACCGCTTTCATAGCAATAAAACCGGCACTTTTTTCATGGCTTTCACACGCGATAAGGATCTTAGGATTGTTATTGAATCAATCCTCGAATTTAGTCAAAAAGTCAGTGATCTAGCTTAAATTCGTGGGGGATCTCTAAGGTATAAAATATTACATTTTCATTAGATTTTTGGTCTTATCTTTTACAAACTATTTGCGGACAATAGGACCCGTTGTGCGAGATCCACTCCATCATCAAATATCTCAACCACATAACCTATAAAATCAGCATTATCC
>Ga0256845_1001167_pt1 | contig 21765 bp, 21 predicted proteins | sample RiftiametaG_FD_189101 | JGI IMG/M metagenome (GOLD analysis project Ga0256845, IMG submission 189101) | Tube worm associated microbial communities from hydrothermal vent at the East Pacific Rise, Pacific Ocean - Riftia | ecosystem: Host-associated > Annelida > Integument > Unclassified ... | reverse complement strand
CGACCAGGCGTGAGGACGTAGTCGTGCTTTTTGATTTCCGCCGTTGTGGCAGACTTGCAGTAACCAGCTACGTCCGCATACGCGGCCGAATTATGAATGCTGAATGCTGAATTATGAAATGCAGACTCGGCTTCGGAATCGAGTGTTTCTCCTCGCCAGAGGTGATAGGTGGCTGAGATAGCGGCCATGTCGTTGGCATCGAGTTCTTTCTGCGTCCGGCTGATCATCGAGCCGATTTTGCGGGCATCGATGAACAGGGTCTCGCCTTCGCGGTTGCGATAATCGCGTTCGCTGTCGGCCTTTTTGTTTTTGGTAAGGAACCAGAGACAGACAGGAATCTGGGTGGTGTAAAAAAGCTGCCCTGGCAGGGCGATCATGCAATCGACCAGATCGTTCTCGACCATTTTCTGACGAATCGCCCCTTCCCCCTTGGTATTGGTGGACATGGAGCCGTTTGCGAGGACAAATCCTGCGACGCCATGCTCGGAGAGCTTGCTGACCATGTGAAGAATCCAGGCATAGTTCGCATTACCTGTCGGCGGGGTGTCGTAGCCGCTCCAGCGTGAGTCATCGGTCAGTTCATCAGGGCCACGCCAGTCCTTGAGATTGAACGGTGGGTTCGCCATGATGTAGTCGGCCTTGAGATCAGGGTGCTGGTCTTTGAAAAAGGTATCGGCTGGAAACTCGCCGAGGTTGCCCGAGATGCCACGGATGGCGAGGTTCATCTTCGCGAGTTTGTAGGTGGTAGAGGTCAGTTCCTGACCATAAACCGAGATATCCTTGGTATTGCCGTGGTGGCTCTGCACAAACTTGAGCGACTGGACAAACATCCCGCCCGAGCCGCAGCAGGGATCGTAGATTTTCCCTTTGTAGGGTTCGATCATTTCCGCGATGAGATTCACCACACACTTTGGCGTGTAGAACTCACCTCCGAGTTTCCCTTCGGAGGATGCGAACTTGCCGAGAAAGTATTCGTAAACACGCCCGACAACATCCTCCTCCTTGTCCTCGACGGTATCGATGTTGTTAATGGCATCGATCAGGGCAGAAAGCTTGCTGCCATCCAGACCGAGGCGTGAGAAGTAGTTGTCTGGAAGGGCTCCCTTGAGTGAGACATTGCTCTTCTCCACAGCGGCGAGCGCGGAGTCGATCTTGATGGCGATGTCGTCCTGCTTGGCGTGTTGTTTAATATAACTCCAGCGGGAGGTTTCAGGCAGGTAGAAGACGTTCTTCATGGTGTAGAACTCCACCATATCGGCATAGTCGCCCTGCCCCTCCTCGATCAACTCGACCTGGCGCTCAACAAATTTATCCGAGACAAACTTGAGGAAAATCAGGGAGAGAACGACGTGTTTGTATTCCGAGGACTCGATGGAGCCACGGAGCCGGTTCGCGGAGTCCCAGAGAGCTTCTTCGAAACTCTTCACCTGTTTCTTTGCCGCTTTCCTCGCGACCTTTTTCTTTGCCGTTTTTTTTGCCATGTGATTGTGAGAGTAAAAAGAGAAGTCTCTAAGGAAAAAGAAAAGCGAAGCCCATCCGACGCTGAAGACCCTAAAAACATCTTGAAAGAACATCTATCAACAAACGACTCCACAAGCGAGCAAGAAAACCTGACGCCTGCTTTTTCACCAGGGCGTTTGCTTGGCAAACGTAACCCATTAAGGATCAAAGGAAATAGCCCGACTCTTATTTTTAGTGACCATTGGTTATCAATGACTTAAAACAGCCAAGCAAATGCCCTGGATTTTTCACCCCATGAAAAACCACCTCCATTGAAGGAACGCCACACAACCCTACGGCTCGGGCAGCAATGATTGACGTCACTAAGAAGAGGAGCAGAAATGATCAACCCAAGCAAAGATCAGTAAGATTCGTAAGATCCGTGGTAAAAAATGAAGTATCAGCCCCCATCAATTTCGCCCTCTTTCGCGGTCAGCGCTGCAGGCATCTACCATAGCCCACTTCCATTGAAAAGACTCCGCTCTTGCACCTCCATCCTAATACACCTAGAAACCAACCCATGCAGCTGCATCACCACTGGCTCGGACAGAATATCGACTACGCTCAGGGACTCGAAATCCAGAGTCAATGCGTGCAAGATATTCTTGAGCGCCGCACAGGCAATCAGCTCCTCAGCCTAGAGCACGCTCCTGTTTACACCATCGGCCGCACCCGTGATCGATCATCTCTGGGTGAAACCACCTCTCATCTTCCCCACCCCGTCATCGAGATCAGCCGGGGTGGTCAGGCCACTTATCATGGGCCGGGCCAACTGACCGGATACCCCATCATCGATCTTCATCCGCTCGGCAACGACCTCCACCTTTACATCCGCACACTGGAAGAGGCGCTCATCCGCACCTGTGCGGAATTTGGCGTCATCGCCGGCCGACGCGATGGGCTCACTGGCGTCTGGATCGAAAACCGCAAGCTGGCGTCGATTGGTGTTGGTGTCAGGAAATGGATCGCCCTCCACGGCTTTGCCATCAACATCACACGGCAAAGCCTCAGCGGCTTCATGGCGATCACCCCTTGCGGGCTCGATGGAGTGAGTATGACCTGTTTAGAAAACGAATGCGGTCAGGATATGAACGTCCATGACTTTGCCGATCGATTACTTCCCCACCTCGAAAAGGTGCTTGGTGAAATGGAAGAGCGCACTACAGAGTAAAACGCGTGCCACCTTTTCCACCCGAAACAATGCTTTCGAGCTGTGACGGCTTTCGGCCACTGGCGATGACCGTTTCCACGCCCGATTCAAGAGCTAGGCTCACTGCCTTTAACTTCGACGCCATGCCGCCAATGGAGAACTTTCCATGATCGCCACGAACGTGGTCCGCAACGGAGGCCACATCCGAAACCTGCTCGACCACGCTGCCGTCGGGACGCTGAAGCCCATCCACCGTGCTCAACATTACCAAAAGGCGAGCACCAAGAAGATTGGCGACTTTCGCTGAGAGTATATCATTATCCCCCACTCTTAGCTCCTGCACCGCGACGGTGTCGTTTTCGTTAATAATCGGAATGATGTTTCCCGCCTCGAGTAACCGATGCAGGGTGTTCATTACATGCGTTCTGCGTTTTGCACTCTCCAAGTCCGCCGCTGTGAGCAGAATTTGAGCGACGTTGATGCGGAACTTTTGAAAGAGATTTTCGTAAGCGTGCATCAGACGGGTTTGGCCTACAGCGGCGCAAGCTTGACGAGAGGCTGTATCATCAGGATAGCCATCGAGTTGCAGTGCTGACACACCCGCACCCACAGCACCGCTGGATACCATCACACATGGGACACCTTGATCGACCAGCTCAGAGATGGACGTAACGAGCCGGACCAATGACGCTTCATCGAGCGTGCCGTCCTCTTCGCGAGTGAGCACACCTGTGCCAATTTTAATGATCACAATTTCTTTCGACATACAGTAATAATGGTTAGGTCTTATTGATGAGCCGCAGCCCAACGGAGAGCATGACAAACGGCAGGGAAAACTTGTTTTTTGCGGCTCACTACACCAGGAGCCTGAAAGACGCCATCGGCATCGCGTTCAAAAGGTAAGGCTCCAACAATTTTTTCGTCCCCACTAGCCAGCAACACACTGTGGTGACTATTAATGTCGGTAATAATCATCAGGGCGAGATCGTAACCTTTGTGGGCAATCAAATTATCCAGAGTGGCGACTAGCTCCTCGCGCCTAGAAGCAAATAGATCCAGTCCGGATTCCTCGACGTGCGAAATGCTGATGCGCGCGCCCATCTCCTCAAACACCTTGCGGTCTTCCCCCACAGCCTCAACACCCGTGCCATGTGCAAGCAAAGAACCCGAAGCGAAAAAGTCACGGGTGAATTGAGCAGCATCCACATCGGCAATAGAACAAAGCCATTTTAAAATGTCCCGATCCAAATCCGTGGTCGTTGGCGAGGTGAGATTCAGCGTATCCGAGATCATTCCAGCAATCAGACACATGGCAATTTCCTTAGGCATGTCAATGTTCGCATATCGGTATTCACGGGCCACCAGTGTGGACGATGATCCCACCGGCTCATTGAGATAGCGGATAGGCTCACGCGAAACAATATCGCCAGCGAGTCGGTGGTGGTCAATGACCTCAATCACCTCAGCATCTTCAACGCCTTCCACAGCCTGAGAATACTCATTGTGATCAACTAACACGACACGTATACGTGGAGGATCAATCAAATCAGACTTCGAAATCACCCCAATCAAAGAGTTATCTCCAGGATCAACCACTGGGAAAAGATCTTGCTTATGTGTCGCCAGACGTTTGCGCAAGCTCTGCACGGAATCGTCAGCTAACACACGATGAATATCATCACTCAAGGCATGGCTTACCGTGCGGGAGCAACGGATCAATTTGGCCGCGGTCGCCGTATCCAGATTACAACTCAAAATAGCAACTCCCTTCTCCTTCGCCGCCTTAAGCAGCTCTTCAGGTGGCTCAAAGCCAGAGGTAACCACCAACATACGAACACCGTATTCAATGGCGATACGCTGCACATTGGGTCGATCCCCACACATCACAAGGTAGGAGCCGACATCGCCTTTTTTCGAAGCGGCGGTGAGACGGAGCTCGACGGTTTCCGAGCTCGATGCTCCAACCAACAAAACGATATCCTTCTCCTCCACTTCCAGATCCGACCCTAATGACACAGCCTCCAAAGTATCTTTAATTTTCTCTGGTGACGCCTTCATTCTGCGCACTGACTCCGCAGCCGTATCCGTAGGCATCAGAAGCTGTAATAAATCGAGAAATTTCAATAAGCCGCACAGCTGTCCTTCAACATTAACCACAGGAATGCTTCGCACCCCTTTGGCCAGCATCAGCCGATAGGTCATCAGAAAGGTATCGTCCTCGTTCACCTTGACCACCTCCTTGCGACAAATCATCTCGGCCGTAGCAGAGACATCATCAAGCAGCAGAGGCTTGGCCATCCCCGCTTGCTCAAGCACCCAAGCTGTCCGGGCTGGAACTTTACCACACCTCGCTGCGATCGCTTGAGTTTCACCTTTTCTGCGGAGCAAATCAGCGTAGCCGATCGCTGCGCAAATAGCATCGGTATCAGGGTTGCGGTGGCCCACCACATAGAGGGGCATTGGAGTTTTGGAAGTGAACATGGGAGTAGTGCCCCGCTAGAATCTCTGAATCTCACTTAGATTGCAATATTCTTGTGCGCGGATTTTAGACGATATTTTCCGACTTCGGTTAAAATACGTTGTTGATCACGTTCACGGAAGGCAACTCACCCTCTTGGAGAATAATTTCAACCACATCAAACCTCCAGGGAATATCGCGAGTGCCTAATAAATGAAGCCATGAATTAGCCCCGCGCTCGATTAACTCTTGTTTGGCCTGATCGACGGCATCGAGTGGTCGCCCATACTCTTGGTGAGTTCGGGTCTTCACCTCGACAAAACTCAGCACCTCGCCGTCGCGAGCCACAATGTCAATCTCGCCGCCTTTCGGACCCCGATAATTTCGATAGAGGATCTTCCTCCCACTCGCGCGTAAGTGGGCACAAGCAATGGACTCCCCGAGGTCTCCGATCTGAATGCGTGTTAGTTTATCTCCATCAGTGCGATGCAACGAACACGGCGAATTAAGCAAGCGACTGAACCGCCTGTAAAAAAATGGAGCTACACGAAACACTGAGCGAAACACGGGATAAATTAATCGTCTTCGTATTTTTTGTGACCCTCTTTTTTGGCTGATTTGACCTTGGCCATCGCGGCATCCACCTTGGCTTGGTCTTTATCGAGATACGCCAACTCTAGCTCGCAAAGAGCCGCGTAGGCCAAGCCCATCATGCGCCTGTAGTCGGCCACAGCTTTAATCTTCTCTTCACCATCAGGCATTTCTTTCACCAATGCCGGAATGAACTCCATACCCTGACGCAATCCATCCGCGGCCTCCCGAGCGGCCTTCGCGCCTGAAGTCCAATCATCTTTGGGCATCTTACGAAGGCTTTTCAGCGCCTTGCCGCTTTGCTCCATCGACTTCCCGAGAGGAGTCTCATCACTTTCATCATCCGCCATAGCTGGCAGAGAAAAGGCTAGAAAAACCGAGGTGAACCCCAGAACGAACAGCTTTCTAAAAATGGTGTGTTTCATACGGACGTTATAAAATCACTTATTCATTTTCTGTCAACCAGAAGAAAATGAAACCCGTGAACATCAAGGAAGCTCGATCTTTCCAATCTCTTCCATGATCCGGTCTGAGATTTTCTGATAGCTCTCGCGACCTTTGGCTTTCAGCTCTTCGGGGGTAAAGATAATAGGATCTCCTACAACGATGGTAACGGGGCTAAATTTCAGTTTACCCGACCCACGAGGTAAGACCTCTCGTGCTCCAAAGATCCGGATTGGCTGCACCACCGCTTTGCTTCGGGCCACGATCAATCCCGTGCCAGCTTCTGCGGGCTGAAGATTTCCATCCAAGGTGCGGGAGCCTTCAGGAAAGATCACCACCCGGTTTTTCTGACGGAGCAGCTTGATGATTTTTTTTAAACTCGTCATGTCCGGCAGCTCCTGATCAATAGGGATGGCATTCATACGAGGATAGAGCCAGCCACCAAAACCTCTAAATAAAGTTTTACGCGCTAAAGTGTAAACCTCCTTACTATACATCACTCCCACAAGTGGAGGATCAAGAAAACTCTCGTGATTAGAGGCCACCAAGACGGAGCCTTCCGTGAGAAGTTTTTCTCTCCCCAGCACCGTATATCCCAAAAAGGCAACAAACAATTTCTGCCATAATAAATGCCCAAACCAGTAAACAGTTTTCATCGTAATAGTATCAATGTTAGTGTTGTAATCCTTTTGACTGAAGAAGCTCCAAGGCCTTCTCAACCACCTCATCAATCGTCATTTCCGAACTATCGATCACCGTAGCTCCATCTGCCACCATCAGTGGCGACACCTTACGATTGCTATCTTCGGCATCACGTTTGCTCACCACATCGGCCAACCCCTCGGCGGAACGCCGGGCGAGACGCACCTCCTCGGAGGCATCAATGTAGAGCTTGTAAGGAGTGTCGGGAAACACCACCGATCCAATATCACGGCCCTCCATCACGAGACTGTCGGACTCAAGGTATTCGCGTTGTTTGTCCACTAGGAGCGTGCGAACCTCCGCAATCGCTGCAATTGCCGAAACCCGAGAATTTACATCATCCGCGCGCAACGCCTCACCAGGATCAACACCATCGATCAGAATGATCGAACCCCGGTCACGCACACCGCAGCTAACATTGAGACCATTTAGCATCGAGATAACCGCATCAGAATCCCGAGCATCCACGCCTTTTTGGATCGATGCCCAAGCAATCGCCCGATACATCGCTCCTGAGTTAATCATAATCAGCCCTAACTTCTGGGCAAGCCGACGGGCTACCGTGCTTTTTCCTGACGCGGCCGGGCCATCGATCGCGATGGCATAATGAGATGAATGGGACATGACGATGTGGTAATTAAACTAATGAGATGAAGCTGGGAGGACGGAATGAAGATGATCAACAAACCCAGGGTATGAGGTATTAATGCAGTCGGTATTATGCATGAGAGTTTCACCCTTGGCAAACAAGCCTGCAATCAAAAACGCCATCGCGATACGGTGATCGCCATAGCTTTCCATTTCTGCGGCATGAAGTGGCTTACCGCCGGTAATTTCCATGCCATCCTCAAACTCGGTGACATCGGCCCCCATGGCCGTGAGATTATTCACCACGGTGGTGATGCGGTCACTTTCCTTGACCCGAAGCTCCTTGGCATTGCGAATAATCATGCGCCCGCTGGCCAGAGCACCTGCGACAGCCAGCACGGGGATTTCATCGATCAGGTTAGGCACTTCCTCAGGCAAAATAGTCGTGCCTTGAAGCTGGCCACCCGCCACCCTGACATTGCCATACGGCTCACCCTGATCGTCGGATAAAACATCGATCTGGATATCAGCTCCCATGCGGATGAGCACATCGATCACCGCGGTGCGGGTTGGGTTGAGCCCTACTTTCTTGATCGTCAATTGAGCTCCCGGCATCGCCGCGGCGGCGACAAGCCAGAAAGCAGCGGATGAAATATCCCCCGGAATATGCAGATCCCGTGCGGTGGGCACCTGACCTCCATGGACAGCAATGTGATTATTTTTACTCGTTGAGCTAATCTGGAAATGGTCAAAAATCCTCTCGGTGTGATCCCGTGTTTCATTCGGCTGAATGACGGTCGTTTCATATTCGGCAAACAAACCGGCCAGAAGAATCGCACTTTTCACCTGCGCGCTGGCCACTGGCATCTCATAGCTAATTGCCGACAGCTTTTCCTCCGAGCCACCCAACCGAAGTGGAGCGCAGCCTTCGGGCTTACCTTCAGACTGAATCTTCGCACCCATTTGTAACAGCGGCTTGATAATCCTCCCCATGGGACGCGAACAGAGGGAGGCATCCCCAGTCAATACCGACTCGAACGGCTGCGCGGCAAGCATCCCTGCCAACAACCTCATGCCCGTGCCCGAGTTACCACAATCCACATCCTCTTGGGGCGCGCTAAGCTGCATGCTTTGGCCGTGAATAATCATCGAAGTGGGACCGTAGCCATCCATTTCATCCAGCACCTCAAAGGTAACACCTAGGCTAGCCATCGCATTGAGTGTGCAAAGACAGTCTTCGCTCGGCAGGTAGTTATCCACCTGAGTGCTGCCATTGGCCAAGCCGGCCATGATCGCGGCCCGGTGGGAGATACTTTTATCGCCCGGAACTTCAAATGAAGCATTCAGACGATCCACTGCGGAAACCTTGATAGAGGACATGATAATAAATTTAAAATAAAGAAAATAGGACTACAGCTGATCACGTAGTGTCTTGGCTTTTTGGAGAAACTCGGTGAGGTCCTCTTCGCTGGACTCTTCCAGCATAGTGAGGGCTTCACGTAAATGAGCAATGGCCTCCTCGATGGGCTCTTTCAGGGAGGCTCGATTACGGAGCATGATTTCGGACCACATTCCAGGATGTCCGGATGCCACTCGCGTGGTGTCCCTCATCCCATTGCCTGCAAACTCTGCGTCCTCGGAATGTTTGAGTCCCACCAAGGCTCCGACAGAAGCCAAAAGGTGCGGCAAATGACTGATGCGAGCCATGACCTGATCGTGATCTTCAGAAGATGTCAGATGACAGTGGCAGCCCAAAGCCTCCCAAAATGCCTGCACCATAGCAACATCGGCCTCTGCGTGATCAAAATCATTGGTCATCACGCAGGCAGCACCATCAAAAAGATTTTCGCGAGCCGCACTCACACCAGCCTGCTCAGACCCAGCCATCGGGTGGCTCCCTATGTATTTTGCCCCTGATTGCTGGATGATCTCCCTGAGAGTATCACGCGGAGTTAACTTCACACTTCCAACATCGGTGACAATGACACCTGCCAGTGAGGCAACCGAGGACGCCGCCTCGATAATCTGAAACATCGCACCCACTGGAGAAGCCAAAATAATAAGATCGGCCCCAGTCACAGCCTCAGAAAGATCCGTAGTGACATGCACCACTCCTTGCTGGCGAGCGTCCAGAGCACCCTGCTCACGCCTGCCCCACAAGCAAACCATCGTCTCAGGCAAGCGCTTTTGCGCAGCCAGCGCCATGGAGCCACCGAGCAATCCACTCCCAAGAACAGCAATCTTATTCATCTGCGGCAATCACTGTCAGAACCAGCGATAAAAAACAAGAGCCGAGGCGCAAAATTTGCGACATCGGCTCTTGAGGGGAAATCAATTGGCAAATATTTATGGCACACGGAATTTGTGATTCGCGGCATCAGGATCTTCTGGGTCAGCGCATAATTGGCCGGAGCGAATACCTGTCACATTAACCATGGTGTGGGTGTAGGGATTGTAAACAAAACCCGGTCTTCCCGGAACGGCTGCTGCGGTAGGGTAATTCTTTTTGCCTGCCGTATTCGTTGGAGGCATGCTTGTTGGTGGTGCGCCCACTGTGTCTGTGCCGCTAGGCGTCAAAGCTCCGCTGTTGATGCCTGTAGGATTCAATGGGTTACCTTGCGCGTCCAAACCTCGACTTGCATTCATCTGCTGTTGTTCAGCATCCGTCAATGTTATCTGACCTGTGTTCTTAGGAAACCCCGAGTCATTGGGATGAGGTTTCGGGTAAAAAGGAGAACAGGCCCCTACGAGAAAAAGAAGGAGAGTCACTCCCAAGGGAAGCAGTGCGTTTTTTGATAATTTCATAAATCTATCGTATTATTTAGGTTGGCTTGTGTGTAATAAGAAAACGTCTGCAATCCCCATGTTCTTTCAATCCAATCAAGTGACTGTTTTGAAGAGCTAGCGGGAATGGCTGCAGATGTTGTAGTTTCCATGCATTTGCATCTCAAGTCAAGCCATAGCCAATAATTAGCTGTAGATTTACTGTCGATTTGTAAAAATCTACCCGATTCCGCTCTTGAATGTCTCTTCGATTCGAAGATCATCATTTGCACCCCTCCAGTTCTTCATTTATAAAGATCACGCCGTGTCTCCACCTAGCCATACCCAGCACATTCACCACACTGATAGCATCAGCCGCGAACTCGCCGTTGCCATCTTCGGCCTAGGCGATCAAAATGGCGACTTTGATCATCTCGCCCTCCGCGTATTTGAGTATCAATTCCAACACAACACTCCGTATCGAAATTACTGCCTCAGCCTCGGCAAATCACCTGAAAAAACCCCAAGCTGGAAAGAGATCCCATCCGTCCCTACGGATGCTTTCAAAATCCACCAGCATCCGTTGATAACCTCCTCCCTCGACACCATCGAACGCACCTTCCTCACATCGGGAACCACGGCGGAGGTCAAAGGTGAACATCACTTTCCATCCCTCGCGCTCTATGATCAATCGATCACTGAGGCATGGAAACACGCAGGACTCCCGATGCCACAACAAACCATCTTCCTGACCCCCTCTTCCATCCATGCGCCGCACTCATCGCTCTCACACATGATGGGCGTCATCGACCGTGAATTTTCAAGCGAATCCAAGTGGGCAATCCACGCTGACGGCCAACTCATGATCGACATCGTCGAATCGGCAGCGCAATCAAACCAACCCGTCGCCCTTCTCGGCACAGCCCTTGCCTTTCTCCACCTCTTCGAGCAACTTCCCACCAACCTCTCTCTCCCCGAAGGCAGTTGGGCGATGGAAACAGGTGGCTACAAAGGCACCCGACGCCAACTGGAAAAAGGCGAGCTCTACCAAATGTTCCAGGCAAAGCTCGGCCTAGCACCTGACTCCGTCATCAATGAATATTCCATGACCGAGCTCAGCAGCCAGTTCTACACCCATGGGCTAGGCCAACCACATCACGGACCGCCATGGACACGCATCCGCGTGATTGATCCCGCCACCGAAAAAGACTCCGCCCCCGGCCAGCCTGGGCATCTAGTCATCTACGATCTTGCCAACCTTCACTCGGTGATGGCCATCAGGACTCAAGACATCGCCATCGCCCACGGCCCCAACAGCTTCACACTCACGGGACGCGACCCCTCTGCACTCCCACGCGGATGCTCCAGAGCCGCCGACCACACCCTCCGCCCATCATGACCACCCGGGAAAGAATTAAACACCTCGCGGAATCGGGTCAATATCCAGAACTGCTGGGAGAATTTGACGGTGACGACCTCACCGCCTGGCTAACCGCCGAGCTAGGTCACCCCGATGCGCTTGATCAATTTCATGCTCACGGACCGCTCAAGAGCAAAGCCTTTGCCCCGCAAAACATCCTTCACATTGTCAGCGGCAACACCCCACACGCAGCCATCCAAAGCTTACTGAGAGGATTATTGCTAGAATCTCATAATATCGTCAAACTTCCCTCAACAGGCATCCCCGAGTTATCAGCATGGATCAAACAATTACCATCTGAGATCAACCACCTGATCGAAGTGACCACCACACTCAACGACGATCACTGGAGCATAGCCAACGCCGTCATCGCCATTGGCTCCGATGCCACCATCGCCGCTATCCAACAAAGAATTCTACCGCACCAAACATTCATCCCGCACGGACACAAAGTTTCCATGGGTATAGTTTTGGAAGGCTTCGCCGAAGCGGCGGATCTAGCAGCCAAAGACATCTCCCTGTTTAACCAGCGCGGCTGCCTATCGCCACACGCCATTTACGTCAAAGAAACACAACAAGGCGACGCAAAATCCTTCGCTCAACTCCTGGCTCAAGCCATGGATAAATTTGCCCAAGCACACCCGCCCGAACCACTCGGCCTCTCCGAAGCCGGAGCAGTGAGAAACCTCCGCGAAACCACCCGATTCTTAGCCGCCAACTCCGATCCAAGTGAGCTATGGGAAAGCAACGACACACTCGATTGGACCGTCATCTATGACACATCCCCCACCCTCAAACTCTCCTGCCTGAACCGCTGCGTCTACGTCAAACCTTTACCTGACTCACTCAACCTCTCCACCCTAGGCCCAGAGGCACGGCACCTCTCCACCATCGCACTCCACCCCTTCGATCCCACCTACGCCGAGACACTCACCAACCTCCCAGCTCACCGCATCTGCCCACTCGGACAAAGCCAAAATCCCAGCCTATTCTGGCACCACGACGGCTTCGCCCCCCTCACCTCCCTCATCTCCTGGAAAGATATTGGGTGATGGCTTCACAGGATCAATCCTCACCCCCCCCAACACACACAACACACAACCCCCAACACACGGCCACCCATCCCAAGCACCCATCCCAAGCAAAATTCTGTAAATTATGTAAATTATGTAAAGCGCCGCAGGCATCAACCCAAGCAACCCATCAAAAAAATCCTGTTTCATCCTGAAAAAATCCACTCAATCCTGTCGAGCGCCGCAGGCATCATCCACCGCTTCAGCAAAAAAAAGAAGCACCCAAAACTGACAAACTCATCAACTGACAACCTAAAAACCTAAAAAAAACATGTTCGACCCACCTATCACCACCACAGGAACCATCACAGACTCCCCGGAGCCTAAACTTTACCACGTCTCACTGCCCAACGGAAAGATCGCCATTGGCCACGTCGCCAAGGCCAATATCCATCTTCACGACGATTTAAAAGTCGGCGTCACCGTCAAGCTGGAACTTACCCCCTTCGATCTCACCAAGGCCCGCATTGTCGGCATTGTATAAAAAACGCCGCCGGGAGAAACTCCCGACGGCGTGATGATTTTTAAAGTGACGAGTTGCCTCGCCAGCTTATCTTTAGTCTTTTGAGCTTGGGCTCCACTCCTCAGAACTCCCAGAGGAAGCGAGGTTGAAGGCGTGCTCGAGTCCAACAAGGTCTCCGCTTGGGCGAAGTGTCTCGAAGGATGCAGACTCTTTCTTGAGTTGCTCTGGATCGTAGTTGACGGCTTTGATTGAAAGACCGATGCGGCGCTCGACTTTGTCGACCTTGATCACGCGGGCTTCAATTTCGTCACCGACCTTGATCACGTCCTTGACTTTCTCAACGTGTCCCTCAGCAAGCTGGGAGATGTGGATGAGTCCGTCGATGTCGTTTTCGAGGTTCACGAAGGCACCGAAGCTAGCAATCTTGGCGACGTTACCCTTAACGAGATCGCCGACCTTGAAGCTATTTTCGATTTCTGCCCATGGATCACCATCAAGCTGCTTGACGCCGAGGGAAACACGCTGGTTTTCCTTGTCGATGCTGAGCACGATGGCTTCCACCTCGTCGCCCTTCTTGATGATTTCGCTTGGGTGGTTGATCTTGCGTGTCCATGAAAGATCGGATACGTGGATCATTCCGTCGATGCCCTCCTCCATTCCGAGGAATGCGCCATAAGCAGTGAGGTTGCGAACTTCGCCCTTGACGATGGTTCCAATAGGGAACTTGGTCTCGAGTTCGTCCCATGGGTTGGCATCGAGCTGGCGAACTCCGAGGGAGATCTTCTGCTCTTCGATGCTGATGCCGAGAACGACAGCCTTGATTTCCTGATCGAGCTCCAACACGTCGCTCGGACGGCTGATGCGCTTGACCCAGGAAAGCTCGGAAACGTGAACGAGTCCTTCGACTCCAGTCTCCATCTCGACAAATGCGCCGTAGGGAAGAAGCTTGGTGACTTTACCAATGACCTCAGTACCGATTGGGTAACGGGCTTCGATGTCTTCCCATGGATTGTCTTCCATCTGCTTAATGCCGAGTGAAACACGCTCTTTCTCACGATCAACATCGAGGATAAGCACTTCAACCATTTGGCCGATGTGCACAAGAGCACTTGGGTGGCTAATGCGACCCCAGCTCATGTCGGTAACGTGAAGCAGTCCGTCCATGCCCTGAAGATCAACAAAGGCACCGAAGTCGGTGATATTCTTGACCTGGCCTTCGACGCGATCGCCAACCTTGACGCTCTGGAGGAATTGCTGGCGCATTTCTGCACGCTCGCTCTCGATCACCTCGCGGCGGGAGATAACGATGTTCTTGCGGTCATCGTTGACCTTAACAATCTTAAATTCGTAAACCTTACCGATATACTCGTTGAGATCCTTCGGAGGAATAATGTCGACCTGGGAGCCGGGGAGGAATGCTTCGACACCGACGTTGACCGTAAGGCCGCCTTTGACAGCACCTTTGATCTTGCCTTTGACGAGTCCACCTTCGTGGAATACCTCGACGATTTTTTCCCAGTTCTTGCGGTGGGCGGCTTTCTCTTTGGAGAGAACGACCATGCCTTCGTCGTCTTCGAGCTTCATGAGAAGCACTTCGACTTCGTCACCGACTTCGATTTCTTCGTCTTCAAATTCGGCGACGGGAATCGCGCCTTCGGATTTGTATCCGATATCGACGAGGACGACTTGGGGTTTAATTGCGATGATAGTGCCGTTAACGACGGCGTTCTCTTCGAAATGACGGAACTTTGAATCGATCAAAGTTTCCAATTCTGATGTAGCTGCTGTTGCAGTCATAGTTTGGTTAATATTTGGTTTAGGTTAGGTTCCTTGGTTAATTTCTTGCCGTTTGCTCTCAGGTTTGATCTCAGATTGGGTTTTGCAACCTGATCTTACAATCTCACTCGAAAGCGTTGCCCCTATGAAACCAGTAGTAGCGGGGCGCCAACACCTACTGGTCGGAAGAAAAGCGGAGGCGGGAAGTTACTAGAAATCACCGACTTGGCAAGAAGAATACACGAAGTTTTTAGGAAAAGATCAAATCAAAACAAAACACACAAATCATTCAACATAAGCAAGTTACAGCATATCACTCGCTTTCGATTGGGGGCAAAATATAAACAAGATCAATATGAATAAATAATTCCACCTCATTTCCGTATCGACTTACCGCAATTTGGCGCAGCTTCTCGGTGATCTCTCGATCGGGAAATCCAGGCCCCTGTAGGTAAAGATCCAGTTGCCGTCCACCATCTTCAGCACGTGCCATTTGAACCCTGAGGAGACCATATCCAGAGTCCTCCAACGCTGCTTTCATCGTCTGCTCAACGGGCACCTTGGGTGACGCCTTACTCACTAAAACCGATGCCAGCGGCACCGATAGTCCGGCACAAGCCAATGCCAGCACGATGGCCAACCGACGAGCCCATAGACGAGGCGCGGCTTGCCGTCCCCGAACGCCAGCGATCATAAAGTTCAGTGACGAACCCAGCACAATCGCCACGACATTGGTGCCAAATAACAAAGCAGCCCCTTTGGCCACAACCATCTCACCCATCGCCAGACAAATCCCCGTGGTTGCAATGGGCGGCACCAAGGCCGCCGCAATAGCCACACCGGCAAGCGCTCCACTCAGCTTGGGCCGCGCCAGACAATACGATGCCGCAATTCCAGAGACAAAGGCCACACCAAGATCCAACAAGGTAGGCTCGCCACGCGCCAATAACTCACCAGTTAATCCCAGCCCCATCAAACGCGCCAAACCACCTAACATCAACCCGATGGTCAGAGCGCTTAAAAAACCCAGCAGCACAGACTTCTGGCATTGCTTCCACAGGGGCCAATTCCCCTGAATCACAGCCAACCCACCACCTAGTAACGGAGTCATCAGCGGAGCCACCAGCATCGCACCGATAACCACCGCCCCACTATCAGAAAGTAAGCCCAACCACGATAAGCTCGGGAGATAATTTCCGCTCAACAGCCAGGACCGTCAAATGCCTACTCTGACACGTCGCCCAGCAAAATTGGATGTCGACATCCGCGCAGCCTAACAACGACTCTAAAACACAACTCCATCGCAAATCCCCCTCCGAGCCTTCAGCCTCCTCCCTCGACTGCCAGTCAAGCTCATCACCGGGAGCACCTGACCCCGATTCCACCCAGAGAATATGCAGAGGCTTACCCGTTGCCTGTGCAATACGCACGCCCCATCGGGTCATTGCCGCGGCTTCGGATTTTTTTCGGAGAACAAGGAGCATGAATATTCGGAAATCTGGATATTTTGTAAAATCGACGAGGTTCTTTATTTGCCAAACTTTCGATCAAGTTCACCGAGCGAAATATGAATCAGCGTAGGCCGACCATCAGGTGTGCAATAAGGCAGATCACAGCTGAACATCGACTCCAGCAACGCATCAGCATGATCAATCCGGCACGGCTCATACCGCCCCACCCTACGGGCTAAGCTGGCCGCAAACGACTCAAAAGCCATCGCCTTCCCCCTCCGGGTCCCCACCGTGGCACTCAACTCATCCACTAATTCGAGCAGAAAAGAATGCACATCCGACAGCTCCAAAAACGATGGCATACTGCTGATCTTGATCGTGCTGCCGCCAAACGACTCCACCGTCATGCCCGCCTCTGAAAAGTGATCGGCATGGCGCAAGACAAGCTCAGCATCCAGCGACTCCAACTCAAGCAGCTCAGGCACCAGCAAGCCCTGCGAACTCACCCCACCATCTTTCCCACCACGGAGCAGATCTTCATAAACCACGCGTTCGCGGGCAGCCACCGGATCGAGCAACACAACCCCCTCATCCCCCTGAAGCACGATGTAACGATCATGAAGTGGCCCGATCAGCTCAAACTCCGGTCGTTGCGCCAGCTCTTTGCCCGCCACATTCGTAAGCTCTTGCTGCTGTTCCTGCTGATGAGGGAAAAGGACAGCACCCACCTCCTCTTGCTGATGTAATGTTTCTTTAATGGCCGATGACTCATGATTACTCGTCGTCTCTTTATCTTGCATGGCCGAGACACTCTCCACCACTGAAACTGTTGAGGCGGAATGACTGACAGGATCTGCCATCTTCCGCTCAGATCCTAGAGGAGGGTGAGAAACATGAGGAAGCTTAGCCACCTTAGGAACCAGCGCCGCCTCCACCGCCTCGGCGATTAAATTACGCACTTCATGAGGACGGTGAAACCTCACCTCCTTTTTCGCCGGATGCACGTTGACATCCACCAGCTCGGGATCCATTTCCACCCACAGCCACGCCGCCGGATGTGTGCCAGACTGAATCGCACCGCGAAACCCATCTCGCAGAGCCCGGGAAATAGCGGAGTCCTCAATCGGTCGCCCATTGAGAAAAACAAACTGCTGCCGTCGGCCCTTCCGCGCATACTCAGCCGGTAAAAGATACCCACGCACCGTCATGCCTCTGGCCGCATGTTTTTTCACCTCAATAAGCTTATTCACAGACTCAGCTCCCGCCAATCCAGAAATCCTCACCCTCCAATCGTGGGTGCCCGCCAGATCAAACACACTGCGCCCATCCTTCACCAAAGTAAACCGCACCTCGGGAGCTGCTAAGGCATGCAATCTCACCTGATGCTCCACATGCGCCGACTCCGTCGTCTCGGCCCGTAAAAATTTCCGCCGCGCCGGGATATTAAAGAAAAGCTGTTTCGCTTCGATGCAGGTGCCCTCGGGAACGCCGGCCTCCCGCACATCGATCAGCTTGCCGCCATCGACAAAGATTTCGGTGCCCACATCGCTACCGCGCTCGCGTGTTACCAAACGGAATCTGGCCACACTTGCAATACTCGGCACCGCCTCACCCCGAAACCCCAAAGTCGTGATCGATGACAGCTGGGCACTCGTTTTCAACTTGCTGGTGGCGTGACGCTCCAGCGAAAGCAAAGCATCATCCCGACCCATACCACATCCGTCATCGGTCACCCGCACCAAAGCGGTGCCACCCCGTTGCAGCTCAACGGTGATATGCCGAGCCCCAGCATCCAGACTGTTTTCCACCAGCTCCTTCACCACACTGGCAGGCCGCTCCACCACCTCCCCCGCCGCGACTTGACTAGCGAGTGTATCATCGAGTATTTGAATTTTAGGCACGAGTGAGAGAAAAGTTAAAATCGGAAAAGTTGAAAGTTGAAATGGCAGACCTATACGTCATGATCACTCAGCAGACGGGCGGAGCGTAAACTGCCACACCCGCAGCATCCAGCAATTCTTTAGCGCCAAGCGTTTTTATTTCATCTTCTCTTCCATCTTACCTCTTTCTTCCTACCTCTCACCACCCCATGCCCCAAGATCCGGAACCCACATGGATGGAACGCCTTGCCGACCGCCGACCGCCCTACTTCTGGTGGTTTCTCGGATTCGTTCTAGCATCCTGCTTCGCCATCCTCAGCTGGTCGCTCTGCATTGCCATATTTAACAATCCAGAAAACCCGCGCAACTACGAGATTCTGCGCAAACTAGAACGACTCCCCGAGCACAAAGCTTACACCTCACAAACAGCTCCAAGCTTCCCGACCTCACCCGCGCCAGTGATGCGTAAAAGCTACCTCGAATTCACCGAGAAAGAGTTAAACGTGGTCAACCACAGCCTCCTTCACAGCTACCTCACTCATTTTCGAGAAAGCATCTTCTGCACCTATCTGGAAGGAACCTATCGCGTCACCGCCACACGTCCACTCACTCAGGACGACATCATCACCCAAGGCTTTGCCGTTCAACTCCGATCTTACCTCCAACCTGATGAATACAATAAAATCGCGCCCTATCCGGTGATCGTTGAAATAATCTTCCCCACCATCCACGCCAAATCCCACAAAGGATACAAAATAGGAGACACCCTGGAACTCGGGATCACCCCCTATTTCCCATCCTTACTGCATGTGGGAAAAATCGAACAACAAGACGACGACACCATCATCCGCCTCACAGCGGTCAGTCTCGCCGAGCGCCTCCGCCCCCCTCACGCGGACCCCTTTGACCTCACCCCACCAACCGAACTCAACCTCCACGCAAAATTCCCGATCTTCCCAGAGCAAAAAAAGTAGTGTAGATTTCCAACCTGTCGACTGCCTATCCCTGATCAACCCAAGCAATCATCAACCCGCCCCCAACCCATTACACGGAGGCGTGCAAAGCCTACTCATCGACGAAGCGATGACCTGCTGCCTCATGGCCCATGACATCATCGCCGTCACCGCCGACCTCAGAATCCGCTACCGCCACCCCATCACCCTGGATGCTCCGATAGAGATCCGCACCCACGTCACCTCCGACAAACACCCGCTCTATCAACTCCAGACAGAAATCATTCAGTCAGGAAAACGCTGCGTCCTAGCCCGAGGCAAATTCATGCCAAAGTAGGATAGGCCTCCCGGCCTGTCATCTCCCTGTCGAGCGTCGTGCATAAGGAGGGCGGACACTCCTGTCCGCGACTGCCTATCGCTGAACCAGCTCTACGCTGCTTCAGCGAAGGGCCCTAGCGAACTTAGTTGGCATATGAAACGAGTGGCCCGCGGAGAATTCTCAGCAAGAGATCTCCCAATAAGAGGTTAAGCAGCCGGAGACTACAAGTCTCCACTCCATAAAGAGACAGCTTCAAGCCAATGACTTCCCCCTCGAAATCAACCTAAGTCTTGCCTCTTCAAATCTTCAATCTTGATTCTCCCCTCCTCAAGCTGCATTCACTTCACTGCGCAGATTCTTAATAATAAACTCCTGCCTCTGAGGCGTGTTCTTGCCCATGTAAAAGGCGAGCATCTCTTTGACCCCCTTACCTTCTTCCATCCGCACGGGATCGAGTCGCATATCGGGACCAATCATGAATTTAAACTCATCGGGTGAAATCTCACCCAGTCCTTTGAATCGAGTGATTTCAGCGTTTTTGCCCAACTCTTTCAGCGCAGCTACCCGCTCAGCATCATCATAACAATAGCGAGTCACTTTTTTGTTCCGCACACGGAAAAGTGGCGTCTGCAAAATATAAAGATGCCCATTTCGAACCAGTTCAGGGAAAAACTGCAGGAAAAATGTCAGCAGCAGCAAGCGGATATGCATCCCGTCCACATCGGCATCCGTCGAGATCACCACCTTGTTGTAACGCAATGTCTCCAGACTTTCCTCGATATCGAGAGCGTGCTGGAGCAGATTAAACTCCTCATTTTCATACACCACGCGGCGTTTCAGCCCAAACGAGTTGAGCGGTTTGCCACGGAGCGAAAACACCGCCTGAGTCTCGACATCGCGGCTTTTCGTGATCGAACCACTCGCACTATCGCCCTCGGTAATAAAGACGGTGGATTCAGCCGCGCGCTTGTGTTTGCTAGAAAAATGAGCCCGGCAGTCGCGCAGTTTTTTATTATGCACCTTCGCCTTGCGGGCACGTTCGCGGGCAATTTTCTTCACCCCAGAGAGTTCCTTGCGTTCGCGCTCGGCAGAGAGAATACGTTTCTGCAGAGCCTCGGCCGCCTTAGGGTTTTTGTGCAGATAGTTATCGAGATGCTCCTTGAGGAAATTCAAAATAAAGGTCCGAACCGTTTCGCCTTCGGGGACCATCGTCAGACTCCCTAACTTCGTCTTTGTCTGACTCTCAAAAACAGGCTCTTCCACCCGCACCAGCACCGCCGCTTCCAGCCCATTCCGAATATCGGCCGGGTTATACTGCTTTTTATAAAACCCGCGAATCACCTGCACAATCGCCTCACGGAAGGCCGCCAAATGCGTGCCGCCCTGAGTGGTGTGCTGACCATTCACAAACGAATAATACTCCTCGCTGCCTTCAGGCGTGTGCGTGAAAGCGATCTCGATATCCTTGCCGCTAAGATGAATGGGCCCATACAGAGCCTCGCCATCCATCTCTTCCTTCAAAAGATCCAAAAGTCCATTCTTCGACTTGAATTTCTTACCATTAAAAACAATCGCCAACCCCGGATTCAAATAAGAATAGTAGCGGCACATCTTCTCGACATACCCAGCACGAAAGCGCGTCTTCTCCGGAAAAATCGTATGATCCACATCGAAAGCGATCCGTGTGCCATTTTCGCCCGAATCCTTCTTCGGCTTTTTCATTTCCTCGATCACCTCACCCCTGCAGAACTCAATCGCCTTGGTCAGGCCATCGCGCCACGCCTGAATCTCAAAAAACTCAGAAAGCGCGTTCACCGCCTTAATACCCACACCGTTCAAACCCACCGATTTCTTAAAGGCCGAGCTATCATACTTGGCACCCGTATTGATTTTCGCGACACAGTCCATCAGCTTCCCCAGTGGAATACCACGGCCAAAATCACGCACCGTCACCCGGCTTTCCTCATCGATATCTACCAGCACTTCCTTACCGAAGCCCATGATATACTCATCAACCGAGTTATCCATCGCCTCTTTCAGCAAGATATAAATACCATCGTCAGAACTTGAGCCATTGCCCAATTTCCCGATATACATGCCCGGACGCATCCGGATGTGCTCTTTCCAATCCAGACTCTTGATGTCGTCTTCTGTGTATTCGGCGGCCATAACGATCATTAAGATGTCTTAAATTTCGACGCTTAGCAACCGTGATTTCAAAGAATTAGAAATCA